>Ga0302119_10000191_pt1 | contig 26107 bp, 19 predicted proteins | sample AG5_Tmax_MG_FD_203114 | JGI IMG/M metagenome (GOLD analysis project Ga0302119, IMG submission 203114) | Marine microbial communities from Western Arctic Ocean, Canada - AG5_Tmax | ecosystem: Environmental > Aquatic > Marine > Oceanic | place: Canada: Western Arctic Ocean | collected 2017-10-01 | reverse complement strand
GATAATAATAGGGATAATTATGATAACCAGACTAATTCCAGCCACACTAGTAGCCTTATTGCTCGTTTCCTGCAATGAGCCCGAGACCTCCTTATTACCTGCAATTGAAGTAGATCGAGGTCCTGTCGCATTTGAACCGGGGAGTTGTGAGGCTTTCGACGAAAATCGCACCGCATTATTTGGTGATTTACATATCCACACCAGTTATTCCTTTGATGCCGCCGCTAATAGCACTGGAGCAACACCAGAAGATGCTCATCGCTATGCTCGGGGTGAGTCGATTCCTATTTTTCCTATTAACGATCAGGGCGTTGCGGTTGGGCGTACAAAAATAGATCGGCCACTAGATTTTTTGGCGGTTACCGATCATGGAGAATTTCTTGGTGAGCGAGCGCTTTGTCGCACCGCTAATTCCCCAGTTTATGATACGGAATTTTGTTCATCCTATAGAGCTGATGAACGCCAAGGTATGATTATGTTAGGTTCTGTTATTACCACAGAGACACCAGTCAGGATTCCAGAGATCTGCGGTGCAGATGGAGGTCTTTGTCGCGATTATGCTCAGTCTCCGTGGCAGGATATTCAAGTTACTTCTAATAATGCTAATACTCCCTGCGATTTCACTAGCTTTGTGGCTTATGAGTACACGGGAACCCCGGGTACCTCCAACTATCACCGTAACGTGATTTTTAGAAATGATTCGGTTCCTGAACTGCCCGTAAGTTATATAGATGCTCCCATCGACAGTAAACTCTGGGCCGCTTTAGATGCAGTTTGCGAGGTTGAAAACGGTTGTGATTATCTAACTATCCCGCATAACTCCAATTTAGCTAATGGACGCATGGCACCCTATATGCAGCTGGAGGACACCACTGCGGCAAAACGCGCCTATGCACAAAGTCGTTTGAAGCGAGAACCGATCATGGAGATTTTCCAGCATAAAGGTGGTTCTGAATGTATTAATGGCTTGAGTTCGGTATTTGGTGCGCCAGATGAGCTTTGCAATATTGAAGCAGTTAGACATATGGGTGAAAACAAAACGTATCTGACGAGTGATCTAACCGCTACTGAGCTTGTTATTGGGGAGGCATCTGAAGTAACGGTAGAATGCGAAGATGGCACCATTGGCAGTAACGGAATGCTTGGCGCTGGTTGTGTTCATCCTACAGATTTCCAAAGATCAGCCTTATTAGTTGGTCTTAAAGAAGAGCAAGCCATAGGGCTCAACCCAGTTAAGCTGGGCATTATTGCGTCTACAGATACCCATTCAGCGACCTCTGGTGGCGTTCAAGAGTCAGCCTGGGTAGGCGCAGTTACAGGCGAAGCTAATCCTGCACAGCGGCTACAGCCAGGATTATTGACCAGCGGCATTGACGGCAATCCTGGTGGTTTGGCGGGTGTTTGGGCGACGGAAAATACTCGTGATGCGATCTTTGACGCCATGTTACGAAAAGAAGTCTTTGGCACCTCAGGTCCTAGAATTAGGCCGCGGTTGTTTGCAGGGTGGGGACTAGATAGCGATATGTGCCAGAGCAACGACATGATCTCTCAGGCTTATGCCGCTGCTGTGCCAATGGGCGCTGATTTAATCGCTTCTGATGAGCCCAGCAAGCCGACCTTTTTAGCGTATGCAGCTAAAGACCCAAATGGCCAAAAGCTTCAGGAATTACATCTCATCAAAGGGTGGATAGATTCCCTAGGCAAAATGAATACTCAGGTCATACCTATAGCAATAGAAGAGGCTGGTGCAGATAGTCTTTGTAAGGTCTATACCGATGACAGCTTTGATTCAACCCAATCAGCTTATTACTACCTGCGTGCAGTGGAGCCTCAGACCCCACGCTGGCATACCTATGATTGTGCAGCTATTGCAAAAGCCAACCGTCCAGAGGTTTGTACCGATGGTCGATACCCAAGCACCATTCGTGAAATGGCATGGACTTCACCCATCTGGTATCAGGGACAGTAGTTAGGTGTTTTAACAGCAAAGGTTAAATTATGACCGCCGAGCTTATTAAACCGGGATCTTATCCGCTTGATGTTCGGCAGGTCGTAAAGATTGTTGTGTACTCACTACTGGTAGTGAATTTCACCTTGTACATCCGTGATGATTGGGTTATCGCCGAGCACACATTGCACAACGGAAGCTCGTTGTTAGATTTAACGCGAGCTTTTGCCACTACTATCGATGAAAGTGCGTGGATCTTCCTGTTAATTCTGTTTGAACTAGAAACCTATCTTTTGTCCGATGAGCCACTGTCTCGGGCCAAGACTTTGTTGATGCAGGGCATTCGAGTAATATGTTACATATCGTTAAGTCATACACTTTATGCTTATGCGACTAACCTCGTTGAAATATATGGTGCAGTTCCACTTGAGGGCATCACCAGCCTTTGTCAGATGATCGACCAAGATGTCTCCTACGCCTATAACTTGGTTTACACAAAGGTTAGTGAAGCTAACTGTGCGGCTTTGTCCAGTGCCACTCAATTTATTTATATCGATCCACCTACCCACTTTATTATTGAAGACCGCGCGGGTCTGGTTATAGAGAAGCAACTAGGGTGGGTTGACCTCATTGAGGCGACGACCTGGTTGCTCATTCTTTTCACTATTGAGGTAACCGTTTGGTTGCAGGATCGTAATATCATCGAAGGTAACGTCTTCAAATTCCTAACAATTATCAAAATCTTTTTATACACGCTGTTGTGGGGGGCTATTGTTTACTGGATCTATCGAGCACACTATATGTTTGCTTGGGATGAATTCGTCTGGATAGCGGGCTTTATCGCTATTGAAATGAATGTTGTTGAATGGCGTGGTGAAATCAGAGAGTCAAAAAAATAATGACTATTTCTAGGTGAGCTGAAACTAAATTACTTTTCATGGCGTCTTAGTGTCACAAGTTTTATGGGGTATTAAGTTAGCAATTTCTGGAAAACCCCATAAACTGTCCCCATTTTTAAACCATATGGAAAGTGACCGCGTTTATGTCTAAAAACCCCTGCCATTATTTATTGCTCGTCATTCTAAGCTACCTAGTGGTGCCCGTTTCCTTCGGGGCCATAACGGTTGATGGGCTCCTTAATGAGCCAGAATGGGCAGATGCTCGGGTGTACAGTGACTTTGTTACCGTCGAACCTCTCACCAGTGAGCCGGCTAAATATGCCACAGAAGTGCGGTTGATCACCAACGAAGAGGGTATTTTTGTTGGCTTTACTAACTATCAACCTGCCTCTGTAAAGCGAATTAATAGACGATTTGCTCGGGACGCGGATATAAAAGCTGACCGAGTTATGGTTGGAATTGATTTTGATGGTACCGCTGAGTCGGCTTATGACTTTACGGTGGGTTCTGCTAACTCTAGGCAAGATGGTGTCATGGGCGGCGGAACACACTCTACTGACTGGGATGGTACTTGGTATTCTCAAACATCTAGTGATAAAGATTACTGGTATAGCGAGATTCATATTCCTTGGACAGTGGCGCCAATGTCAGATGCTGGAGACGGCACCAAAAATATGGCGTTTTGGTTTTCGCGTGTGGTTTTTAATGAGTCTCTACGTTTCGCTTTCCCCAATGCCTATTACACGCGAAATACCTTTTTAGAAGATTGGCACTCAATTGAAGTCGAGCAGGTAAAAACGTCCACCTTAGACTGGTTCCCCTACCTGAGCTATAGCAAAGACCTTACCAATGTAACTCAAAGCGCAGGAGATGACTTTAATGGCGGGTTGGACTTTGTCTGGCGCCCCAATAGCAATACCCAGCTGACCGGCGCAATTAAACCTGATTTTGGACAGGTAGAGAGCGATGATTTAGTGGTTAATTTTACCGCTTTCGAAACCTACGTTACGGAAAAGCGTCCTTTTTTTACTGAAAATCAAAGCTTATTTGCCAGTCAGTTACCCAACGAAGACAGCATTCTATATACCCGCCGTATGGGTGTGGATCCTTTAGGGGGCGGCCTTGTTGATATTAATGCAGCTGCTAAAATCACCTACTTTGACGAGGGTTTAAACCTCGGGGTTTTTGCAGTAAGTGAAGAAAATATAGGCGACAGTCAAGGGGGTGATTTTTTATCTAGCCGCATTCAGGGTAAATTTGACAATCTATCTCTGGGACATCGCTTAACCTATGCGGACCGTCCGGCCCTGGAACGAGAAGCGATGGTGCAAGTAATCGATATGGATTGGAAAAAAACTGATCATGTACGCATCAATGGCCAAGTACTTTTCAGTGACATTCAACAGCAGGCGAATATCAATAATGGGCAGGCCGAGATAGATGACCAAGATTATGCGGGTTGGCTAAGGTGGTCTTACGCCCCCAGTGATAAATGGGCACAGGTCCTCTTTGTATCTCACTACGGTGATCAATTCGATATGAACGATTTGGGGTTCATGAGACGCAATGATTTCAATGAATTCTATGGAAGTACTCGTTATGACATCTTAGCTTACGAGCCAGAATCTGCGACCTTATCCAGTTACAATAAATTAGAATATGGTTACACAGAAAATACCGATGGTGACCGCCTTGAGCTATGGGCTGATTTTGAGCATGAGCGTGTCTTCAAATCAAGCCGCAAGATTTCTTTGCACTTAGGTTTAAAATCAACTGGGTGGGACGACCGTATTACCCGAGGCAATGGTCAGTATGCTCAGCCAGCTCAGTATTGGGGTTCGGTCTTTTATTCAAGTCCCGGAGGTAATGATTATTCTCACAAAGCAAAAATCTCATTTGAGAGCGATGGTACAGACAAACTTTCTGCCTCATTAAAGTTCATGCCTAAAATTTATCTAACCGAAACAGTCACTTTAGGCGCAGGCTTCTCCTATAAATATTATCAGGAATGGTTGATATGGGACTTTAGTGCAGAACAGTTGGCAGTTTATGAGGCCGACTCCTACTATGCAGGCTTTCGTTTCGATTGGTACCCCTCTAGCCGTCAAGAAGTGCGCGTGAAGTTTCAATGGGTGGGTATAGACGCAAAAATTATCGACGGATATCAATTAGATTTTGCGGGAAGACTACTGTCATCTGCCACGCCCTCATCAGACTTTAGCGTTAGCGATACGGCGTTCCAGATTCGCTATCGTTATCAGCTGGCACCACTGTCAGATATTTTCTTGGTCTATAGTCGTGGCGGCTATTATGGTAGCGATGATGGAGATGAAGGTTCCGGAACATTATTTAACGAGGGTTGGAGTGGGGTCCAAGTTGAGTCGTTAATTGCAAAAATACGCTATCGTTTCTAGTACCTTGGTGCCGCAGATAACTAACAATCGATGAAAGGATGGTTGACAAGCTGTCTTCAGCCAATTAGTTTATATCAATAATAATACCTCCACACTAACGTAAGTTTAGAGAGTCAAAAATGACCGTAATAACTGTCAATGGAACTGAACAAGAACTACAGGTAGATCCTACAACGCCACTACTTTGGGTGTTACGCGAACAGCTTGAGCTCACCGGGACGAAATTCGGCTGTGGCATCTCCCAATGCGGGGCATGTACCGTACATGTTAATGGCGTCGCCATGCGTTCTTGTATCACCCCGATCTCGGCGGTCGCTGGGCAGAATATTTCTACGATTGAAGGGCTGGCGCCTAGCGCTGATGTACTTCATCCACTGCAACAGGCTTGGATCGACGAGCAGGTGCCTCAATGCGGCTACTGTCAGTCTGGCCAACTTATGTCTGCAGCGGCACTATTAGCGAAAAACCCATCACCCTCAGATGCGGATATTGATGACGCCATGGCAGGCAATATTTGTCGCTGTGGTATGTATAGCCGTATTCGCAAAGCCATTAAGTCGGCTGCCGGGGTGCAACAGTTCGATCCCGCCCTGGTTGATTTTGTGCAGGAGGTGACCAATGGGTAAGTGGACCAGACGCGGTTTTATTAGTGCTGGCGTTATTGCCGGTGGTGGGTTAATTGTGGGTGTTGCGATTCGCCCAGGCAATCGCGCCAGCGAACTGTCCAAACATGTGATAGGCGAGGGTGAAACACTCCTTCATACCTGGGTAAAGCTCGATAGTGATAATGTGGTCACGGCCATCGTTCCACACTCGGAAATGGGCCAAGGCGTTGGCACAGCACTGGCACAAATGCTTGCAGATGAGCTTGATGCCGACTGGAGTCTGGTCAAGTTCGAGGAAGCTCCGGCCATTAGCGAGTTCGCTAACTATCCTATGGGTAAAGGCATGTTGCTTGCCGGCGTCGACATGCCGGACTTTGTGGTTCCTACTGTCGATGGCGTTCTCATTCGTACCGCCCAAGCGCTTGATCTGCAAATTACCGGTGGCAGTCTCAGCGTTCGCACCACGGGGGCCTATGGCATGCGTGTCGCAGGTGCTGCCGTCAAGGAAATGCTGCGTATCGCGGCGGCTCAAGCTTGGCAGGTTCCAGTGGGTCAAGTGGTCGCACGTGATAGCCAGATGATTCATGAGGCGACGGGTCGAAGCGAACCCTATTCGGCATTTGCGGCCGCGGCCGCAGAGATGACGCCCCCGGCATCGCCTACATTAAAGACGCCCGATGAGTTTAAGATTATGGGGCGGCATGTTCAACGACATGACCTTCCTAGTAAAGTCGATGGTACTGCTACCTTTGCTCTCGATGTAAGGGTGCCTAATATGCTGTATGCCACAGTCAAGCGTGCACCCACCTTTGGTGGTGGCGTCGACAATATTGATGATACTCTGACCCGTGCGATAAAGGGTGTTGTGGACGTTGTTCGGCTTCCGCCTGCTGAATTCAGCGCATTGGTCGGCGGCTTCTCTTCTGCGGAATCGGTCGCGGTTGTTGCTGAGGGCTACTGGCAGGCAAAAAAGGGCATGGACGCGCTTAATATTCAGTGGCGTGCTACCGAGAATGATGCCGTGTCCAGCGACACTATCTTCGCGCAATTTGATAGGGATATTAGCGCCGCTGTAGATCGTCAACCTGATGTTTCGCAGGGTGACTTGGCCGCTTCCATGACTAATGCCGTTCAAGTGATAGATGCGGATTATCGGGTTCCCTTTTTAGCCCATACCTGCATGGAACCTCTGAATGCCACAGCCGTAGTTAAGGACGGTTTCTGCGAAATTTGGATAGGCTGTCAGAGTCCATTAAGCTTCCGGCAAGCCGTCGCTGACTCTCTGGGTTTTGAGGTTGAAAATGTGACCTTGAATAACTGCTTTATGGGTGGTGGCTTTGGCCGGAAATCTCGAGCCGACTACGCCATTCAGGCAGCGCAGCTAGCGGCTAAGGTGGGGCGTCCCGTGCAACTTATTTGGTCACGTGAAGAAGATGTTCAGCAAGACTTTTACCGCCCAGCGGTTCAGAGTCGCTTCCGTGGAGCACTGGATGAGGCAGGCAACCTCACGGCATGGGAAAATACCTATGCGGGAAAAATGGAACCTGTTGAAGCACCTCTCATCCCTTATACCGTTGCGGCTAAAGAGATTGGTCATGTCGCCAGTCCAACCCATGTGCCTTTAGGCGCATGGCGCAGTGTGGATCATTCCCAGCATGGGTTTTTTACCGAATCATTTATAGACGAAGTGGCCGTCGCCGCTGGTCAGGATTCTTATGAGTATCGCGCTACGCGGCTTAAACATTTACCGCGACAACTCGCTGTTTTAAGAAAAGCCGCTACCGAGGCTCAATGGGATGTGCCACTCGCGCCAGGGCGTGGACGAGGCATTGCACTGCAGGAGTGTTTTGGCTCCATCGTCGCAGAGGTTGTTGAAGTGACAGTCAAGGATGGTAACTTATCTGTTGACCGAGTGGTGGCTGTGATTGATGCGGGATACGCGATTTCGCCCGATGGAATGAAGGCGCAAATTGAATCGGGTATTATTTATGGTCTAAGTGCTGCTCTGTACGGCGAGATCACCATTAAAGACGGGGCGGTGGCAGAGAGTAATTTCCATGACTACCCATCGGTAAGAATGTCTAAGGCGCCTGTTATTGAGACGCACATTATTAACAGCGGCGAAACCATGGGTGGAGCGGGCGAGCCTGGTACACCACCGATTGCCCCAGCACTGGCGAACGCTATTTTTAATGCCACCGGCAACCGAATACGTCAGCTACCGATAAAGAACTCTACGCTTAATGTTTAACAGAAGTGACTGTTAGATTGCAAATTTGCTTGTTCAATCAAGAGCGAAGAAATACTCACCAACACCCGACTGATCAGGCCATCAAAACGATGGCCTGATCAGTTGTCGGTTTTTATAGTTAACGCAATCCTCACCCAACCTCATTGCGCTTTCTCTGTCTGAACATAATCCAGCTGGCGATGATAATGCCGATGCTCACTGTGCCGATAATAAGCGTAGCCAATGCGTTAATGTCGGGTGTGACGCCCAGCTTAATTTTAGAGAAAATCACCATGGGCAAGGTGCTAGCGCCGGCGCCTGAGGTGAAGCTGGCAATCACCAGATCATCTAATGACAGAGTAAAGGCCAGCAGCCAACCAGACAGCATGGAGGGCGCTATGAGAGGCAAGGTTATATCGAATGCTACTTGTATGGGTCTGCCGCCTAGGTCCATAGCTGCTTCTTGCAGGGATTGGTCCATGCTGGAAAGGCGGGATTGCACAATCACCGCCACATAGGCCATAGAGAAGGTGATGTGAGCGATGGTAATGGTGCCGGCACCACGTGACACGGGCCAGCCGATCAGTTCTTGTAGGCTGACAAACATCAGCAACAGCGACAGTCCGGTAATGACCTCTGGCATGACCAATGGCGCGGCGATAAGGCCAGTAAATAATAGACGGCCACGGTAGCGCCCCATTTGGGTTAAAGCTAGGCCAGCCATGGTGCCCAGAATGGTTGCGAAGGTCGCACTAGTGGCGGCAATTTTAAGACTTAGTAGTGCAGCCTCAATAATTTGCTCGTTGTCGAACAAGGCACTGTACCAGCGCATTGAAAACCCTCCCCATACTGAGGAAATGGCCGACTCGTTAAATGAAAATACAATCAGCACCAGTATGGGTATGTACAAAAAAGCAAAGCCAAAACATAGGGCGGAGAATACAAAGCGCGAGGACTTTTGCATAGCTACTCTTGCTCCTGCTGGCTACGCTGAAACAGCATGATGGGTATGACCACGATAATCAGCAATATAGTGGCAACCGCAGAGGCCAGAGGCCAGTCACGGTTAACAAAGAACTCATCATACAAAGTACGGCCAATCATCAGAGAGTCGATACCGCCGAGCAGTGCCGGTATGACGTATTCGCCAATCGCGGGAATAAACACCAGGAGTGAGCCAGCAATAATGCCAGGCATGGATAAGGGCAAGGTCACATCGATAAAGGTTTGCCAGGGTTTAGCCCCTAGATCAGCGGCCGCGTCATGCAGGCTGGTGTCCATTTTTTCCAGGGTGGCATACAAAGGTAAAATCATAAATGGAATGTATGTGTAAACAATACCTAAATACACGGCCATGTCGGTATAGAGCATTTGCATCGGTGAGTCTATAAGCCCCATATTCATGAGCAGTGAATTAACAATGCCATGTTTACCCAGCAGTCCCATCCAGGCGTAAACCCGCAATAAAAATGATGTCCAGAAGGGCAGTATCACTAGCATGAGCAGAATATTGCGAGTGGTGGGCGTGGCGCGAGCAATACCATAGGCCATAGGGTAGCCAACTAATAAACAGATGAAGGTAGAAACGGCGGCAATTTTGATCGACTTAAAATAGCTAACCCAGTAAAGATTGTCTTCGGTGAGAAACTGATAATTGTCCCAGGTAGCCAGTAACCACTGGCTGGCATTACCAGTAAAATCGAATAACTGGGTAAACGGTGGTTGGGCGACAATGGGTGTAGCAAAACTGATTTTAAGCACGATAGAAAACGGGGCTAGAAAAAACAAAAGCAGCCAAAAGTAAGGCACGCCAATGACGAAGTGACGCCATAGTTTATCCCCCAGCGGTTGGTGATAGGCCTTAGTGACAACTGGCTTGGAGTCACTCATTCAGATAGCACCACATTACAACTAGAGTCCCAAGATAGGTATACCTCATCGTCCCACTCCAAAACTAATTGCTCAGAGCGCTGATTGTTTTGTGCGCTGACTTGAATGATTCGACCGGACTGACTGCGTACTCGATAAATACTGCGATTGCCGTAATAGGCTAGATCTTCAACCGTGCCTTTGGTAATAGTGAGGTGATCGCCCTCTGGACGTTCTTGGCTTACACTGATTTTCTCAGGCCTGACAGCAATAGTGACCTCATCACTCGCGGAAAAATCACCTTCAGTTTTAGCCTCTAATTGTGTGCCGGTTTTCTCCAACTGGGCGGTCAGCGTTTTAGTCTCTGGGTGGATGCTGAGTACAGTGGCGTTAAAGAAGTTAATGTTGCCAAAAAAGTCGGCGACAAATCGGTTGCAGGGTGATTCATATACCTGGGTCGGCGTACCAATCTGGACAAGTTTACCGGCGTCCATAACAGCCACGCGGGTTGACAATGTCATGGCTTCTTCCTGGTCATGAGTAACCACCACAAAGGTAATGCCTAGTTCGTACTGTAAGTTCATTAGCTCAAATTGAGTTTGTTCGCGGAGCTTTTTGTCCAGTGCCGCCAAGGGTTCATCCAGCAATAATACCTTGGGTTGCTTAATTAGGGCACGGGCAAGGGCTACACGCTGGCGTTGGCCCCCAGATAGTTGGTGAGGCTTTCGCTTGGCCAGCTCACTGAGTTGCACTAGATCAAGCATGTCGTTAACCCGCGTGGCGATTTCAGTTTTGCCGAGCCTGTCTTTTTTTAGACCGTAGCTAATATTTTGCTCGACAGTCATATGGGGGAATACGGCGTAGGATTGGAACATCATATTCACTGGGCGGTCGTAGGCGGGGATGCCAGCCATATCCACGCCATCAATCATTATTTGTCCTGCGCTTGGCGTTTCAAAGCCCGCGAGCATGCGCAGTAGCGTCGACTTACCGCAGCCAGAACCACCGAGAATGGTAAAAAGCTCTCCCTTATGGATATCCAGATCGACATTATCCACTGCCGAGAAATCATCGAACTGTTTGCTCAGGCCTTTGATCTGAATAAAAGGTTTAGCCTCTGGATCTAACCATGGTGTTTCTGCAACATAAGGCTTAGTTGGTCGCTGAGCCTCTATTAATTTTTCTTTTTTCATAGCCTATTCCATAGTCCTGCGGTTACAGTCCAGTTTTAATTTTAGTCCAAGTTCTTGATCGGTTGCGTTCTAGTTTTGGCGCCAAGGCTTCAGTAGGCTGAAGTCGTAACAACGTTTCTTCATCAGGATAGATCGCAGTATTTTCCGTTAGACTCGGGTCTACAAGTGCTGTGGCCGACAGATTCGCATTAGCATAACCAATATAATTACTAGAGCTGGCAATAACCTTGGGACGTAACATGTAATTCAGAAAAAGATAAGCATTTTCACGATGCGGCGCATCCTCAGGAATGTACATGTTATCAAACCACATTCCGGCACCTTCCTTGGGAATTATGTAATCCAGGTTGATATCAATGCCTGCTTCACTGGCGCGAGCAGAAGCCACTGAATAGTCTCCCGACCAACTCATTGCTATACATACCTGCTTACTGGGTAAGTCTAGAAGCATTTTAGTTGAGCTGAAATAGGTGATATAGGGTCTAACGGCTTTGACTAAGACCTCAACTTCTTTGAGATGTTGCACATCTACCGAATTAGCTGGATAGCCTAAATACATCATGGCCATTGGAATAACATCGCTTGCGGAGTCTAAAAACGAAATGCCACAATCTGCAAACTTAGAGATGATGTTGGGATCAAATATCAGAGCTGAGCTGTCTAAGGGTGCATCGGGCATGCGCGCTTTAATCATATCAACGTTGTAGGTAATACCCGTGGTACCCCAAAAAAAAGGCACGCCCCAAAGGCCATTGGAAAATCTTTCATCAGCGAAACGCACCAAGCTCTGATCTAAATGATGCCAGTTAGGTAGTTTATTCCAATCTATCTTATGAAAGATCCCTACGGGTGCTAGTCGGGCCGTAAAAGAAGCGGCATGGACTACAATGTCGTAACCACTGTGACCGGTCATCAACTTGGTATCGACGATTTCACTGGAGTCATAAATATCGTAGGTGATATCAATACCGAATTCCTCTTCAAACTCGGTGATTGCGTTCGGGTGGATATAGTCGGCCCAGTTATAAATGTTAAGTTTTTGCGGCGTGCCTTGTGCGGCGTTAATTAGGTCTTGTTCAGAGGCTACACTTACTGTTGGAGTGGCAATAGCAATCAGTACCAGCCACATCTGTCGAGCTAGTTGTCGGGCAAGACCATAAGATCGCCGTGATGTCAGCACATTACATCCCTTTTAAACCTCGTTTTTGTAATGCGCGGGCAATTACCATACGTTGCATTTCGCTACTGCCTTCCCAAATGCGATCAACCCTAACTTCTCGATAAAACCTCTCTACGGCGTTGTCTCTGCGGTATCCGCGGCCGCCCCAAATTTGCAAACAGCGATCGGCCACACGGTTAGCCATTTCAGTTGAATACAGTTTAACCATTGAGCAGCGTGCGTGGAGGGACTTTAAGTCATCGCCACGGTCATGGGCCTCGGCGGCTTCATAAACCATGAGTTTTGCTGCCCAGAGTTCAGTGGCGCTGTCAGCCAAGCTAAATTGAATGGCTTGTTTTTCAATGAGCTTTTCGCCCTGAATATCGCGCTGAGCTGCCCAAGCTGTCGCTTCTTCTATCATGCGTGTGGCAGCGCCAAGCATACGCGCAGAAATAGTTAGGCGTTCATGGCGAAACCAACTGCGACTATAATCCATCCCCGAGCCTTCACCGCCAATACGGTCTTTTTCGGGCACAAAAACATGATCAAATTTGTATGTTGGATGATGGGACGGGAAGGTATGAGAGAAAAGCGGGTTTTCAATCATGGTGACGCCAGGTGCGTTGATATCGACAAAGAATAGGGCTTCTTGGCCGTCGTCAGTTTTTGCTTGAACAAAAAAGAAATCAGCCATGTTAGCGGTGGTCACGAACCACTTTTCGCCGTTGAGTGAATAGCCACCATCGCAGCTTAGAGCGGTAGCGTTGGTTACCTCGTAAGACCCAGATTCTGCCTCGGTAATTGCATAGCACTCACGAAGAGAGCCATCCATAAGGCCCTTCAGATAGGTGTCGATCTGATAGTCGCTATCGGCACAGGCTTCAAACATCCAGTGCTGTGCCTCAGGAAAACACCAGCAAAGTGCATTGGTCACCCGGCCTAGCTCTTCCCAGGCAGCGACCTGATCGACCATGCTCATACCGAGGCCACCATGCTCTGTGGGTGCATCCATCTTTGAAAGACCTAGTGCAATTGCCTGATTTTGCATCTTTTTACTCACCGGTTCAGGAATCACGCCTTGATTCATTTCAGCTTCGATCTCCCACGGAATTAATTCAGCATCGACAAATTGGCGAACCTTTTTCTGCCAGTCAATGGTACTTTGCCTATGTTGAATTTCCATGGTTTTTCTCCTGTGTCTAATGTCCTGTTTGGCTTTTAAAATGATTTGGGAATTGGGTGACCAAATAATGCATTGCTACCGCTTGTGCCTGAGCCGGTTTTAACCCTTTGGGGGTTATAAGAAGATCTAGCCACAACCCATCAGACAGGGCGGTATAGCAGGTGCACACCAAATCTGGATTAACGGTTGAATAACCACCTTGTTGTTTAAGTAAGGCAAATAGGTGGGTCAGGTTGTTGGCGATTTCACTAATATAGCTGGCGCAAATAGACAGGTAAGTCGGGCGGGATTTGGTTTCACCCCAAAATGCGAACCACACCGCCAACTTGTTGCGATCGATAATTTTACGACTAAAATCAAAATTAATGTGAGCAAGAATTTTCTGCTCCGCGGTCAAGTTGTCATCGTTAAATATTTCATTAAGTCCGCTGGTGTACTCGTCAGAAATATAACTCAAGGTCTCGATCAGTAACTTTTCTTTGCTTTGAAAATGCAAATTAACAATCCCCAAGCTTAAACCAGCTTGCTGTGTAACATCAGCCATGGTGGTGCCAGACAGGCCTTTATCGGCGATACATTTAATAGTCGCCTCAATAAGCTGCTTGCGCCTTGCCTGCTTGGACAATGATCTTGGGGTTTTATTGAGTTCGGCTTTAACCGCTTCCATTCACCGTTCCTATGCTCTGGCTACACTAGCTTACTGTCGCGTTACGCCAAACCATAAACCATTGCTTAGGTCTGCGCAACTGAATGAATAACCATTCATTTTTACTAGACAGGGGATTTAATTTTTGGCATTCTTGAGTCAAACATTAAAAAAAGAGCGTCAGTTGGCGCTAGCCGATTGTTTGGAGTGGCTTAATTTTATGAAAAAATACGATGCGATTATTATCGGGGCAGGACATAACGGTTTGACCAATGCCGCTTATTTGGCAAAGGCAGGGCTCGATGTGTTGGTGCTGGAGAAAAACGCTTACATCGGTGGTGCCACGGTTAGTCGTGAGCTTTATCCCAATTGGAAATATTCCAACTGCTCTTATGTTTGTAGCCTGTTGCGACCTGAAATTATCCGAGACTTAGAGCTACCTAGACACGGTTTACAGGTTGTTCCCTATGGCGGTGGTGTAACTTTTAAGGAAAATGGTGATTACTACGGTAATTATGCAGACCATGAGCGTTTGTTGCGCGAGGTTGCTCGACACTCAAAGCGTGACGCGAGTGCTTATGAGCGGTATGAAGCAGATGTAATGAAGCAAACTCGTTTGATTCGTCCGTTTTTGATGCGCACACCACCTGATCCCACATCGTTAAAGCCACGAGATTTAAAAGAGCTAAGAGTGCTGGCGAAGTCTTTTGGTAGTATGGGTGAGCAAGGTTTGGCAGATACCATGCGTTTCTGGACCATGAGTATTGGTGACTTTCTTGACGAGTATTTTGAGTCCGATGTCATTAAGGCTCATTTAGCAGGTAGTGGCATTATTGGCACCGCTTTGGGCGTTTACTCCCCGGGTACTGCCTATGTGTTGTTGCACCATTATATGGGTGACGTTGATGGTTCTGTTGGTGCCTGGGGTTTTGCTCGTGGAGGTATGGGCGCAGTATCTGCTGCACTGTCGGCGTCTTTCCAGTCATTTGGCGGCACCATTCAGTGTGATGCTGAGGTTGCTCAAATTATTGTCAAAAATGGCAAGGCCAAAGGTGTGGCTCTGGCCAATGGTGACGAGCTTTATGCCGATATCGTTGTGTCAAACCTTGATCCCAAGCGAACCTTCTTAAAAATTATGGACGAGGGCGATCTGCCTGCAGATGTCGTCAAAAAGGCCAAAAACTTTAAAATCCGCGGCTCATCCGGCAAGCTTAATATTGCTCTGGATGGTCTGCCGACCTTTACCGGTTTGCCTAAAGACAGCCCCCTTTGCCTAGGTGAGAAACACTTTAGTGACTCTCTACCAAAAATGGAGAGAGCCTACGATGAGTGGAAAGACGGGACCTGGTCGAAAGACCCCTATGTGGATATGCTCATTCCCACTCAGATTGACCCGACAATGGCGCCGCCGGGTAAGCACATGATGTCGGTCTTTGTACAGTACGCTCCACCTAAAATTCATGGTGGCGATTGGACTGCTGAAGATAAAGCGGGCTTTGAAAAAACCGTGATCGACCAGATTAGCAACTACAGTCCTGACTTTAAGGATTTGATTTTGCACTGTGAAACGCGAACCCCACAAGATATTGAAAACGAGGTTGGCCTGACTGAAGGTAATATCTTTATGGGTGAGTTGACCTTTGATCAGTTACTGTTCAATCGTCCATTTCCAGGTTATGCCCAATACAGGGGTCCAGTAAAAGGTATGTATATGTGTAGTTCTGGCACCCACCCAGGTGGCGGAGTGATGGCTGCCCCTGGCGCTAACGCGGCGCGGGAAATACTCATGGATCTCAAGCTAACCAATACAGTGCCTGGAGGGTATGACGATGATTGATCTTGATAAAAGCTATGATGTCATTGTCGTTGGTGGTGGTCACAATGGTTTAATTTGTGCGACCTATCTGGCTAAATCTGGCCGTAAGGTGCTGGTGGTTGAAGCTAATCAAGCTGTTGGCGGCGCTTCTGCTACAAGTGAGTTTAGCGACCAGTTTTCTGTTTCGTCTTGCGCGCACTGGCTATTCCAGTTAAACCCAGATGTTGCCTCAGATATGGGGTTGAACAAGCAAGGTTTAGAATTTGCGGCCCGTGATCTCAATACCATTGCGCTGGCTGAAGATGGTAATCATCTTATTATCGATGGCGATAAACTAGAGGGTGCTGGGATATCTGATGAAGACCGCAGTGCCTTTGTCGACTTTAACAAGCAGATACTTAAGTTCTCTAAATTGTTGTCGGGCGCGTTTAATCGCCGAGCGCCAAAATTAGTTGAGGGCAATCTTACTGATCGCATTACTTTGGCCAAGTTAGGTCTAGGTATGAAAATGCTCGGCAAGGCAGACATGAGTGATTTGATGCGACTGGCGTTGATTAATATTTATGACGTAATGGAAGAGAATTTCGACAATGGCCTATTAAAAGCCGCCATTAGTCTTGACTCGCTATTAGGCTCGCATATGGGTCCGCGGTCACCGAACACCGTTTACGGTTACCTCTATCGACGCATGGGTGACATATACGGCTTCAATGGCCCAGCGGTGGTCAAAGGTGGTATGGGTGCAGTAGGTGAAGCGATGGCTAAGGCTGCTCGTGCTAGTGGTGTGGATATTAAAGTAGGCACTGCGGTGAGCAAAATCAATATCGATATTGATCAGGTCACGGGTGTCACCTTATCCGGCGGACAAGTGGTCAATGCCGGATTGGTGGTATCTAACGCAGATCCAAAAACAACGTTTAATAAGTTAGTTGGTCTGACTAATATTGAGACGAGTATTGCACGTCGTGTTAAAACTGTGCGGATGAAAGGAGATGCCGCCAAGCTGCATGTTGCCTTGGACAGCTTGCCTAACTTCACAGGTCTTAGTGAAGAGCAGATGGGTCAACGATTATTAATTGCACCCACCATGAATTACATTGAAAAAGCCTTTAATCACTCTAAGTATGGTGAATATTCAGCGGCGCCAGCCATGGATATTAGTATTCCAACGATTCACGATACCAGCCTTGCCCCTGATGGTAAGCATGTTATGTCGGTGATTGTGCAGTTTGCCCCTTATGAACTAGAGGGTGGCTGGAATGATGAAAATAAGGAAGCGTTTAAGCAGCTGGTGATTGACCGCATTGCTGATTACGCGCCGGATTTAAAAGACAAGATTGTTGCCAGTGAATTACTCACCCCGGCAGACCTTGAAGAACGATTCCATATTCACGGTGGTCATTGGCATCACGGAGAGATTAGCCTTGATCAGATACTAACAATGCGTCCTTTCCCTGGTGCTTCTCAGTACGGAACGTCAGTCGACGGGCTATTTTTGTGTGGTGCGGGCACTCACCCTGGTGGTGGTGTGATGGGCTTGGCAGGCCACAATGCGGCAAAAGAAATTATAAAGCGAGGTAAATCAGCATGATTCCACATGACGAAACTATGATGCTAAAAACACCTTTTTATTCTCGCTGTTTGGCGGCTTGTGAGATCAACATGTGGGAAGACTGGAAGGGTTATACGACCCCTCAGGCATACACCAGTGTTGAGCAAGAGTATTTTGCAGTGCGAAGTAATACCGGGGTGTTTGATATTTCTCCAATGATCAAATACCGCTTTACCGGTCCGGACGCCGGTGCCTACCTCAACCGTCTGGTAACACGAGATATCCGTAAGGTTGGTGTTGGTCGTGTGGCTTACACCGTTTGGTGTGACGATAATGGCCAGGTTATGGATGATGGCACTATTTTTCATCTCGCTGAAAATGATTACCGCCTGTGTGCTTATGCTCGTTGTCTTGACTGGTTGATGTGGTCAGCCGAAGGTTTTGATGTGACCATTGTTGATGAAACGGCTGAAGTGGCGGCCCTTGCTGTTCAGGGACCTACGTCCTGCGCTATTTTCAAAAATATGGGTTTTGAAGGTATCGAAAATCTCAAGCCTTTTGGTCTGACTCGCTTTCCCTTTGAAGGGTCAGAAGTCATGATTAGCCGTACTGGATTTACCGGTGATTTAGGTTATGAAATTTGGGTTGAGCCTGCGTTGGCAGAAACCTTTTGGGATCAGTTATTTGAAGCGGGAAAGAACCGCGAGATTCGGCCAATTGGCGGCTATGCGCTAGATATGCTGCGTACCGAAGCAGGCTTTGTTCAAGCAGGGGTAGACTTCATTCCAGCTGAAGAATCGATCCGTACAGGTCGATCGCGCTCGCCCTTTGAGTTGGGCTTGGGGTGGCTGGTATCTTTTGATAAACCGGTATTTAATGGCCGTAAAGCTCTCCTTAAAGAAAAGAAAGAGGGGTCTCGCTATGCCTTTGTTTATCTTGATGTTGATGGTAATAAGCCGGCGGAACATGCCTTTATCTATTCTGGCGATAAAGCAGTGGGCACTGTTACTTCAGCGGCTTGGTGCCCAACAGCAAAAACCAATGTCGCTTTTGCTCAGGTGGAAGCCAAATATGGTAAGGTCGGTCAAGAGTTAGTGGCTGAAATCTACTATGAGCGTGAATTAAAGTGGACTCGAGTGATGGCTAAATGCACCGTCATCGAGGGTGCCGTATTTAATCCACCACGCAAGAGGCAGACCCCCGCACCGGACTTCTAAATGACGACTCATCGGCTACAACCGCTTTTAAACCCTACGTCGATTGCGGTGCTGGGTGCCTCTCAAAAGAGTGGCACCGTCGGCAATGAGGTCATTGTTAATTTACGCAGGGGTGGTTTCCAAGGTGAAATTTACGCGGTTAATCCGAGTTATGCCACGGTTGAAGATATACCTTGTTATCCTAATTTAGCTGATCTTCCAGAGCGCCCCGATCAGGTTATCTTTGCCATTAGTGACCAACGTATTGAGGCCGCGCTGGACGATGTCATTGCCTTAGGGATTCATGCTTGTACTATTTTTTCTGCGTTAATCCTCTCTGATGATAGTACCCCAAATTTAAAGCAACGCATTGCCATCAAAGCGCAGTCAGCGGGCCTGTTCATTGCAGGTGCCAACGGAATGGGTTTTTATAACGTTCGCGATCGTGTGCTCGCGGGTGGTTTTGATACTCGAGATCACCCCTATCCCGGTAATGTTGCCTTAATAAGTCAGTCTGGCGCTGGTATGTCGGGCATTGTCGATTGTGAGCAACGCATCCAATTCAATTTTGCCGTGTCTAGTGGTTATGAGTTGACCGTGGCGATGGAGGATTATTTAGACTACGCCTTAGATCTTCCAGAAACCCGAGTTGTAGGCTTGTTTTTAGAAACTAGTCGCTACCCGGAGAAGCTTATACAAGCATTCAAGAAAGCCAATCAACTCAACATTCCCATCGTTGTACTCAAGGTGGGGCGCACTGATTTGGCCGCTGAACTGGCCATCTCTCATTCTGGTGCCTTGGCAGGTAGTGATCAATGCTATAGCGCACTGTTCGATCAGTATGGCGTGCAGCGCGTCGCAGACATGGATCAATTGGCGACGACATTAATAATGTTTGCTCAACCCAAGGTGGTCAGTGAGGGAGGTCTTGTTTGTCTTCACGATTCTGGTGGTGAGCGACAATTGTTGATTGACTTAGCTGATAGTGCTGACGTACCGCTGGCCCAGCTTAGTGATCCAACGGTTACCAGCCTTGAGGGATTGTTAGATCCGGGGTTACCCGCGGTTAATCCTCTGGATGCTTGGGGTGCTGGCGGTCCTCATGCTCCGGAAAAGATGGCAGCTTGTTTTACCGCCATTCTAAATGATCAGAACGCGGCCTTAGGCGCGGTAGTCCATGATCGAGGACCTAGTAGCGAAGTCTATTCATCTTATATGGCCTACTTACATCAAGGCCAGAGAGCCACAGGAAAGCCGGTTTTTCTCGTGGCCAACAGGCAAGGTAGTGGTAGCGATGAATTGGCTATCACGTCTACCCATCAAGGATTTCCAGTGATTGACGGCGTCAGTCAATTTCTGGTTGGTGCTCGCTGTCTAATGAATTATCGAGACTTTCAGCAACGAGAGCCGATGCAAGTTATAGGCGTTGATCAGGATAAGTGCGATTATTGGCGCGAGCGTTTAGGTGGTGAAACTAAGGTGTCAGAAACCTTAGCCAGTCAGTGCCTTGCAGACTTGGGGCTGCCCATGTTGCAGAGTGTGCTGGTGGGTAGTCAGGATGAATTAAAGTCTGCGGCCGCGGCAACAGGATTTCCGTTGGTGCTCAAAACTGCTCAGTCTGGGATAGAGCACAAGTCTGATGTCGGTGGGGTGAATTTAAACATCCTAGACGAAGCGCAGTTGCTTGCTGCTTATAGCGATATGGCAAAGAGACTTGGCCCTCAGGCAATGATTGCTCCCATGGTGCAGTCAAACGGCGTTGAAATGATTTTAGGTGTCAGTCAAGACAGTCAGTTTGGACCCACGGTGGTGGTTGGTTTTGGTGGTGTTTACGCTGAGGTGCTAGGCGATGTTGCGGTGCTGATGCCGCCATTTGATTCGGCTACGGTTAAAAGGGCGCTACAAAGACTGTCGATGGCAGAGATTTTAGCGGGCGTCCGTGGTGCATCAAAAGTAGATGTTGATAGTTACTGCGAGGCAGCTGCTAGGTTATCTGAGGTCGCTCTGATCTTGGCTGATACAGTATCGGAAGTGGATATTAATCCAATAAAATTAAGTGTTGATGGATGCGTTGGTTTAGATGCCTTGATGGTGTTAGTAGAGTAAGACTAAATGGCTATAAGCCAGGACAATCATAATGAATATTGCGGTAGAGTCAGAGCTAGAACAATTTATCAAACAACACCCAGAGATCACAATGCTGGAGATTTTAATGCCGGACTTGAATGGCATTATTCGTTGCAAGCGGATCCCGGCTAGCGAGTTTGTAACCTTTTTTCGAGAAGGCGTTAAGGGTCCTGCGTCGACCATTTTGCTAAATGTACTCGGTGAATTTTGCGACGAGGTCGATTTTGCCAATGTAGAGGGTGATCCAGATAAATTAATTTATCCCGTTGCCCATACCTTGGCACCCATTACCTGGTTAAAATCTGATACAGCTCAAGTGCTGGCTACTTTCGCTGAACTGGATGGCACCCCGGCATTGTTTGATTGTCGAAACATGCTGATTAAAGCACTTGAACCTTTACAGGCGATGGGGTTAAAGCCGGTTGTTGCCACAGAACTAGAGTTTTATTTAATTAAGAGTGGAGACTCTGCAGTGCCAGAGCCGCTTTTGGCTAAGGTGCCAGGCACTAATATTGATCAGTCGGGTACGCAGTATGCAATGCCTGAGGATCTTTGGGACAACGATGATTTTCTTGAAGGTGTGCGTAGCGCCTGTGAGGCACAAAATGTGCCTATGACGACGGTGCATTCCGAATTTTCGCCTGGCCAGTTTGAAATCAATTTACATCATGTGGATGACCCTATTACTGCTTGTGATCACGCCGTGCTTCTCAAGCGTATTGTCAAAGGGGTGGCGAGACAGCTTGGTATGGCGGCAACCTTCATGGCCAAACCGTTTTCAGGTGTCCCTGGTAGTGGTTTACATGTCCATTTCAGCTTATATGACGGGGATGGCGTTAATGTTTTTGCTGACCCGGACTCAACTGAGGTTCCGGCGATTTCCGACACGCTACGCCATGCTATTGGTGGTTTGGCTGAAACTATGGCTGATGCTATGGCCATATTCGCGCCTAATGCTAATTCTTATCGACGTCTTGTTTCCGGTAATTTTGTCCCGTTAACGCCCAGTTGGGGCTATAACCATCGCGATGTAGCGCTGCGTATTCCGATATCTGGTGATCAAGATCGTCGGGTTGAGCATAGACTTGCGGGAGCTGACGCCAATCCCTACCTTGTCATGGCGGCTCTCGTTGCCGGGGTACATCATGGTATTAGTCAGGGTTGCGATCCTGGCGAGATGGTGCCCGAAGGGGTTGAGATAGAACAAGAAATCACCCTACCAAGAATCTGGTCGTTGTCGCTAGATGAGTTTGATAGCAGTGCCGTGCTGCCTCAATATTTGGGCGAAGATTGCTGTCGTCTATTTGGTACGATTCGTCGTGGAGAGTGCGAGCAGTTTGCCGAGCAGGTGTCGAACATTGATTATGACTGGTATCTGCGCTCCATGTGATCTCATTGGTGGGATGGCCCAGGATGCTAAACGATAAATTAAACGATCATTTAATAAACTATATGCTCATTTAGTTAGTTGTTGTATAGTTGCATAAGCACTGTAAAATCCCTGTTAGAGTAATATTTTAGGCTGTATTGATATGAAATTTATCGCTACTGATGTTTCTGATACTAGAGAAAAAATGACCGACAAGGCGAGCGCTCAACTGGGCAAGCCAGGATTTGCTATAGATCCTTATTTCTATCGTTCACATGTTACCTATCAAGCCGAACTAGAAAACATTGTCTTCAAAAGCTGGCTTTATGCGGGTCATATTAGTCAGGTTGCCAAAACTGGCGACTATTTCTTATTCGATATTGGTGAAGATTCGATCATCATTAGTCGTGATAATAAGGGTGATATTTGTGTCATGCACAATATTTGCAGGCACCGTGGAGCCCGAGTGTGTGAAGAACCAAGTGGTAACCGCAAAGCCTTTATTTGCCCTTATCATGGTTGGGCCTACGGCAATGATGGCAAGCTAAAGTCGGCCCGAGATATGGATCATCGAGAGGGTTTTAATTGCGATGACTATTCTTTAAAGCCAGTACGCTTTGTGGTTTTTCAGGGGATGATATTTATTAACTGCGACCCCGATGCTCCTGATTTTGTGGCGCCACTGGAAAAGATTACGACCCAGTTGGGTGCATATGATCTTGAAAATGCCAAGGTGGCAGAGCGCAAGACCTATCGTATCCATGCCAATTGGAAGCTAGTTTTAGAAAACTATCTTGAGTGCTACCACTGCGCTAGTTCTCACCGTCAATACGCCAAGTTACATACTCTTGAGGCTCCCTTTGAGAAGGTAAAGCCGATTAACGAGGCTATGTGGGCTAGAGCTGCAGAGATGACTGGCGTGCCTGGTATAGCCGCAGAATACTATGGTTACTATAACGACGCCGCTGCCTTTGGCGCCTGTTCGTATCACAGCCGTTATGCCCTTTATGAAGGCTGTAAAACGGGGAGCAAAGATGGTCAGCCAGTTGCGCCATTAATGGGGCATATGAAAGGCTTTGATGGTGGGGCTGGTGATTTCCAGATGGGTCCGCTCACCTTTATGCTCAATTACCCTGATCATTGCGTGCTGTACCGGTTTATTCCAAGAAGTATTACCGAAACAGATATGGAGTTGGTTTGGTATGTTAATGGTGATGCACAGGAAGGCGTTGATTACGACAAAGAAAAAGTCGCATGGCTTTGGCATCACACCAGCCTAGAGGATGAATACATTATTACGCGTAATAGCGAGGGAGTGAATTCTCAGTTCTTTGAGCCGGGACCCTACCACCCTGAATATGAGTCCACCCTCATGGAGTTTATCAGCTGGTATCTCACCGCCATTGCTGGATTGAAGGCGTAAGCCTTAGACACGAGCCTCTATTTATGTTTTTAAAATTCAATACCGACACAAAACAACACGCACCCTCCTATTATGCGGCGACTGCCAACTGGCAAACCGATTACCCCGAGCTTGAGGGGGCAATAGAAGCGGATGTTGCCATTGTCGGCGGTGGCTTTAGCGGTGTTGCTACAGCGGTGGAGCTTAGTGAGCGTGGTTATAAAGTTGTTCTGCTCGAGTCAAATCGCATCGGTTGGGGAGCCAGCGGTCGCAATGGAGGGCAGATTATAGGTGGGTATGGGCAGAACCCTGGGGCCTTTCGCTCGACCATCGGTAGTGAGGGTGTTGATATCGTAGAGGGTATGGGTGTCGAGTGCGTTGATATCATTAAACAACGAATTGAAAAATACAACATCGACTGCGATCTTAAATGGGGTTACTGCGAGGTCGGTTTAAAAAAACGTCATCTAAAATCATACCAACAATGGGCTGAAGACGATCCGGCCATGCGCCTGTTAGACCAAGATCAAATTAAAGAATACGTTAATTCTGAACTCTATTTGGGCGGGTACTACCGCGAAGATTGGGGGCATATTCAACCCCTTAATTTATGTATTGGTGAGGCTAAGGTTGCTCAGTCGCTCGGCGCTAATATCTTTGAGAATTCTCAAGTGACCAACATTACCTATGGTGATAACCCTGTTGTGACCACCCAAAAAGGTAGCGTAAAAGCAGGCCATGTTATTTTGTGCGGAAATGCCTACATGGGTAAATTAGTACCATACTTAGATGCCCGAGTGCTGCCAGCGACTAGCTGTATTATTGGTACCGAACCGCTTTCAGATGAGCAGTTACAGCAAACGATGGTTCGAGATGTTGCTGTGTGTGACTCCAGGACAGCATTAGACTATTACCGGTTGTCAGCAGACAAAAGGCTTTTATTTGGTGGTTTATCCAACTATACAGGACTGGAACCTGCTAATGCCGAGGCTGTTATGCGGAACAAGATGGCCAAGGTATTTCCATCGCTGAAGAATGTTAAAATTGACTATAGCTGGTCCGGAAGAATGGGCATCAGCGTGCGTCGTATGCCGCAAATTGGGCGCATTAAAAATAGTAATATTCTCTACGCTAGTGGATATTCGGGGCATGGCGTTGCTCCTACGCACATGACCGGGCGCCTACTTGCTGAGGCGGTTGATGGCAATACTCACCGTTTTGATATTATGAACAAAATGTTCCACCTACCTTGGCCGGGCGGTAAATTACTACGCAGACCCGCTATGGCTGCGGGTATGATGTTTTATAAAATACGAGATGCGTTGTAATCCCCATGATGACTAAACAGGTGCTGATATTCTTACATATGGATGACGAGCATCCTGGGTATATTGCGGATCACCTCCAGAAAAAAAATATCCCCTACCGAATTGTTCGCGGTTATCAGGGTGACCCCATACCCGCATTAGACGAATCGATGGCGGGGTTGGTGTTTATGGGGGGCGTCATGAGCGTCAATGATGATATTCCTTGGATTAATCAAGAAATTCAGCTAATTCAGCAGGCCCTTTATAGCAATGTGCCGTTACTTGGCCACTGCTTGGGTGGACAGCTAATCACGAAGGCCTTGGGTTATGAGGTAACTGCCAACTTAGTAGAAGAGGTGGGTTGGCACTACTGCCATAGGCAAAATAGCGCTTCAGCAGACGATTGGTTGGGTAATATTGAAGATCCTTTTATCATGTTTCATTGGCATTTAGAGACCTTTGCGTTACCGGCGGAGGCACAGCTTTTATTTTCATCTAAGCACTGCCACAACCAAGCCTATAGTTATGGTGATAATGTGCTGGCTATGCAAGGACATGTTGAGATGACTGAGCCTCTTGTATTGGATTGGATTACAAAGTGGCAAGATCATTTGAGAGATACAACGCCCAGCACGCAGAATTATGAGCAAATCAAAGAGTCTCTGGTGCCCAATGTCGCAGCCTTAAATCAGGTTGCGGAGCGACTCTATCAACGTTGGACATCGAGGTTATCCCTGTAAAACAACAAGGCAAATACTGTGAAAAGTGAAGGTTATAGAGACAAGTACAACCAACACCTGTTGCATCCCTGGGGTGATCTTTCTACTCTGGGAGATGATGATTCTAGTTCGGTGATTGTCAAAGGCGAGGGCGTCTACATCTATGATGCGGAGGGCAATAGGCTGTTAGATGGGCCAGCCGGCATGTGGTGTATGCAGACAGGTTATGGTCGCCGTGAAATTGCCGATGCAGTGTCCCAGCAAATTATGACCTTGAGCTATGCCACCTCTTTTACGGTGATTAACAACCGTGAGGTCGAATTAGCCGAGCGCATAGCCGCAAAGACTCCAGGGGATCTAAATCGCATTTATTTCACTACAGGTGGCTCCACGGCAGTCGATTCAGCCCTGAGACTATGCCAATTGGCCAGTAATATAAAGGGTCAGCCCCATCGCAAACATATACTCACTCG
>Ga0302119_10000190_pt1 | contig 26180 bp, 26 predicted proteins | sample AG5_Tmax_MG_FD_203114 | JGI IMG/M metagenome (GOLD analysis project Ga0302119, IMG submission 203114) | Marine microbial communities from Western Arctic Ocean, Canada - AG5_Tmax | ecosystem: Environmental > Aquatic > Marine > Oceanic | place: Canada: Western Arctic Ocean | collected 2017-10-01 | reverse complement strand
CTCAGCGGCGCCGGTTCCGGGCCATGGCCCGATCGGTTTCACGGTCAGCCTCCCGACGGGCTAGCGCCTGGCGCTTGTCGTGCAGCTTGCGACCTCGGGCGAGGGCAACCTCCACCTTGGCGTTCCCCGCCTTGAAGTAGAGCCGTAGGGGAATCAGCGACAGGCCTTCGAGGTTCATGCGTTCCACGATGCGGCGGATCTCCCGGCGGTGCAGCAGCATCTTCCGGGGCCTGTCGGGGTCATGGCCCATGCCCTCTCCGGTCATCGAATAGGGCGGGACGTGCATGCCGACCAGCCACAGCTCGCCGCCGTCCTCACGGCCGAAGGCTTCGGTGATCTGCACCTTGGCGTCCCGGAGTGATTTCACCTCGCTGCCGCGCAGCACGAGGCCGGCCTCCCAGGATTCCAGGATGTCGTAGGCGTATCGCGCCTTGCGGTTGGAGGCGACCGTGCGGTCGTTGGCATCGCTCACCAGCGGAATCGTACCGGTCGACCTGTTGGCCCCGGGATGGGGGACAGGTAGGTCCGCCGGTGTAAGCGTGCCCCGGGTGCCGGCCCGACGGATCCGGGACGGCCGTTAGCCTTCTCCGGGTGGGAGAGACCGTGACGCTGACCGTCGACGTCTACAGGGCAATGCTGGACCGTGCCCTGACCGAGGCGCCGAAGGAGGCGTGCGGCCTGTTCACGGGCCCGACCGGTGGGCTCCACGTGGACGACTTCCACCCGATGGCCAACACGGCGCCCGAAGACGAGGCGTGGAAGCTCTACGTCCTGGACGGCCACGAGATGCTCAACGTGGAGGCGGCTGCAGATGCCGGAGGTCGGGCGGTGCTCGGCGTGATGCACAGCCACACGCACACGACGGCCTACCCGTCGCCGACCGACGTGGCCGACGCCGCCCGTTTCGATCCGTTCGGCGCGTGGATCTTCATCATCGTCTCGTTGAAGCACCCGGATCCGGTCCTGCGGGCCTATCGGATCCTGGACTCTGTTATCACCGAGGTGCGGGTCGTGGTCGCCGGGGGCTAGAATCCCGACTAGATCAGTCGGCTTTCTAACATGCCGACCGGCCGGCAGCCCGATCCTTCGGTGCAACCCGGCCAAGAGCCACCGAATCCGAACATTCCTCCACGAACCGCAGCACAATGGCCGTCTACTCCTCCATCCTCGACCTCGTCGGTGACACGCCGATCGTCGACGTGAGCGTGCTCAGTCCGAACCCGTCGGTGCGCCTGCTGGCCAAGCTTGAGGGCCAGAATCCGACCGGATCGGTCAAGGACCGCATCGCCAAGGCCATGATCGAAGACGCCGAGGCCGACGGCACGCTGGTCCCGGGTCGAACGATCATCGAACCCTCGTCGGGCAACACCGGCATCGCCCTGGCCATGATCGCCCGCATCCGGGGCTACCCGATCAAGATCGTGCTCCCGGAGAACGTCTCGGTGGAGAGGCGCCAGGCCCTTGAGGTGTTCGGCGCAGAGATCATCTCCTCACCCGGCGGGGAGGGTTCCAACGGGGCCGTCAGCCTCGCCCTCCGCCTGGCCGACGAGAACCCGGACTGGGTGTTCCTCTACCAGTACGCCAACGAGGCGAACCCCCGGGCCCACTACGCCACCACCGGGCCGGAGATCCTCCGAGATGTTCCCGACATCACCCACTTCGTGGCCGGGTTGGGTACCAGCGGAACGCTCATGGGGGTGGGCACCTACCTACGTGAGCAGAAGCCCGACGTGCAGCTCCTCGCCGTCGAACCGCCTTCCGGCGAGCTGGTCCAGGGCCTCCGGAGCCTCGACGACGGCTACATCCCGCCGGTCTTCGAGAAGTGGGGCGGCTACGACCTGCTGGACGGAAAGCGCATCGTGAGGCCCCGGGAGTCCATCCAGTTCACCCGTCGGCTGGCCGACGAGTGCGGCATCTTCGCCGGCCTGTCCGCCGGTGCCGCCCTGGCGGGCGCCGTCAGGGTGGCCGAACGGTTGCCAGCCGGAGAGACGGCGACCATCGTGTTCATCGTGAGTGACTCCGGATGGAAGTACCTTTCCACCGGCGCATGGACCGACGACCTCGACGAGGCCGCCGCCAACGCAGACTCGATCATCTACTTCTAGAACTGCCCGCCCAGGAGGCACCATGTCTGAACAGAACAACCGCCCCGACGGGCGCGCCGACGACGAGCTGCGACCGATGACCTTCCAGCGGGACTTCACCGAGATGGCGGCCGGCTCGTGCCTCGTCTCGTTCGGTCGGACCCGGGTGCTGTGCACCGCCTCGCTGGGCGACGGAGTCCCACCGTGGCTCCGCAACACCGGCCGCGGCTGGGTGACAGCCGAATACTCGATGCTTCCCGGATCCAGCCCCGATCGCATCCGTCGCCGCACATCGGGTCGCGACCAGGAGATCCAGCGCCTCATCGCCCGGTCGCTTCGGGCAGTGGTGGACCTCGAGGCCATGCCGGAGGTGGAGCTGACCGTGGACTGCGACGTGCTCCAGGCCGACGGCGGCACCCGGACCGCCTCGATCTGCGGCGGTTACGTCGCTCTCCATGATGCGTTCACCCGGATGGTGGACGCCGGCGACCTGAAGGCCTCGCCGATCACCGACGACCTGGCAGCCATCTCGGTCGGCATCATCGACGGCTCTGCTCGCCTTGACCTCCCGTACGTCGAGGACTCGGTCGCAGAGGTGGACTTCAACGTGGTCATGACCGGATCCGGCGACTTCGTGGAGGTGCAGGGCACCGCCGAGGGGAAGGCCTTCAACCGGGGGCAGCTGGATGCCCTGGTGGACCTGGCCGCAGGTGGGATCTCGACGATCGTGGCCGCCCAGAGGGCGATCCTGGCCGAACCGCCGGCCGCACGGGGTTGAGACGGCCGCTCCGTCGGTCAGCTACTCGCCCTACTGCAGCGACATGAACGATCTGTTGTCCGCTCCTACGGAGACGCCATGACCGGCCTGCCGCGTCTGGTGGTGGCCAGCGCCAATCCTGAAAAGGTGGCCGAGATCGCCCTCGTTCTCGACGGCCTCGTCGACCTGGAACCCAGGCCACTGGAGGTCCCCGACGTGGTGGAGGACGGCGACACCCTCGAAGCCAACGCCCGTCTGAAGGCCGTTGCCATCTGCACAGCCACCGGCCGTGCTGCGGTCGCCGATGACACCGGCCTGGAGGTCGACGCCCTCGGCGGTGCACCGGGGGTCCACTCGGCGCGTTACGCGGGGGAGGAGTGCGACGCCGGGGCCAATATGGCTCGTCTCCTGGCTGAGTTGGACGGGGTACCGACAGGTCGACGAACGGCGCGGTTCCGGACCGTGGCCCTGGTGCGGCGACCTGACGGCACAGAGGTCCAGGCGACCGGCACGGTGGAGGGCCACATCGCCGAGGCTCCAGCAGGTGACGCCGGCTTCGGCTACGACCCGCTGTTCGTTCCGATCGAGGGGGACGGTCGGACCTTTGCCGAGATGGGCGATGAGAAGCACGCCGTCTCGCATCGGGGGCGGGCCTTCAGGGACCTGGCTCGTCGACTGGCGGCCTGCACCTGATCGACCTGTTGCCAGAGGTGGTGCTTCAGGAGTCCTCGGCGAGTGCGCAGGCGCCGTAGCCCCCGAGCAGGTAGGAAGCCTGGGAGAGGCATTCGAGATAGTGCTGTCTGAAGATCATCGGCAGGAGGTTGTGGGTCGTGGAGAACTCGCGGCTTCGGTGGAGCAGCCACCCTGCGGGACTGGAAGGACGGGAGTTTCGCAGGACCCCATTCAGTTGGGTGAGACGGGCGTCTCCGGGAACCGACGGCCCAGGAACCGGTCGAACTCGGCGTCGGTGACCGGTTCCGAGAAGTAGAAGCCCTGGGCCAGGTCGCATTGGAGGCGCTGCAGTCGTTTCAACTGTGACTCGGTCTCCACGCCCTCGGCCACCACCTGCAGGCCCAGGCTGTGGGCCAGAGCAACGGTGCCGGTAACGATGGCGGTGTCATCGCCGACGTCGTCTCCCATCTCCGGGTCGTCGAGGCCCGAAACGAACGACCTGTCGATCTTGAGGAAGTCGATGGGGAAGCGCTTCAGGTAGGCCAGCGACGAGAACCCTGTGCCGAAGTCATCGAGACCCACGCGAACACCGATAGCCGTGAGTTCCCCCAGCACCATCTCAGTGACCGGGTTGGCGGCGATGAGGGCGCTCTCGGTGAACTCGAGGGCCACCTGGTCGGCGTCCACCCCGTTTTCCTTCACAGCAGCCGCCACGACGCGCGGAAAGGTCGGATCAGCCAGCTGTCGTGCCGACACGTTCACAGCGACGCTGAGCCGCGGACCCCCGCCGACCCGCCTGGCCTCCCATGCCGCAAGGCGTCGTACGGCGATTGTCAGGACCTTGGCTCCCAGGTCCGCTATGAGGCCGCTGTCCTCGGCGATGTCGATGAACTGGGCCGGCTGGAGTAGCTCCCCGCTGCTGCTACGTATACGGGCCAGGGCCTCGGCCCCGGTCACGGCTCCGTCGGAGAGGCGGACCACGGGTTGGAAGTGGACCTCGATGCGGTCCTCGATGATGGCAGCCCGGAGTTCCTGCTCGACGGAATGCCGTCGGACCGCCTGGGCCCGGAGGTGGTCGCCGAACAGCTCGGCCCGGTCCCTGCCCTGCTCCTTGGCCCGGTACATGGCCGTGTCGGCGTCCCTCAACAGGTCGGCCGGGGTCTCCGAGCCGTGGGCCACGGCGATTCCCACGCTGGCGGACACAACCGTGGAGTCCGTGCCCAACTGCATCGGTCTCGCCAGAGCGGTACGCACCCGCTCGGCGGCAGCCAGGGCGTCGGTCGTCCTGACCATGTCGGTGATGACCACCACGAACTCGTCTCCACCCAGCCTGGCCACCATGTCGCCGGGCCGGATGGTCCGCTGCAGCCTCCGTGCCGCCTCGCGCAGCAGGTCGTCGCCGGCGCCGTGGCCGAGGGAGTCGTTCACCACCTTGAACCTGTCGAGGTCCAGGAAGAGCACCCCGACCAACCTGTCATGCCGGGTCGACCTGTGGAGGGCGTCCTGGAGTCGATCCAGGAGGAGTGCACGGTTGGGGAGCCCCGTCAGCTCGTCGTGGAAGGCACGTTCCTCGAGCTGGGCTGCGACCTCGACCCGCTCGGTGACGTCGCGGGCGTTCACGACCACGCCGGCGACCGCCGGATTGCCCAGCAGGTTGGTGGCGACGATCTCCATGTGGCGCCAGCCCCCTTCCGCATGGGCGACGCGAGCCTCGAACGCCGGCGACATGCCGGGCCGGGCCACGACCTCGCCGGCCATCTCCTGGAGCTCTCCGAGGTCCTCCGGGTGGACCAACTCTGCGACGGGTACGCCCTCCATGGCGTGGGCTTCGCGTCCCAGGATCCGGGCCACGGCGGGGCTGGCGTAGAGGATCCGACCGTCATCGCCAATCACGCACACCAGGTCCGAAGCGTGCTCGACGAGGGCGGCGAGGCGCATCTCCGAGGCCTCGACGCGCTGTTGGGCGGCGTGGAGGTCGGTCAGGTCGCGGGCCATCATCGAGATGGCGTCCACCTCGCCCTCCACGTCACGGTGGGCTACCAGGACTGCAGAGACCGAAACGGTTCCACCGTCTCCCAGAAGCCGAAGCTCGCCCCGCCACGTGCCGCTGGTGCGCACCGCTGGTAGGGCGGTCGTGGCGTACTGGGCCTGCGACCAGGAATCCAGGACGTCCAGGAGACGGACATCGGTCGCTGTGGAGGTATCTCCGGTGAGGCGACGCATAGCGTCGTTCGCCCAGACGATCACCTCGCCGGACGGTTCAAGGACCGCTACGGGATCCGGGCTGGCCTCCAGGACCCGCGTCAGCTCGTGGGCCCGCCGGGTCTCGTCCATCTCGTCGGTCACGTCGGTGACGGTCAGCAGAGCGCCGGGCGATCCGTCGACACCATCGAGCGGGACGGTGGAGAGGTCCAGCCAGCGGGTGGCCCCGTCGACGTCGAGTAGGCGGAGGCGGCCGCGGAGGGTGGACCCGTCAGCCAGGGCATGCCGCAGGTCGACGAGGAACTCGTCGCGGCCGTCGGGATCCAGGATCGAGGTCCAACCGTCGCCCAGGGCATCGACCGGATCCTGACCGGTGGCGGCGACCCAGCGGCCGTTGACGTGCAGGATGCTGCCGTCGGCGTCGAGGCGGGCCATCCCGGCGGGAGCGGCGTCCACGAGGGCATTGAGGATGCCGCCGTCAGGCGTGGAGGTCCCATCCGGGGGGGGAGTTGTGCTGGGTTCGGTCACGTGCGGACGGGGGGACTCGAACCCCCATGCCTCTCGGCGCCGGCTCCTAAAGCCGGTGCGTCTACCAGTTCCGCCACGTCCGCCCCTTCAAGTCTACGGGCAGGCAATGGAGCGGTCTGACCTCAGTGCATTTCCCCGCGTCGGACGATCACCTTGTCGATGATCCCGTATTCCTGGGCCTCGTCGGCGGTGAACCAGCGGTCCCGGTCACTGTCGGTTTCGATCGTCTCGACAGACTGGCCGGTGTGCTGGGCGATTCGTTCCTGGAGCATCTTCTTCGTGTAGGCCATCTGCTCGGCCTGGATGGCGATGTCGGAGGCCTGGCCCCGGACACCGCCGAGGGGCTGGTGCATCATGACCCGCGCATGGGGTAGGGCGAAGCGCTTGCCAGGAGCCCCCGCACACAGCAGGAACTGGCCCATCGAGGCGCCCAGGCCCATGCAGATGGTGCCCACCTCCGGGCCCACGAACTGCATGGTGTCGTAGATGGCCATACCGGCGGTGACCGAACCACCCGGCGAGTTGATGTACAACCAGATCGGCTTGTCGGGATCCTGGGCCTCGAGGAAGAGCATCTGGGCGATGATGAAATTCGCCACGTCGTCGTTCACGTCGGAACCCAGGAACACGATCCGGTCCCGGAGCAGCCGGTTGTAGACGTCGAATCGTCCGAGGTCAGGCCCGTCGGCGTCGCTGGCCATCGAGGTGGGCGACTGAGGCGTGGAGAGGGAGGCGTTCATGTGGGCGCAGGGTAGCGGCGCCGCCCCCCGGCTGCCCGGTCGTCCGCTGCAACTGGCAGGGCCAGCCGGGGCCGTTCCGGTCAGGCAGTCAGGCCTGCGCCGCTTCGGCCCGAGACCTGAGGTCGGACACGGCGTGTTCGAGTCCCTCCGGGTCGCGGAACAGGGCGCTACCGGATACCAGGCGGTCGGCCCCCGACCCAACGGCTCCGGCGACCGTGGACGGACCTATACCGCCGTCCACCTCGATCGCACAGTCGTAGCCGTCGAGCATCTCGGCCACCTCGGCCACCTTGGGTTCCATCGCTTCGATGTACGACTGTCCACCGAATCCCGGGTTGACGGTCATCACCAGCACCACGCCGAGCAGGTCACGGACGTGGCGGATCACGTCGGCCGGGGTGTGTGGGTTGAGGGCGACCCCGGGGGTGGCACCCAGTTCGGCAATGTGCGACAGGGTCCGGTGCAGGTGGTCGCAGGCCTCGGCGTGGACAAGCACCGTCGAGCAGCCGGCCTCCACGTAGCGGTCCACCAGTCGGTCAGGGTCCACGACCATCAGGTGGGCTTCGAACTCGAGGTCCACCAGGGACCGCGTGGAGGCAATGACATCAGGGCCGAAGGTCAGGTTGGGCACGAACACCCCGTCCATGACGTCCCAGTGGATGAGGTCCACGCCGGCCTTCTCGAGGGCCATGCACTCCTCGCCCAGACGGGCGAAGTCGACGGGCAGGATCGAAGGGGCGACAACTATCGGGCGGGGCACGCGTCGACCCTAACCGAGGGCCCCGCTGGGCCTGCGGCGAAATCTGACGTCCTCTACGTAGGGAAAGAAGTCGGGGAGGTCGCTGCGGGCCAGGCTGGCCTGGACCTCCTGCCAGAAGGCCGGCGTGTAGAGGTCGGAGTGGACCTCGTCGAAGCTTCGTCGTACCTCATGGTCCACATCGCGCGGGAAGGCCATGAACGTCCGAAACTGCTCGGGGAAGACGTCGCCGGGCTCGATGGAGAACCACGGCTCTGAGCGCATCTCGTCGGCCGGGTCGTCGGACTGTGGAATGGTCCGGAACCGACACTCCTCCAGCAGCGTCAACTCGTCGTAGTCGTAGAAGACGACGTTGCCGTGCCGGGTAACGCCGAAGTTCTTCGTGAACAGGTCGCCGGGGAAGACGTTGGCCACAGCCAGGTCCTTGATGGCCCACCCCCAGTCAATGGCAGCGGCCACCGCCTTGGCCGTCGACATCTCCCGCAGGTAGAGGTTCAGGGGGTACACCTGCCGCTCCGTGTACACGTGGCTGATCACCACCCGGTCGCCTTTCACCCTCACCGACTCGGAGGCTGTCTCGAGCAGCTCGTCCAGAAGTTCAGGGTCGAAGCGGTCCCTGTCGAAGGAGAGGTTCTCGAACTCCCAGGCCTCCACCATGCGGCCCACCCGGTCGTGGTTGTAGACGAGCGCGTAGCGGCGTTTGACGGCATCTTTCGTGGTGTTCTTCGGTGGGTCGAAGCGGTCCTTGATGATCTTGAACACGACGTTGAACGAGACCAGCGTGAACACCGCCATGACCATGCCCGGGGTGCCGCGTGCCCTGACGAATTTGTCATGCGAGTGGTCGAGGTGCCGGTAGAGCGATCGGTAGAGGCTCGTCTTGCCGTGCTGGGGGAACCCGATCGCCGTGTAGAGCTCGGCGAGGGACTTCATCGGGAGGAGCGACTTGAGGAAGCCGACAAGTTCCGACGGGTTGGACCACTCCACGAAGAAGTAGGACCGGGTGAAGCTGAACAGCCGGCTGGCCTGCGATTCGGTCAAGAGCACGGTGTCGATCCGGAGGCCGTCGGGGCCGTGGAGGATCGGGAAGACGATCGGCGTGACCCGGTTCAGCTGCCGGAGGCGACCCACCAGGTAGGCGGCCTTGTTGCGGTAGAAGACGGGCCGCAGCATGTCGATGCCGTCGGCCTCGAGGCTGTCCCACTCCTCGATGAGGAACGAGTCCATTCGGGCGGCCACCCGTCGGGCGTCCGCCTCCAGGTCCACCCAGGGTGCCTCGAAATCGTATGACTCCAGGATCTGGCGGACCATCGCCGAGGTGTCCCTGGAGCGGCTGGCGGTGGCGAACAGCTCGGCCCGTCCCTCACCGCGTGGAACCGTCGTTGCTCCGAACCATCGGAGTTCCACGTCGTTGTCCACGCCAATGGTGGTGAAGGTTCGACGTGTGACCGAGTTGAAGAAGGTCTCGGCCAGCGTCAGGTCGGAGCGGTCGGCGATCCTGCGCTTGTAGTGGGCACGCGCTGCGCGCCAGGTGCCGCGTCGGTCCGCCACCCCGTCCAGGATGGGTCGGACCCGCTCCACCGTCTGGACGACCGTGGCGCGGTGCAGTGCCAGGCGCTGGTGGGAATCGGCGTCCTGTTCGGACCACTCCCGCTGCGTGAAGTGGCGCTGGGCGCGACGGGAGATCTTCCTGAAGCCGGCGATGTAGTCGACGAAGCCGGCAAGGATCGTGTCGCCGATCTGGCGGCCGATGTCATGGTCGGTGCTCACCGGGTCGCCTCGGGCCCTGCCGGTCCACGGCTGGCGGGGGTGCTCATGTTGAGGTCCCGTCCGGGTCGTTGCGGTGGAAGGCCTGCCATGTCGGGTCGTCATGGGGGAGGGTGCCGAGCCCGTCGTGGTTCGTGGGCCAGTTGGCTGGCGGGAGGCCCAGCGGGTTGACGCCCACCTCGGCGCCGTAGAAGAGCAGGTGCAGGCGCTGGACGAAGCGCCAGGCGCCATCCACGCGGCTGTAGGTGTCGTCGTACCGGATGGCCTGGTGGATCCAGCGATCGCCGTCCTGGATCTCGGCCTTGCAGTAGACGTGGCCGGTGGCGTCTTCGGGTCCGGTCAGGTCGATCTGGTGGGTTCCGACGTTCAGCACCGTCATGCCGACCGTCCGGAGCTGCGAGTCGAAACCCTCCCGTAGGGCGGCGTGTCCCCGGATGCCCTTTCCGACGTGCACATCGGGCACGAACAGGGCAACCAGGGCATCCAGGTCGCGTCGGTCCAGGGCAACGGCATAGCGGGCGACCAGTTGGCGGATGTCAGCCTCGGCGACCAGGCGGTCCAGGTCGGACATTTCCGCGGGGGTGGTCACGTCGTCGGTCCGTTCAGGCGCCTGTCCGCCCAACCCCCGGGTGTGGTGCCGTCGGTGCGAACCCGGCGCGAGGCGAACCGCCACTGGTCGTCCACCGGCCTGTATGTGTCCTGGTAGCGGCCCCAGTGGTCAATGCCGCTGTCGGTCATCACCGTGAAGTAGGAGTGGCCGTCGGCTTCGGCGCTGCCCGCCATGGTGATGTGCAGGCCGGTCGTGTGGTGCTGCAGGAAGCGGGGCCCACCGTTGCCTCCTTCGGTCTCCCCGTCCAGGATCGAGTCGCGGGTTCCGGTGAAGATCGTGCGGATCTGGTCAAGGCCCTCGTAGGAGCGTCCGTCACCGACGTCCATCACTGCGTCTTCGGCGAAGAGGTCCATGAGGGCATCGAACCGACCGCGGTCGCCCAGCGCGTTGTAGGCAGCCACGAGGCTGCGGATCTGCTCCCTGGCATTCAGTTCCCAGGCCTCCACAGGGCTCCTTCCGGTTCGGTTCCGACCACTAGCGTGCCCGACCGTGCATGACCTCAACGACATAAGGGACCGATTTCCCGGTGTGGGGGGCGATTGGGCCCGTTTTGACGGGCCGGCCGGGACTCAGGTCGTGGACGTGGCCATCGACGCGTCCGCCGCATGGCAGCGCAGCGGGAACAACGCCAACTCCCATGGTTCGTTCGCCGCAGCAGCGGCCTGCGACGACCTTGTGGAGACGGTGAGCGCCACCATGGGTGAGCTGCTGGGAGCCGAGCCCGACTCGATGGTCTTCGGTCCGAGCACCACTGCCAACATGATGGCCCTCACCCGGGCCATCGGCCGGGGACTCGGGCCCGGCGACGAGATCGTGTGCACCACGCTGGACCACGATTCCAACGTGGCACCGTGGCTGCTGCTGGCCCGCGATACCGGGGCCACCGTCCGCATGGCCGAGCTGGATCCGGGCACCGGTCGTCTGGCAGCGGAGTCGGTGATCGACCTGATCGGTCCCGCTACCCGATGGGTGGCGGTCACGGGATCCTCGAACGCCGTCGGGGCCATTCCCGACGTCGCAGCAGTCACCGCGGCCGCCCACTACGCCGGGGCGAGGGTCGTCGTGGACGGCGTCCACCTGACGCCGCACCGCGGTGTGGACGTCGGCGCCATCGGGTGCGATGTCTTCACCACCTCGTCGTACAAGTGGTACGGCCCCCATGCCGGGATCATGTGCGTGGAGCCGGGCCTGTTGGAGGAACTGGACGCCTACAAGGTCCGTCCGGCTCCCGACTCGGGGCCGGGCCGCCTCCAGTACGGAACGCCGTCGTGGGAGGCGTTGGCCGGCGTCGACGCTGCGGCACGCTTCCTGCTCGAGACCGGCATGGACGCGATCGCGGCCCACGAGGCGATCCGTTTTGCCCGGCTGCTCGATGGACTCCACGGGATCGAGGCTGTCCGGGTCGTCGGGCCAGCCGACACCGCAGACAGGGCGCCGACGCTCATGTTCGAGGTCGAAGGCCTGGCGCCGTTGACCGTCGCCGAACGTCTGGCGGCTGCGGGAGTGGCCGTCTGGGACGGTCACAACTACGCGGTGGAGGCCATGGCGCCGCTGGACCTGGACTCCGAGGCAGGCGCAGTGCGCGCCGGCATCAGCCTCTACACCACCGACGACGAGGTCGATCACCTCCTGGACGCCGTTGGTCATATTGCGGGGTCGGGGTGACGGACACATCCGGGGGAGCGGCACAGGAGCCCGGGCGGGTCCCGCCGATCGGGGACTGGAACCGGCTGCTGGAGGGCAGGGTTGCCGTGGTTACCGGTGGAGGCGTAGGCATCGGCGGAGCGATCTCCAGGCTGTTCGCCCAGCATGGGGCCCTCGTCGAGATCGTCGAGATCGATCCCGACCGGGCTGCCGCCGTCGTCGAGGCGATCGAGGCGATAGGTGGAACGGCGCGGGCCCACGTTGTCGACGTGGCGTCCGATGCCGAGGTGGAGGATCTCCGCGTAGCGGTCATCGGCGAGCACGGGAGGGTGGACGTTCTGGTCAACAACGTCGGCGACTACCGACCGCTGGTCCGGTTCCACGAGTCGACGCCCGAGTCCTGGCAGGCCATGTACTCGACCAACCTCGAGCACGTCTTCAGGGTCACCAGGGCCTTCCTCGGGCCGATGGTCGATGGCGGCGGCGGGTCGATAGTCAACGTGCACTCGGTGGAGGCAATGCGGGGCTTCCCCGGTGAGCCGGTCTACGCCGCCATGAAGGCAGCGGTGGCCCACTTCACGACGTCGTTGGCTGCTGGATACGGGCGCAGGGGGATCAGGGTCAACGGCATCGGGCCGGACCTGACCCAGACACCCCAGGTGGACTACCTCTCCGGCAGCGCAGGGCACGAACATCTCTGGGAGGCATGGGCTCCGGTCGGCCGGCTGGGCTGGCCGGAGGACCAGGCCCGGGTTGCCCTCTTCCTGGCCAGCGACATGTCCTCCTTCGTGACCGGCCACAACGTGCCGGTGGATGGAGGAACCCTGGCCGGAGGCGGCTGGTTCTTCTCGCCGGAGGCGGGGCGTTTCGTGAACCGGCCGACCGGCCTCTGAGGCAGACTTGTCACAATGACGACCCATGCTGATGAGCCGAACGAGGAGACTCCACGGCCGCTGGACGGCATTCGGATACTGGCCGTCGAGCAGATGGCGGCCCTTCCGTTCGCCACCCAGCTCCTGGCCCGCCTGGGAGCCGAGGTGGTCAAGGTCGAGCACCCGGTGACCGGTGACAGCGGTCGTGGATCCCAACCCTTCGTGACGGACCCGTCCGGCCGCCAGGTCGGGGCGACCTTCCTGCGCAACAACCTGAACAAGCGCAGTGTCGCCATCGACCTGAAGCATCCGGAGGGAATCGAGCTGTTCCTGCGGATGGCGCCCGGCTTCGACGTCGTGGGCGAGAACTTCCGGGCCGGGACCGCCGACCGCCTGGGCATCGGATACGAGGCCGTCCGGGCCGTCCATCCAGCGGTCGTCTACCTCTCCGTGTCCGGCTTTGGACAGGACCAACGCTCGCCCTACCGGGACATGGGTGCCTACGCGGCAGTGGTCGAGGGAATGTCCGGGATCTACGAATACAAGCGGACTCCGGGTCGGCCGCCGGCCGCCAACCCGGTCGGAGCCCTGGGCGACATCAGCTCGGCACTGTTCGGAGCGGTGGGGATCCTGGCGGCGCTGCGACACAGGGACCGGACCGGCACGGGTCAACACATCGACGTCGCCATGCTGGATTCGACAGTCGCCATGACCGACATCGTGACCAACTTCCACTCCATGGGCATCGAGCGGGAGTGGGGGAGCGGGGTGGGCATCGTGGAGACCTTCCGGGCCGCTGACGGCCATTTCGTGCTGCAGTGCGTCAGGGAGCACCACTTCGAGGTCCTCATGACCGAGATCGGACGGCCGGACCTACTCGACGATGGCCGACTCGCCACGCGTGCCGGTTGGCAGGAGCATCTCGACGACCTCCTACGTCCGGCGATCGAGTCGTGGTCCACCGGGAGGACGCTGGCCGACGTGGTCGATGCGCTGTCGGGTGCGGGGCTTGCCTGTGGCCCCTCCCAGACGAGTGGTCAGGTCGTTGCCGACCAGCACCTGGCTGTGCGCAACATGCTTATCGAGACGCTGCCCGCGGCTTCCGGTGAACCGGTGCTGGTGCCCGGCAACCCGGTCAAGTTGTCAGAGGTTCCCGAGGTTCCCGACACCCGCGTGCCATGGCTGGGAGAGCACACCGACGAGGTGCTCGCTGACGAGCTTGGCCTGACCGACGGGCTCCTGGCTGACCTCCGGTCCCGTGGCGTCATCGGCGCCACCTGAGCCGCCGCCTAGCCTTGCAGGAGATCGCCGGGTCCCGACTGGAGCCGGTCATGATGTCCCGACGACGCGAACGGGGGTGACTAGATGGACGAGACCCGACGGCTGACACAGTTCAGCCACGGCGCTGGTTGAGGCTGCAAGCTCGCCCCCGGCGAGCTGGCGCACGTCGTGCGCCGCCTGGCACCAGTGACAGATCCCAACCTCCTGGTCGGAGCAGCGGCCGGCGACGACGCCGCCGTGTGGCGCCTCGACGACGACCGCGCCATGGTCGTGACAGCCGACTTCATTACTCCTGTTGTGGATGACGCCCGATGGTGGGGCCGCGTAGCTGCGGCCAATGCCGTGTCGGACGTCTACGCGATGGGCGGCCGACCCCTACTGGCACTCAACCTGGTCTGCTGGAACGCCGCCGAGTTGTCAAGCGACCTCCTGGTCGAGGTGCTCCTCGGCGCCCAGGAGATCGCCACAGAGGGCGGGTTCGTCATAGCTGGAGGCCACACCGTGGATGACCCGGAACCCAAGTTCGGGTTGGCCGTGGTTGGCGAGGTGCATCCGGACCGGATGCTCACGAACACCGGGTTCAGGCCCGGTGATGCGATCGTCCTCACGAAGCCGCTCGGCGTGGGGGTGATCACGACGGCCATCAAGCTCGGCACCGCCGCAGACGTGGTGGTCGATGCTGCGCTCGCCTCCATGACGCGTCTGAATGACGATGCGGCACGGATCGCCGTTGCTGCAGGGGTGCGTGGTGCCACCGACGTGACCGGCTTCGGCCTCCTCGGGCACCTCGGTCGGGCCGCCATCGAATCCGGCGTGGATGTCGCCATTGAAGTCGCTTCAGTTCCGCTGCTGCCGGGGACGCGGGAGTTGGCCGAGGCAGGTTCCATGCCCGGTGGAAGCCGCCGCAACCTTGAGTGGGCCGACGAACGACTGGACCGGGGTGGCTTCGACGAACTCGACGTGCTCCTCCTGGCCGATGCCCAGACGTCCGGTGGCCTGGTCTTCGGCGTGGACCCGACCGAGGTCGACGGCGTACTGGCCGAACTGGACTCGACCGGGCACGTGGCTGCGGTGATTGGAACGGCCACGGCCGGTTCCGGACAGATCACCCTGACCTGACGGGGCCTGACCTGACCTGCGGCCGCCATGTAGTCGGTCGGGGCCGTGACGTAGGGTCCGGCTGATGTCGAGGCGCCTACCGCTACGGATTCCCCAGTCGGTCGAGGAGATCGACGCGGCCTGGCTTACGCAGGCCATCCGCTCATCCGGCCTCGTCGAGGCAGCGAACGTGGTCGGCTTCAGGGCGGGTAGTCCAGGTACCGGTGTGGGCTTCCAGGGCCAGACCATCAGGATCTCGTTGGACTGGGATGTCGAGGAGCCCGACGCCCCGGATGCGGTGCTGGTCAAGTTCCCCACCGACAACGTCGGCAACCGTGGCCTGGCCGAAGCCGAGGGCGCCTACGACCGGGAATTTGATTTCTATGAACGCCTGTCGGACGACTTCCCCGTTCGCGTGCCGCGTCTCATACACGCGGTCCGCGACCCGGGTCTATCGCGGGCTGCCCGTCGACGCCGGGAAGGGTTCGTGGACGCACTCCCCGTACCGGTCGTGAAGTTCATCGGCCGCCATGCCCGAAAGCTTGTGAGGCCGTCGAAGCGGCGCTACGCGTTGGTGATGGAGTACATCCCCGACGCCCGGGTCACCACGGCCATAGAACTTCCGCCGGCCGAGGACCTGTCCGCCATCCTCGGCACCCTCGCCGAAATGCACGCCCACTTCTGGGGTGACTCCAGGCTTGCCGACGACTCGGTGTTCGAGTGGTCGATGGTGAGCCAGATGCCGAACGTCATGCACGGCGTCTACCGGGCATGGCGGGACGATGTGGTGGATCGGGAACCCGGCGTGTTCACCGACGACCTGATGCGACACGCCGACTGGGTGGGTGCCCACATCGTGGACCTGGTGGCCCACCTGAACCAGCCGTTCTCCATCCGTCACGGGGACTGCCGGACCGACAACATGCTGTTCACCGACGCCGGGCTGGTCATGATCGACTTCGGGGTCACCGGCTCCGGTCGGCCGGCCGGCGACGTCGCCTACCTTCTCTCCGAGTCCATTCCGCCGGGGCTCGAGGCCCGAGCCACGTTCCTGCGCTTTTGCCGGGAATACCATGACCGCCTCGTCGCCGCCGGGGTGGTCGACCACCCGTTGGACGAATTCCTGAACGATTGCGACATCGTGCTGGCCGTCCAGGCCTATCGGGTGGTCCTAATGGAGGCGGCCTTCGAGGCCGACTATGACGGTGAGTCGCTGGCCCACCTGTGGGGGCCCAGGGTCCGGTCACTGCTGGCTGACGAGCTGCCGAGGTTCTGAGCGGCTGGAACCGGCCGCTTCAGCGGATACGGGGCTCGATGCGACCACCAGAGGTGAACTGCTCAGCGCCCGAGCGCATGGCGTCCTTGTCCGTGGCGGTGCTGAGCAGGGCAGTGGCGATCGACCTGCTACCGAGGGGTCCGAGGTCCCGGGCGGCCCAGATCGCCCGGAGCGTGCCCTGCACGGCCCACGGCGGGTTGGCTGCGATCGAGGCGGCGAGGCCAGCGGCGGCGCCGGCCAGGTCGGCTGCCGGCACCACCTCTGTCACGAGACCCATACGTAGGGCGGTCCCGGCCGAGATGCGTTCGGCGTTTCCGGTCAGCGACATCCTCATCACCTCGCCGAACGGCATCTTGGAGAGCATCTTCATGGGTTCGTAGATCGCCGGCATGCCATAGGTGACGTGCGGGTCGAAGAAGGTGGCGTGCTCGGCGGCGATCAGCACGTCGCACTCGCCGAGTAGGTAGAAGGCACCCCCACAGGCCATGCCGTTGACGGCGCCGATGACCGGCTTCCAGAGGTCGTTGGACTTCGGGCCCAGCCAGTCGCCGGGATCGTCGTACATGAAGTTGTTGGACGTGCCGTACAACGCCGGGGAGTCGTCAAGTGCGGTGAACGGTTCGTTCCGGTCGATGCCGGTGCAGAACGCCCGGTCTCCGCTGCCGGTGAGGACCACGACACGGACGTCGTCATCGGACCGCATGGCAATCCAGAGGTCCCGCAACTCGCTCTGCATGACCGCGGTGAAGGCGTTGCCCGCCTCCGGCCGGTTCAGCACGACGGTGGCGACGTGGTCGGCGACGGTGACCTCAAGGGTCTCGAAGTCGGTCTCGTTGGTTGATGGGCCCGGCACGACACGGACCCTAGTGCTGCGCCCCGTTCGGCTCCGATCCCGGGTGGCCGATACTGTCGGACGCTGCAGGCTGCGGACATCACGCTCTGGGCCGCAGACCGATACGGGGAGCTGCCGGTGACCACCAATGACTGACGAGCTGGGCTACCGACCCTTCGACTGCGATAACCACTACTACGAGGCCGAGGACGCCTTCATCCGGCACGTGGCGCCGGAGATGCGCCACCGGGTGGTCCAGTGGGCGGAGATTGATGGTCGGCGGCACCACATCGTGGGTGGGCGCCTCAGCCGGGCGGTGGCCAACCCGACCTGGAACCCGATTGCCAAACCTGGAGCCCTCCACCAGTACTTCAAGGGCAATCCGGAGGGAAAGGGTCCACTCGAGTACCTGAAGGACCGGGAGCCTCTACCCGCCGAGTACGTGGACCGCGAGGCGCGCTCCACGGTCATCGAGGGGCAGGGCCTGGAGGCCGTATGGCTCTTCCCGACGCTCGGCGTGCTCTACGAGGAGCTCCTGAAGGACGACACGGAGGCCGTCGTGGCCCTCATGAATGGCTTCAACAGGTGGCTCCTGGAGGACTGGGGTTTCGCGTTCCGCGACACCATCTACGCATCGCCCTACCTGTCCCTGGTCGACGTGGACATGGCCGTCCGGGAGCTGGAATGGTGCCTGGACAATGGCGCCCGGACGATCGTCATGCGTCCAGCCGCAGTGCAGACGGCCAGCGGGCCACGGTCGCCGGGCGACCCCATGTTCGATCCCTTCTGGGCGTTGGTGAACGAGGCCGGGATAACCGCGGTGGTCCACGCTGGCGACAGCGGCTACAGCACCCAGGGCTACGCCGAAGATGGGTTCACCTCGTCCGGCGTGGCCGGCGGAACCGGCCGTTACCGACCTTCGATCAAGGGGTTCAACATCGAGCGTGCCGCGCATGACTGGCTGATCACCATGTCGCTGGAGAAGATGTACACGCGTTTCACAAACCTCAGGATCGCCAGCGTGGAGAACGGTTCCGACTACCTGGCTCCCATGTTCCGCAAGCTGCGACAGCAGGCCGGGAAGTCCTCCCACTGGTTCGACGAGGACCCCGTTGCCCTGTTCCGCGAACACGTCTGGATGAACCCCTTCTGGGAGGACGACGTGCACGAGGTGGTGGACCTCATGGGGGCTGACCACGTGATCTTCGGATCCGACTGGCCCCACATCGAGGGGCTGCCCACCCCGTTGGACTTCCTCGGCGAGGTGGAGGACCTCTCCGACGATGACCGTCGGTTGGTCATGCGTGACAACGCCCGGGGGCTGACCGAGCTCCGGCCGGCGTAGCGCCGACCGACCCGGGGAATCATGAAGAGGGGACTGGATCATGGGTGAGTGGGAACCGGAGCTGGCTGAACTGCGGGCCCGTGGGGCGATGGCCGAGCAGATGGGTGGCGTCGAGAAGGTCGCCCGCCAGCACGACCGGGGAAAGCTCGACGTACGCCAGCGGATCACGGCCCTCCTGGATGGCGGATCGTTCCACGAGATCGGCAAGATCGCAGGCAGTGCCACCTACGACGGGGACGGGGAGCTGCTGGACCTGCGGGCCTCCAACTTCCTGTTCGGTCGGGGTCGGATCGATGGACGCACGGTCGTGGTGGCAGCCGACGACTTCACGGTCAGGGGTGGTGCGGCCGACGCTGCGATCATCGGCAAGCAGATAGCGGCGGAGAAGATGGCCGGCGAACTACGCCTGCCGATCATTCGCCTCATCGATGGCACCGGTGGCGGCGGTTCGGTCAGGACGCTCGACACGGACCCATCCAAGAAGGTCTCCGATGGCGACGGCGGCCACGGACGCGGTGCCCGTACCTATGTGCCCATGAACCCCGCATGGGAGCACGTCGTGGCCAACCTGGCCACGGTGCCGACCGTGGCGCTGTGTCTTGGATCGGTGGCCGGTCTCGGGGCGGCGCGTGCCGTCACCAGCCACTACTCGTTGATGGTGAAGGGCATGTCGCACCTCTTCGCCGCCGGACCCGTCGTGGTCAACCGGATGGGTGGCGAACAGGTCGACAAGGAGGACCTGGGCGGAAGCCGGATCCACACCCGCAACGGTGCCATCGACGATGAGGTCGCCAGCGAGGAGGAGGCCTTCGAGAGGACCCGCCGGTTCCTCTCCTACCTGCCCTCTTCGGTATACGAGCTGGCGCAACGTGGTCCGTGCACCGATGACCCGGGTCGTACGGACGCCAGCCTGGGTGACGTGGTTCCCCGGGACCGCAGGCAGGTCTACAAGATGCGGTCGATCATCGATTCAGTGGTCGACGAGGGCAGCTTCTTCGAGATCGGAAAGACCTTCGGCCGGTCCGCCATCTGTGGCATGGCCCGTCTGGACGGCTGGTCTGTGGCCATCCTGGCCGGCGACCCCTACCACTACGGCGGCGGCTGGACGGCGGCCTCCTCTCAGAAGGTCACGCGGTTCGTGGACCTGGCCGAGACGTTCCACCTTCCCATCGTGCACCTGGTTGACAACCCCGGCTTCGTGATCGGTACAGAGGCCGAGCAGCTGGCCACAATCCGCCACGGTGCCCGGGCGCTGGCGGCCATCTACCAGGCCACCGTTCCGTGGTGCTCCGTGCTGGTCCGCAAGGCGTTCGGGGTGGCCGGCGCCGCCCATTCCCCCGCCCACCGCTTCCAGTACCGCTACGCGTGGCCTTCGGGAGACTGGGGCTCCCTTCCGGTGGAGGGTGGCGTGGAGGCGGCCTACCGGGCCGACCTCGAGGCATCGGATGATCCGGAGGCCCTTCGGGCCGAGATCACGGAGCGCCTCAACAGCGTCCGATCACCGTTTCGGACCGCCGAGGCGTTCCTGGTGGAGGAGATCATCGACCCGGCTGAGACGCGTCCGCTGCTCTGCGAGTTCGCCAACCTGGCTGCGCCGCTCCGCACTTCGGGTCCGGCGGGGTTTCCCTACCGGCCCTGAGACGCTTCGCCGCGGTGCGGCTCAGACCGTCTGGATGGTCGCAACCACGTCGTCCTCGGAGACATGGTCGCCCTCGGCCACATTGAGGTCGGTCACCGTTGCGTCCTCCGGAGACTCGATCGGTATCTCCATCTTCATCGACTCCATGATGAGGATGGTGTCGCCTGCCGCCACGACGCTGCCGGGTGTCGCCACGATCTTCCAGACCACGCCGGTCACCGGTGTTTCGAGTTGTATCTCTGCCATCTGCAGAGTCCAGCAGCATCGGCGGCCGGATGCCACGATGGGTCCGTGTCGATCCAACTCGGGGCATGCCCAACCCTCCAGACCGACCGCCTGATCCTGCGGCCCTTCCGTGACGATGACGTGGACGATTACTTCGCGGTGCTCGACACCCCGGAGGTGCGGCGCTGGCTCCACCTGCCCGCTGGCCTGGACCGGAGCGGTGCCTGGAAGCAGATGGCCGGGTTCCTGGGTGAGTGGACGCTCCGGGGGACCGGACAATGGGCCCTGGAGGAACGGTCCACGGGAGCCTTCGTGGGTAGGGCCGGCCTCTACCGTCCGGAGTATCCGGACTGGCCGGGTGTGGAGGTCGGCTGGACCCTGCACCCCGACCACTGGGGAAGGGGCTTTGCCACGGAGGCGGGAGCCGAGGCCATCCGGTATGCATTCGAGGACCTCGACCTGGACCGGATCTACTCCTGCATCCTCCCCGGGAACGAGGCCTCACAGGCAGTTGCCCGCCGGCTCGGCCTGGAGTTGCTGGAGGAGCGCACCATGGCCTTCTTTCCATCAGCGCCCCACGGCATCTGGTCGCGGGCCCGGTAGCGGACCCGTCGGTGGGGCCGGTTCAGGATCCGTCGGTGAGTGGCACGTAGCGACCGTCGGTGGTCTCGACGTGCACGTCGGTGCATCCCAGGCTGTGGGCGAGACGAAGGGACTGGCCTCCGAGCACGATCCGGATCGGGTCGACGGTGACCATCTCGTCGGTAGCCCATGCCTCGAACCTGTAGATGGCGCCGGTCGATGGCCGTAGGAGCCAGGCGGTGGCCCGACCGTCACACGTCCGGACCACGGCGACGTCACCTGGTCTCCCGAGCTGGTAGCTGGTGCCCAGGTAGGTGACCACGGGGCCGCCCTCCATGACGAGGGGCACTGGTTCGGGCGGGGGTTGGTCCGTGCCCCTGGAAAGGAGGAAGGCAATGGTGGCGGCCGCCATGATCAGAAGACCGGCGGCCATGAAACCGGCAGTGGCGAGTTGGCTGGGCCCCGTCGAGGCGGAGCGGACCCGTGCCCGGATGGTCCGATCTGATCCGGCAGCGTTCTGTCCCCCGACGGGCGCGGCGCCAGATGTGCTCCATTGCCCAGCGCCCGGGTCTTCCCGACCGGGGCTGGCTTCTGGCCGGCCTTCCTCGTCAGAGGGGTGATCTACCGGAACCGTATGACCCTCCTGAACGGTCTGATCCGGTTCGACGCCGGCCCCGGCCTCGAGTGGCTCAGGCTCCTGGGTCTCGGCCCCGGACGGTTCGGCCCCCGGTGGTTCGACGACAGCAGTGGCCTGGTTGGTGGCACCTGAGCCGAAGCTGCGGGCCAGGCCGGTGAGACCGTCCGAGATATCGATGGGCGCGGAGCCGTCAAGGTCGTCGAGGAGCCGACCGGTGCGACGGCGGTTTCGGGATTCGGACGAATCCGCCGAGCCCGGTAGCCGGTCGACGAGCACCTTCAGGAGGCTGACCAGGTCTCCGGCATCGAGCGCACGTGCATCGGGGCTGGTCGAGCGACTGGCAGTGCCGAAACCGGCCAGCACCGGACGCCCCAACTCGTCCGCGAGGAGCACGGGCAGAGAGATCGCTCCGTGGACGATGCCGGCGCGGTGGACCTCGGCCACGGTCCGCGACAGGGATGCCCCCAGCACGCAGACCGCATGGGAGTCCAGCGGCGGTCGGTCGGGTAGCGGCACGAGGCCGTCGGAGGAGGTCGCGGCTCCGGTCCCTGGTCCTGGTCGCCCGGACTCCGAGAGCGGCACCACGCCGGGCATCTGGATCGCCGACAGGATCCCCGCCTCGAAGTCTCCGACTTCGCTCATGGTCCGTCGTTGCTGGTCGTGCCGAGGGATCCGGCCACCACGGCCACCTCGTTCAGGTTCTGCGTGCGCGACGGAAGGCGGTCCAGCACGGCGAGCACCCGATCGGCCAGCCGGGCTGCTGCATCGGGATCGTCGAGAGTTGCCGGAAGGTCCGCTGAGCGGTCTCCGGACCGCACAGACTGCCCGCGTCGGACGGCGCGCCCGACCCGTCGGGAACCCGGCCGGCCGACTGAATGCGGTGTGGCCAGAGGCAACTCAATGAGCCTGTCGGGCGGCAGTCCGGATTCGGTGAGGTTGGCCCTTACGCGGTCAAGGGAGCGTGAGGCGTCGCTGCCGGCGCCGCCGACCACGAGAACCAGGTCGGCCATTCCCAAGACGATGCGGGCAGGTTCACCGGGCGTGGTCGGTCCCACCGGCTGGTGGGTCGGCGCCAGGTCCACGTACGGATCAACGTCCACGATGGTCGCCAGATGGTGATCGCGGAGGTTTCCCAGGGCTGCCTCGAGGCTGGGACCACCAATGGTCGGCCAGTCCCGACGTTGCCTGATGCCCGGGAGGAGCCGGTGGCGGTGCCCGGCTGGAACGAACGTCAGCGCACGAAGGTCCGAATCCACGGGGTCGCCGTTGCGGTGGGCCCGGGCCGCGGCCTGCAGGTCGACCTGGGGATCGGTGATCCCGTGCATGTGGGCCTGGTCGGCCTCGAGGCAGGCATCGATCAGCAGCACCGAGGAGTACATCCGTGGGTCGTCGGCCATGGCAGCGGCCAGCAGTTGTGCGACCGTCGAGGCCCCGGTGCCTCCCGGTCCCGTCACCGCCACCATCCGACCAGTCCAGCCGGTGGGACCGTCCTCGGTACGCAGGCCGAGGCGGAGGTCGTCGATTCGGCCGATGGGTGTGGCGTGTCCTGCCAGCATCGCGTCCAGGTCGTGGGCGCTGGGAGGTTCCTCCATGTGGGCGGCGGCGCCCAGGGAGACCAGCCTGCCGGGGTCGTCGGCCCCACCTACGACGATGACGGGACAACCGGCTGCTGATGCCCTCCGTACCAGCTCACGGTCCAGGCCTACGGTCCGGTGGTCCACGAGAGCGGCGGAGAACGGGCGGCCCGTGCCGAGACGGGTTGCGAGGTCGACGGGTCCCGTGCAGCGGATGAACTCGTCGTCGGCGCTGCGACGCCCGACCAGGCGGGCCACAACCTCCAACCAGGCCGGCTCGCCGGATGCCAGGCCCAGGAGGACATAGCGGGGACTGGACACGATGGCGACCATACAGCCGACGACTGGCGACCCTCCAGTACGCCCCGGGAGCGATGGCGGGATCGTCAGGGGTATTGAAAGTCATGTAGAATCATCAGAATGGATGCAGAGGTGGAAAGTGCTGACGGCCTGGACTGGACGTGGATGAGCACCGATGCGGTCGCCCACCGTCTGGGTGTGGCGACCAAGACCGTCTACCGCCTCATCGATGGCGGGAAGTTGCGGGCTTTCAGGATCGGGCGGGTCATAAGGCTGAAGTCGGTCGATGTGGAGGCCTACGAGGCTTCCTGCGAGATCTCTCCCGGGACTCTCGGACACCTCCACAGGCCCTGAACCGCTGGTGCCGGTGGTGCCCCAGACGGCTGAGAATTACACCTACGACGGTAGGGTTAATTCCGTTGCGTGGGCAGCCCCCACGAGCCTGTAGCGCCCATTCATCCGAAATATCCGGCACCTCAGGGGTAGCCGGTGAGGTATCGCCCTGAAGGCCTTCACCGCTGATGTCTCGGCCGGACTGCCCGGACCGGATTGGCTCTCCGAGATTCGTCGGAAGGCCTTCGAGGGTCTTGACGACGTTGATCCCCCCAGCCCCGACGAGGAGGTCTGGCGGTACTCCAGGATCGCCGATCTGGATCTGGACGGCTTCGCGCCCCTGAAGCGACAGCACGCCTCGAACTCGGTCGTCGAACGCGACCTGTCGAGGTTCGGCGTAATGGCCGGCGTCGTCGTGATCAGAAACGGCTGGGTGGTCGAGAACACGCTTGAGTCCGGTCTGGCCGAAGCCGGCGTGACCATCGGGCCGATTGCCGACCTCGAAGACGGGTCCGACCATCTCGGATCGGCGATCGACTTCCCGGTCGACCTGTTCGGCCACCTGAATCGGGCCTTCGGGCCGGAGCCGGTGGCCATTGTCGTGCCCGACGGCGTTCAGGTCGACGACCCCGTGGTCGTGGTTGTCCTCACCGACGCGAAGGCCTCAGCCGTCTTCCCGCGGGTGATCGTGAGGTGCGGTGTCGGTGCCAGCCTGACCGTGGTCGAACTCCACACCTCAACCGACGTCGCATCGCTGGTCGTCCCGGTGCTGGAGGCCACCATCGAGAGCGACGGCCGCCTTCGACACGCCCTGGTCCAGGAGATGGGCCCCCGGATCTGGCAGTTGGCCCACCAGGCCTTCAAGGTCGGGCAGTCGGGCACGGTGGAGGCCTTCACGGCTGGTCTAGGGGGCGACTACGCCCGTACCCGGATCGACTGTCGCCTGGTCGGCCGTGGGGCCGAGGGGCGCCTCGCCGCCGCCTACTACGGCGAGGATGACCAGACGTTGGACTTCAGGACCTTCCAGGAGCATGCGGCTCCCGACACGACCAGCGAACTCCTGTTCAAGGGCGCCCTGGACGGATCCTCGCATTCGATCTACTCGGGCCTGATCCGGGTCCTCCCGGAGGCCGTTCGAACCAGGGCGCACCAGACCAACCGGAACATCAAGCTCTCTCCGGACGCCTGGGTCGAGACCGTGCCCAATCTGGAGATCGAGACCGACGACGTCGTCTGCAGTCATGCATCAACGGTCTCGCCGGTCGACGAGGATCAGCGCTTCTTTCTGGAGAGTCGGGGCGTGCCCACTCGGGTGGCCGAACGACTCCTGTTGGAAGGATTCTTCCAGGACGTGGCCGCCGCTGCACCGGTCCCGGCAGTTGCCGAGATGCTGCAGGAGGCCCTGGCCGAGCGACTCGATCGTCGGACCACTGTCGAGGATGGCCAGTGAGCGGCGTCCGGGTGTGTGGCTGGTCTGAACTGGCCGACGGCACGCCACGGCGTGTCGAGGTGAACGGTCGGGCGGTGGCGTTGGTGCGCATTGGCGAACAGGTGCATGCCATTGACGACATCTGCAGCCACGCCGAGGTCTCGCTGTCGGAAGGCGACGTGGACTTCGAGGAGTGCGCTCTGGAGTGCTGGAAGCACGGAAGCCTGTTCGACCTGCGGACGGGTGAGGCCCTCACCCTGCCGGCTGTGAGACCAGTGGCCGTGCACGCTGTGACCCTCGAGGGCGACGATGTGCTGGTCGAGATATCCGAGGGTGAATCCAGATGACCGGATCCGAGGAGAATCGCGTGCTTCGGATAGAGGGCCTGACGGCCAGCGTCGGCGGAATCGACATCCTCCATGGGATCGACCTGGAGATTCGACCAGGCGAGGTCCATGCCGTGATGGGGCCCAACGGGTCGGGCAAGTCGACCCTGGCGCATGTGCTGATGGGTCGCCATGGCTACGAGGTGACCGGAGGTTCGGTCACCCTGGACGGTGTCGACCTGCTGTCGTTGCCCACATGGGAGAGGGCCCGGGCAGGATTGTTCCTGGCCCTCCAGCACCCGACGGAGGTGCCCGGCGTGAGCCTGGAGTCAGTGGTCGCCGAGGCGGCCCGGGCGGATGGACGCAGTACCGACGGAACCTACGAGGTGCTGCTGGCCGAGGCGGAGCGCATCGGATTCGATGAGCGCTTTCTGACCCGGCCTCTGAACGTGGACCTTTCCGGCGGTGAAAAGAAGCGGAACGAGACCTTGATGCTCGGCTCGCTGCGGAGGCGCTACGCCGTCCTGGACGAGATCGACTCAGGCCTGGACGTGGACGCACTTGCCGCCGTGGCGCGACGGATCCAGGAGGCCACCGAGGAGGACGGCCTGGGGGTCCTGGCCATCACCCACTTCGGCCGGTTCCTGGAGGTGCTGGAACCCGACCGGGT
>Ga0302119_10000189_pt1 | contig 26234 bp, 44 predicted proteins | sample AG5_Tmax_MG_FD_203114 | JGI IMG/M metagenome (GOLD analysis project Ga0302119, IMG submission 203114) | Marine microbial communities from Western Arctic Ocean, Canada - AG5_Tmax | ecosystem: Environmental > Aquatic > Marine > Oceanic | place: Canada: Western Arctic Ocean | collected 2017-10-01 | reverse complement strand
AACAGTATGATGAACAATAGATGACCTAGACTCATGCCCGTTGTAGGTATCTTCGTTTGGCATGGTCTTCCCATAGTTCCTCATGCGTACTTGCAGTGATAATATGAGACTGGTGGGTCGTAGGTGTTGTGTGTTCCGATAGGTAGGATGATGTTAATACCTCTCCTCGTGTGTCTATGTAGTATGCGTCATGGTAGATTGGGATTTGTAACCATGATTGTGTCAGGGGGGTGTTGTCTATCAGGTGGAAATACAGGTCGAATAGTCCGTGGCGTTGTGTGTGTTCCACCCACGTTTCTGTGGAATCTCCTTGTGATACGCAATCCATGAATGGCACCTTGTCCTGTAGGTATACGAAGAATCCTGCAGTCATGATATTATCAGGATCGAAATTGAGTAGTACTTTGGGGTGTTGATCGTTAAATTCCATATCTTATTATTTAGGAGTTCCAGTTTTGGGGATGTGTTTGTTTAAGGGAGTTAAGATATTCATCTGAAAATACATAGGTAACATCCATGTTCCATGATATGATACTTTTCCGCTGATCCGTTTGCATTATAGGTGCTCTGTGTAATAACCAAGAAGGAAATATAATCATATCACCGGCATATGTTGCAGCGGGTTGCATCACTTCTAGTGAATGGTGATCTAAAAACTCAGTGATGTACTTTGGATCAGGTACTTCTATAAAGTACACACCCGACCACTGACAATATTGATGATTGTCCCAACCAATGTAATCCGATTTTTGCATTTGATGATACCACATGTGCATAATATTGTGTCTATAATTCAAACCAGTGATATCAGGTTGAATATGGGTCAACGCATGTTCATGAAATTTAGGTGCAGCTGCGTCAAGGAACATTCTCTTATAAGCGATGTGAGGATACCGTTCTTCAAATGCTTTCCAGTCCCTATCTTTTTGACCTTCTGTTAGATTATTGTAGTCATTTATTGAATCTTGATACTGCCATTGAGGTGGTAAGAATGGAGCGGTATGATGATTATGTCCATCAAATTTACTGATCCCTAAATTGTAATCTTGATCCCCAACTTTAGTGGGTAGTGTATCAAAGAATGCTAATAGGTCTTCGTTTAACCTCTCATGGTCATCTATCGTGTAGGTGTAGATTAAGTTCCTCATCATTATTAAAAGTGTTTCTTATGTTCTTCCATAATCTCTTCTACCTTATCCCATCCTATTATTATAAACAGTAGACACCATACATAGAGTTTTCTAATCATTCCAGTCACTTATAGTACTCCATGGTCTTTCTCTGTATCTTTTGCTGCTAGTGCCTTGTGTCGTCCTATGTGGTCGGTTGACTTCCATGTGGGTCTATGTATGTGTTTGAATCGTTTTCGGTTGTGAATATCACTGATCAAGTCTACTTCAGGAGCATTCCAATAGACATCCATAGCAATACTGATCCGTGGTTGTCTGTGTATATTGGTTCTGACTTCGTGATGATGGTGTTGTCCCACGACATGTAGTGTGCCACACACGGTTTTGGTTTGACCTTTGTCTTCCCAAGTAGTATACGAGGGGTCATGACCTTCTATGAATACCGACATGGCACACATTGCATCTGATAAATCAGGATCGACATGGCAATGGTACGGTAGATTTTCTTGTTGGTGTAGAACATTGCACCAACATTGCACCCATAGTTCTGAATACCAATTCTCTTTGGTGGGTGTGAACATGGGTAATGCAAATATCCTATCAGGTATATTCAGGGGTCGAATATCACCGTGATCTAATAAATTATAGACCGAATACTTATTGGTGGTTCCTGTGTATCCACCACCATTGTCATTATTGGGTATTCTTAGTATCTTATGTTCGTCTCGTAGGAGTATGTCGTTGATAAATTTGCATTCATCATCCGTCAAGAAATTGTCAAATTCAAGGTGTCCCTTATTTTCTATAGGAACCATAGTCGTGCATACATATCCGATTTGGGTTCATCGTCTCCATCCATGTAAAGGAATTGAACTTGTTTTGATACAGTTCTGTATTCGTGATCCCATGAAAATAGAAATGCCCTCATTTCATCTTTATCGGGTGAATGCCACTCTTCAGGGAAATAAGGTCGAATCTTTTCTTCCCATTGTTTCGCAAGTATCACATTCTTGTCATCATTGTTGACATAGTAAGGGGTGAACTGGCCTATCTTGGTAGGAAGGACAACTCCTTTGAAGGTTGCTTCGATGAACCCTTGGACTCCACCTTTTGCACTATAGGTGTCTATAGTGTTCGTGATATCATTCTCAAAGGTGGTTTTAATCTCACTGAGTTCAGCTGAATTCCATGCAAAATACCAGTCTCCCTTGAATTCAGTGTCACCATCTTCATCAAAGTCCCACCATTTCATAGGCATTTCAGCGAATGGTAAATTGTTGTCTTTAATGGTTTGTAGTGTCTCTACGTCTAACTTAACATCGTCTTGTAATTGTTTGATTTGTCCCTTCACTGGAACATTATTCAAGATTGAAATCTGACATAGGTCGAGGGGAACTAGTCTTGGATTCCATAGGATGTTCTTGGTAGCTCCATCAGTGATGTGCAATGCAGGCTGGCCACCCAATAGTTGCAATCGATAATAGTCTTCATCGGTGATTAGGGGGTCTATCTTTATGGGTAGGTGAGTAATATTGTCCAATAGACCTTCAGGTTCATTGGTGAGACAAAAGAATTCAACATCGTTGAAGCCTTTTTGGAGTTTATCAACTCTAAATTTTAGTAATCGCACAAATGCTTCGTTGATTACTTCGGATGAGACTCCATCCTTCTTGTGCATAATAATATTCGTTGCCATTCTATTTTCCTGTAATAATGTAATTCACTTTATAGTGTTATTTAGTCGCACTCGTCATCGTAAATATGACCGAATCGTTGCAAACTAAGTCTGCCTTTTTTATCAGTCGATACTCGTAATAAATCCCCTTCTTTAACACCCAATTGATGATGTGCCAGATGTTCGTCTAGTGAGATATCTCCTTTGTCGTTTAGATAGATATTGTAATCTATAAATTGCATGGTATCTTCCATTCTATTACTCCTTCTGAGTTATATAAGTGGTGGGTTTTTGTTTTTCAGACTGTACCCGAACAGACTGTGTGCTTTGAGGTGTTTCAATTACCTGTCCTGCGTTTACAAGATGGGAGTAATTCTACCTTACTAAGCGACTATGGTGGTGGAGCTGATAGGGATCGAACCTACGACCTATTCCGTGCAAGGGAATCGCTCTCCCAACTGAGCTACAGCCCCATTTCCCTATTTTTTCTTTTTTGTCTTCTTAGGTTTAGAAGCAGGGGTATTAGTCCTTTTGGTCTTATATACCCTCTTCTTAGACTCATCGACATCAGGTGTTGATTTGTCGTCACCAACATATCGTCCCTTATCGTCTCTGTTTCTAACTACTTCGTATCCTAAGAAATCTTTGAATTTATTCCAAAAACTCATTAGATATTCCTCTCAAAATTATATGTCACACTTGCAGTAAGTGAATCAGCAGTCTGTCCTTCAAAGACATCCTGACCAACCAATACACTAAAGTCAAATTGATCTCTTGATCCAAAAGACTTACCAAATTTTAACATGGTAAAATCATTGTCATCATCAAAGTGACCGTATATAACACTCGCATGAAATGCGTTGTCAAACAACCAACCAAATTGATACGAGAACTCTGCATAGTTATCATGTGTATCTAAATCCTGATACAATGCACCAGTGAAATTACTGTAAGTAAGTATTGTATATACTTCCTCGATATCTTCCACTACCGATCCATCGTAAGTGTATCTAAGATATCCTGTATCCAGTGATATGTTATCACTGACTTGTAGTGCATAACCACCGTAGTAATCTACTTCTCTACCAGTGTCCAAATCACCTGTGGAACTGAAGTCTACTTCACTACCCCAAACACCAGCGTAAAATCCGTTGTCTGTAGATAGATCGACCCAACCACTTGCGACAGGATTTCCTGACTGTGATGCACCTCTAAAAATGTAGTCTGAACCATAGCTCACACCACCATCAATTGACCCTGCTGTTACTGCAGGAATCATAAGGATTGAAAATAGCAATCCTGTTATTATATTTCTCATATAATCTCCTCTTTCTTCATTATTATTTAGCTACCTTGAAGTGTGTTTTGTAAGGTTTAACTTCTCTTCGTACTAACTCGTTTAGTATCTTCATTTTCAGTTTTCCCTTACCCTTCTTGGTAACCTCTCTTCCATGGTCATCTGTTTCATAACATTTGACCAATTCCTCTATTAACACATCTACTGTTTGACCCTTCATCCAGTAATGTGTTGTGGTTGTTTTCTCTGATCTCCTATCGATCCTCTGTGTCTGTGATTGTCTTAATTTTATTGGCATTACTTATCCTTAATAAATATATGCGTATAATCCGACTAACTGCACTGCTAAAGTGCAAGCGATCAATGTTGTTAAAATCTTTAATATCGTTATTTGCTTTCTCATTTTATTCCTTTTCTTTTTATGTTTTAAGTATCGCCTTAGGAAATACTTTTGGTTTTTCGTTAACTGGGCCGCCTTCATCAATCATTTCCTCAACTCGTTTAGCTGCTTCTATATCATCTGATTCATCATGTTCTGTTGATTGTACATAATCATCACCGACAGTTACCATCCAAGGGTCGAAGTCGTTTCTATCAGGGTCACCTTCATTGATGTTTTCATCATCAGGTCTTTGAAACCACATTGCTAATACCCATCTTTCCCCTTGGAGAATTGGGTCAACTCCGTGCCATCTTTCGGTTGAATTATTAAATGCAATCATAGTACCTGTATGGGGTCTTAGTGTATGACCGTCCACTGTATGATTTCCACCTTTAAAATTATCGTTCAAATTAAAGATTGCAGTCCCAGTATCGTTACTGTCTGCCTGATCTTTATGAAAGAACATTTGAGAATCCATTGGGTACTGGACGATCTGCATATAGGACACAACACCAAAATCATCATTCCATGGTATGACATCCTCTATCCAATCCAATACGATTTTACGGTCAGGATTAGTGGGCCCAAGTGAGTAACAGTTTCTTCCCATTGGGTCTGTGTACTTCATGAAGTCTTCATCTTTAGGGTCTTCAGGTCTGTATTTACCCTTACCGTCAACTGGTACAATTGGGGTTTCCGTTGCACGGCCGTGAAGATCAATTATTGCATCACACAAGTCGTGGTCTAAAGCTGCATGACCTACTATAAGTATGGGTGCATGACTATAGGTTTTTTCTCTTACCTGTCCGTCTATTTCTCTATCTGCCATGATTTGTATTCCTTACTGGTCTTAAAAATTGCACTTCGGTGTATCTCCACCCTGTGCCTGAGTATTTATTGTAGTCATTGATATGGGCTCCATGAATTCGATTGCCTGGAAATATGACGCATCTATTAAACTTTGCAGGAATTATTCGTTCCACATCAAATCTGTCACCGACTGGATATAAGACATTCAAGTTCTCTTCGTTTGTTAACCAAGTTCCATCGTATATTGCAGTGCCACCACTCTCGTGTTTGTCCATGTAGACAATCATATTGAGTACTGATTCATTATCGGGACAATCTAGTGCTGAATCTGTATGTGGGTAGTGTTGAAATGCAGGGTCGTACTGAGTAATCGTCTGAAAACAATTGAATTCTTTAATCATATCCCATTCATATTTTCCCTTGTGCCAATGTTGACGACACATATTCAATACTCTATCCATCTCATTGAAGTATTTTCTTGTGGGGTGTGCCACTTTGTCTGTGATCCTACAGTCGTTGTAATCTATTCCATTTCGGGTGAGTGCTTCGGTATTGTATTTCCATAATGGATAACTACGATCTTCTATAAAGTCGTGAATGATCTCAGGGTTCTCATAGAAGTTGTCTATGGTAAGAGCAAACCCATCAAATTTTGCGTCAAATACTTCAGAGAACTGAAATAATTCATCCATAGCATAAGTTTTATTTAACATTATAAGTCACCTTCGTCCATAAAGTCATAACTCATATTATGACCAGTAGTATTGTTATCAATACGTTGTCTGTGTTTTAGGTTAAACGAAATAGAGATTCGTTCATATCCCTCATGTGGGGGTTGTTGAACTGGTTCTACACTATGTATTAGGTATGACGGCCAGAGGAGAAATTGTCCTTCTCTAGGAATGAATTGTACAGATGAGTCAGCACCTTGTACTCCATCATATATCATATCGGGGTGTTCCTCTCTTTGGTAGGGACGATCATGTGCCAAATGACCAGCAAGTGTAGTGTAATTAGGGTTAAGAAACTTTATGGGTTGATCTGAATTGTCAGTCTTAATATACCAAGTTCCTGACATTATTGAATTCACATGATTGTGTGCAGCGTGTTGATGTTGACCAGTGTAGACATTTACCCATGCGAACAAATGTATATCATCCCTGCACAAATGTTTAACTGGATGGTTAAACATATTGAGACAGAAAGTAATGTATGAGTCCTTTATAGTGTCTGAAAAGGTCTTGAACCATTCTTTGTCGTGCATAGAGGTTCTTATGTCTTCATGGAAATAGGATGTGTATTCCGTATGTGGATTTTCACCAACTATTTCCTTAACCTCATCCACCATCAACCTACAGTCTACTGCAATCTCATCCAACTTATCTCTGGCCATGTCTCCTCGGAGCATAGGTGTTGTGAACAGGGATAATACTTCACCTTCAGCTGGTTGATAACTTGCTGATTCTTTAGAAGGGTTGGATACAGTCCATTCAGATTCTTCATCACCTTGAACTCCAAACACCTTCTCTTCATGAGCAAGTTGTTCATCGTTCTTCTCTCGTCTTGGTGGTGGTGTAGGTTCTGTGCCTGGCATTACTGGGGGTTTCATAATATATTATTTTCCTATTTTACATTCCAGTCTTCATGATTGTTATTTGTATTAAATCGTCTGATTAAATACTTAAAATTTGTTACTAAGTATGTAGGGTAGTCATCGTAATGAGAACCGAATGCACTATTCTCATCACAATAATCTAACCACATCCTCGATGTAAATGACTTGAATTCAGGTGTTAGTACTTCATTAAATGCCTGTGGTATCATTTCTTAACTTCGGCAACTATTCCTTTCTGTCCGTCACTCATTGTCACGTTACGATACACTACAATCACTTCACCAAGCTGTTTGATGTATCTCTTAATCTCTTGGTTATTCTTAATCATAACCTTGTAATCACCAACAGTAGTTGCAACGAATACTACGTCACCACTGTTCTGATCCTTCATATCATCTAGAAATCTATCTAGATAAGTGTATCCTTCTTTCCATTCAGGATGTTCTTTGTCTTCCCATGCACAAGTCTTTGGTCTTTTCTCTGTACCATCTTCTTGTGTAACCTTGTTACATGGATTGGCAATTCTCGCCTCTGATACAACATACCACTTTGGTGGTTGCAGGTCTAAGGGTCGAGGTAGTGTAGGTTGAATTATTTCTATTTCAATTGGTTTGGATATGATTTCCACTTGTTTGGTTTTACCACCAAATATAGAACACCCACTAATCGTTGTCGTCAGTAGACTCAAGATTACTAATATCTTTAGTGTCATTTTCTATTCCCTCAATTACTTCAACCGTACCTTTGTTAAATCTATTTTCCATTAATCCTGGCTTGACGGTTGCAAGTTTTTCAAAATTATGTTTTGAAAGGATTGATAGATACCTGTTTTTATCTTCTTCGATTTCTGCGTTCTTTCGAGATAGATTCTGTAGTGCAGCTGTTTGTTTCTCAAAGTTCTCTCTGATTGCATTCATTGTCGCTTTCTGTTCTTCGACTGCACCTTCCAGTGCAATGTTATTTGCACTTAGTGTTTGGTTTTCTGTGTAAAGATAATACGACCCTAAACCGAGTACTAGTATTATCCCTATAAAAAATTGTTGCATGTTATAACTCCACTATGCGATAGTCCAATCCCTTCGCAGAGCGAACTTCGACTATCTTTTTATCGTGATCTTTAAATTTAAGATGATTTGGTTTTTGTATCAGGATTTTCTTCGAGACATACTCGTCCTTAAAAACACTACCAGTCAGGTCTTGTGTTCTAAAAACGGTTATTGCATATTCGGGTGCAAACCAATATTTGATTGCATTCCATATTTTTCTTGTTCTGCTCATATTATAATAATTTTCCTAATAGAAATAGACACACCGAAGTGTGTCTATTATTTAGTCAACTAAAAAAGTTAATTCTTAGCTATCATATGTAAACAGAGAACCACCGTTCACTGCAGCTTGACCAGCAGCCAAGATTGCAAGACTAGGTGTACCCATTCTGAATGAAACTCCGTTAGCAGTTCTATTCGTGTAGATTACATGTCCTTGAGACTGTAATTTACCGATAGTTCGGCCTGGTGAAGTTAGATCAAAACGGTTACGAATCGTAGTCCATTTTACATTTTTACCTTTTGAAAGTAGGTTTAACACTTTTTGCGTTTTGGATAAAGCCATTATATTTTTCTCCTAATATAAGCGATGGACATTCCCATGTCCACCATTATTCAACTTAATTGTTGAATTCGTTAAGAAGAACTCCTAAGAGTCTTCAATTCATTGATCGTGTTCTCTGCACTGGTGTGTAGTATTCCTATTCCACCATGTGCTTCCCACGCATCTATATTCTTTTGTCTGTCATCAATAAGGACACTTCCTTTATATGCAAACATACCTTTTTGACTACCGTTCATTGTGCAGGTCACTACCACTGTAGGACTGACATGTTCTTTGATCCATTCGTTCTTGTCGAACACTACTAATTCTCTGTTGATAACACCAGCTGCAGTGAGGATTTCCCATGGAAGTAATGTGTGTCTGACATATCCAATCAACTCGTACATATCAGGCATTGGGGGTAAGTTTCTAAATAATCTTTTGTTTGTAAGTTCTTCTTTTCTTTCGTCATAAGAGTTTCTACCCACCTCAGTGTTTGGGAAGGGTATTCCTGTCAAAGTTTCCACTCCAACATTAAAATCGGCAAGGACTCCGTCCATGTCGATAAAGATTCTTTTGATTTTCATACTATATTTCTCTTAACTAATCCAGTTTAAAGGGTTGTCCTTAATTTGTTCCGTTCTACCATCTTCGAATGCTTCTAAAAGGAACTTTTTATTAGTTCCACTTGCCACATAGTCTTCCATAGACGTATATTCTTTTTGTCCATATTCTCTACGTTCATGGCAATTCTCTGCATACATGTGGGAACAATATTGTTCAAATGTCATATTTTTTGTGTTCATATTTTTGTTTTTCTAAATGTTTCCGTCCATGCTTCGAAGATTTTTACACAATCTTCTTTAGGCATTCCAAAGTTCGTCATCAACCAAGTTGGAGCTCCGTACATGTTGATTTTACCCGATTCTCTAAGATCATCCAGTACACCAAACCATGCATTATATTTTAATTCTTCCATTTCTTTGTCTAATTGTTTCATATTATAAGAGAAGATAGAGTAGGCAGATGGGTAACGAACCCAACTTTTATACTTGACTCGTGAAGCCTACTCTGTCTAATTAATTTCATTATGAACCCCAAACAACCTCAACATTTGCCATTGCTGAATCAGCAACATCATAATGATCTAGATAGCTAGGAGTTGATTCACTCGCTTTATCCATGCACATTTGGTAAACTATTGCATCAGTGTATGTTTCACCATCTGATAAGTTACCATTAAATCGTATTTCTTCATTGACTGAATCAGCAATTGCTTGTCCTAGTCCTTCGTATGTCATTCTCATTTGTTTCCTCTATTGTTCATTCTATATACATAGTATAACAGAAAGTGAGGGGCATTGTCAAGCTTTTTTATCATATAAATTTATCTCTTCCCACCCAAAACATGTTGTAGATTTTACTCTCCATTTTATATGCTTCCTTTTCCCATGGCTGTCTTGAATAAGGGGTTTTTCCGTAATATTTGCGATTAAAAAAGTGTAATTTAGGGGTTAATTCACCCTTTATGAACTGTTTTGCATGGACTAATTCATGTGCAAGATTCAACATCATTTGATCGTGACTGAATCGATCTCCATCTTCATTTAGTCTGTTTAAGGTGATATCAACAGACTTTTTACTACCACTGCAGGTAGCATAATTGTAGTCGCCATCTTCGTATTTGTCTGACTGAATAGTCAATTCTAGGTCGATATTTCGTCTGCATGTTGGGTCAAGGTAGTAGAGGGTATCAACCATAAACCCTATAATTTGGTGTTTTTTTGCAATTTGTCCTGTGATACCAACATTAATCATACTATTATTATAACATGATACACTATGCATCGTCAAGGGGGTTTTAGGGAATTCTTTTACTCGGTTTCAATTTCACCAATTAATTCTACCTCATCATCATCTATGCTTTCTCCACAAAAGGGACAAAACTGTATTTCATATTGGTATGAATCCATCTCATGATGAATGTCTTGTGAACTTTTACAATGGACACAATGAGCTTTATATATCTGTATCAAGTTTTTTCTCCCCTATTACTTCTTTCCATAAATTATCAAAAGATTTTTTCTTTCCATCCATTGTAACAAATGGAACTTGATATTCAAAATCACTCTGATGAAAATCTAAACCTAAAGTGTAAAACCTAACAGTATGTAATGAGTCATCTAAAGTTTTCAACATATGAATAATTCTCATGTCTTCAACTCCCTGTTGATCTTCATTATGAATATATGCTAGAAATTCCTTACCTTTGTCACTCATAACTTTATTGCTATTAGTAATATGATTATTAACTGTTCAATCACAAGGATGAACATTAGACCAGCAAGAATGGTGTGATACCATATCCATCTAGTTTTATATGCGTTCTCAATAGTTAAGTCTGCAGGGTCAATGTCCTTTTCTACAACTTTCTCTGCAAGGACAGCGTCTTCTTCCTTACTTCCCCATAGGATTTGATACCATTTCTTCATGTTAACATATCCTTTAGATTATCAAACCCACCAATTGCCTCTCCGTCCAGTATAATCTGAGGGAAGGTTCTTGCATTTGGAAATATCACCAGTAATTCTTCCCTAGTGAAATCTTCATTGAGTTGTTTGTAGGTATATGGAATACTTTTATTCTCACATAATGCCTTTGCCATGTCGCAGAATGGACATTGGGGTTTTCCGTATATTTCAATCATAATTTAAATCCTTTAAATGAATCATCATCAACATCTTGTTTAATACCACCAATCACATATGATTCAATTTCTGTTTCTTGGGGTGCGTTCTGTAATCCTCTTGAGTTGAACCAATGTTCCGTCCATGGTAATGGGTTGTTGATGGAACTTCTGTCGTATATAGGGTTGAGTCCTATTGCACGAAGTCTTTTGTTTGCAATGTACTCGACATAGTATGCAAGTAAGTGTGTCGATAGACCAATCATTGAACCATGTTGGAATAGGAACTCAGCCCAATCCTTCTCTTGGTTCACTGCATCTTCATACATCTGATACACTTCCTTTTCACAATCTTTCATGACTTTATTCATGACTGGATTCTTCTCGTGTTTCTGATAACACTTCAATATGTGTTGAGTGATTGCAAGATGTTGTGATTCATCTCTTGCAATAAGGGATATGATCTTTGCACTCCCTTCCATCATCTTCAACTCACCGAATGCAAATGAACATGCAAAGGAAACGAAGAAACGAATCCCTTCTAAGATGTTCACTGATATCAGTGCAAGGTAAAGTGCCTTGTATAAATCGTAATCATCGATTTTATGACCCATCAATTTGCGTCTTCCAATATCGATAAAATGATCATACTTTTGTGTTACTGTTTCTGCACGAGCAATAATTGCTGGTTCATCAAGGATGGTATCGAACACATCACTAGGGTCACTATAAATGTTCTTTATAATGTGAGTGTAACTTCGTGAATGGATGGTCTCCATGAAATCCCATGTAATGATACATGATTCTAATTCAGGAATACTTACGAATGGTAAGAATGCAAGTGCAGGAGCTCTTCCTTGAACTGAATCAAGTAGTGTCTGGTATCTGAGATTAGATGTAAAGATGTGTCGTTGTGCTTTACTAAGTCTTTGATAATCACTTCTATCTTTTTGTAACCCAACCTCTTCGGGTCTCCAAAAGAAACCCAATTGTTTCTGAGTGAGTTTATCAAATACTGGGTATTTAAACTCATCAAATCTTTGTGTGTTTAGTTGTTCTCCAAAAAATATTTTCTCTTTTGTAAAATCTACTTTCTTTCTATTAAAAACGGTCATATATTATTTTCTGTTTGGCTCTTCTGCCTCGGTAATGTAATCATAGTTATTTAAAAAATCTGATGGTCTGAAGTCACCATGTTGATCAGAATCAAGTTTACCTGAACTCCAGTCACTCCAAAATCGCATTGCACTTTGGAATTCGTCTGACTGTTCGTGACTGTATCTGTTCTCTCTTCCGTCATATGCAAATACACTGGAAGGTCTACCATCAGCTGAACCTTTGACTTTTTTCTTTTGAAACTGATCCAAGTGGGTTATCTTACCACCGTGATTTATGAAATGCAAAAACATATGGTACGAATAATCACCTAGAAGATAATCTCTCCAGTGAGGTGCATTCGGCCCTTGATAAAGTAAAATATCTCCTACCTCTAGTGTTATAGGTATTCCTGTTCTGTCTCGATGAGGGATGTTTTGGAGTGTGTCATAAAGGTGTTGTTGGTTAATACCCTCATCGATATAGTTGTGGTCATTTTGAACCCATATCTTCCAAGGGGTATTGTCATCAGTTTTATACTTAAGACAAATCGTTGCACTAACTTCACATGAAGGTCGGTCACTGTGTGCCTTGAGATATGCACCCCTGTCATATTTCCTTGTGTATGCATAAGTTTCCACCAATTGCATATCGAGAACAGGTCTTAAATTATCTCTTAACCATCTATGTAATGCAACTGCAGGTGGAAAGGAATAACATCCTTGACTTTTTCGTAGTGTATCTTTGGGTGAATTGTGGATGATGTCATCTTCTACTGCAAAGAAGGCATCATTCCATTCGGGTTTATTTTCGAGGGACATCCATGAGTCTAGAGTCATGTTGATAATGTCTTTAGGGATGAAGTCTTTTAAAACCACATAACCATTTTTCATGAACTCCAAGGTAATTTCATTAGTCCAGCCTTTGATTTGAAATTCACCATCAGGGGAGTTATCTTCAGCTTCTATCTTAATATCTTTTTGATTATAATGTACCATTATATAATTTTCTCTAGTTAGATCGCACAAGCGTCACAATCTTCTTCATCATTAGGTGAATCAATCATAGGTGGGATGTATTCATTCATTGCAGAATTCTCATCCTTTACCACATCTTCAGTTTTACCATCCATAGTGTTTTGGTAATACGATGTTTTCCATCCATATTTATAGGTTTTTAACATATCCCCTGCAAGTATCGATACAGGAACTTCACCGTTTTCATAATTCTCAGGATTATACGACCAGTTTCCACTGATTGCTTGATCAAAGAATTTCTGCATCACTGCAACTATTTTTATGTACCCATCGTTGTCTTTCATATCCCATAGTAGGGTATAAAAGTTCTTGTATATTGAATATTGGGGAACGACCTGTTTTAGTGTTCCTTTCTTACTCTTCTTGACACTAAGGTAATCTCTAGGGGGTTCAACTCCATTAGTTGCGTTAGAAACGACACTAGAGGACTCTGACGGCATCTGTGCAGTCAAGGTTGAGTGTCTTAGACCATTAACCTGAATATCCATTCTTAATTTTTCCCAATCACATTGCAGTTCATGGGGGGTAACCTCATCGACATCCTTCTTATAATGATCAATTGGTAGTTTACCTTGTGCATATTTTGTTCTGTTGAAATATTCACATGCACCTTTCTCGGATGCAATCTGATTAGATGATTTCAATAATTCATACTGAAACTTCTCTGTGAGTTCATGCACTAATCTGTGTGCTTCAGGATCATCGTACTTGACCTTGTTCTTTGCAAGGAAATGTGCAAGACCAATGTAACCAATTCCTAGTGACCTTCTTGCCTTGGTTGACCTTTTCGCAGCTTCTACAGGGTACTCTTGGAAATCTATAAGTTCCTCAAGTCCTCTCACTGCTAGGTCACATAGGTTTGGTAATTCTTCCATTTTAATAGTACCAACATTAATTGCACTTAGAATACATAATGCAATTTCCCCTTCCCCATCAATGTGAGTAAGTGGTTCTGTTGGTAGTGTTATTTCCTGACAAAGATTACTCATAGAGATTTTGTCCTGAAATGAACTATGAGAATTGCAATGGTCTATGTTCATGATATAAATTCTGCCTGTCTCAGCTCTTTCTTTTAATAAATCAGTAAACAATTCTCTTGCACTAACTTTAGTCTTTGGTATGGATGTTGCTCTCTCGTATCTTTCATACAATTCATCGAACTCATCCGTCCCAAATGCCTCATAAAGGTTAGGTACATTATGTGGAGAAAATAGTGTAATCTCCTCATTATTCAAAAACCTCTCATAAAATAGTTTGGATATCTGAATACTGTAATCCAGTTTCCTAACTCTATTATCTTCAGTTCCTTTATTATTCTTGAGAACAAGTATGTCCTCAATCTCTTGGTGCCAGATAGGAAAATGCACTGTTGCACTTCCACCTCTGACTCCATTTTGAGTACAACTTCTTACGGTTGCCTCGAATTTCTTTAGGAAAGGTATTACACCTGTGTGTTGTACTTCTCCACCACGAATCTTTGAACCAAGTCCTCGTAGTCGTCCTGCGTTAATACCAATTCCAGCTCTTTGTGCAACGTATCTTCCGATTGCCATGTCACTCGTAAAGATTGAATCGAGTGAGTCATCGGAGTCAACGAGTACGCAGCTTGCAAACTGTCGTAAGGGTGTCCGTACACCTGCCATAATGGGTGTTGGAATATTGATTTTGAATTGGGATATTGCATCATAGTATCGTTTGACATAATTTAACCTTTTCTCTTGATTGTAATTTTGGAACAGTGTCATCGCAATTAACATGTACATGAACTGAGGTGTCTCAAACACCTGTCCGTTACTTCTATCTTGCACTAGGTACTTGTCTACGATCTGTTGTAGTCCTGCATAGGTGAATGTTAGATCACGACTATGTTTGATGTATCGGTCACACTCTTGTACTTCTTCTTCCGTGTAAACTGATAGAATATGTTTATCATAAACACCTTGTTTGATATTCTTTTCTATAAGTTCAAATAAGGGTGGGTAGATGGTTGAATCCTTCCACTTAGTATTAAACACCTGTTTCTGAATTCCAAATAGTAATAGTCGTGCAGCAACGAACTGATAATTTGGATGTTCCAAACTAATTAAATCCGATGCTGACTTGACCAAAATTTGTTGTATGTCTTTAGTGGTAATTCCATCATAGAATTGTAATCCACTGTTCATTTCTACTAGTGATTCAGATACACCTGTAATATTTTTGCAAGCTTTGTGTACCATTCTATGAATCTTATCTAAGTCAATCGATACCTTTATACCATCTGACTTAACCACTAACATTGATGATTTCATACTTTCTTATACTCCATAAACTTTGCTTTTGCACTAAGACCACCAAAGGCGCAGTCATCTATTATACTTACAATCTCTTCAGATGTCAATCCATTAAGTATCATTTCATTAATATCTTTCAAATCATTCACTCTTCTGTCATTCCATACACAAACCCTAAAACCTGATGCAATTACGGAGTCGATCTTCTTAAGAATTTCTGTATTTCTTGGTTCATTGTCATAAACAAGAATTGCATTTTCCTTTAAGTCACCTATTTTAGAAAAATCACTACCTGCTACAGAGATTGCATTCGGTAGAAATAAACTGTCTAATGGGCCTTCGGTGACATAAATGGTTTTTGTTTTATCTACCTTATGTAGGTTAAAAATTAATGGGACATCGTCATGAAATTTCATGGTCATATATCGCAATGGACTGTCATTTATCGCTCTTCCACTCAATCCAATCAACTGGTTATCTTCTGAAAAAAACGGTATAATGATTCTAGGGTCATTTCCTAAAACTCTGTCCTTGTACTTCTCCGATAACATCGATAAAGACTGAGGAGTTTTAGTAAACCATAGGTCTTTATAGTGGACTTCAGGTATTTCCCTTTTCTGTAGATATTCTCTAGCTTCGGGAACCTCTGAACAAGGTTTCATGAGAAACTTCAAATTATCTACAGTCATAATATTACTCTTATTTATGATATCTTTCTTTGGAGTAAATTTGAATTCATTGGAACTTGGCATCTTTTTTGCCTTAGGTTTGAATCCCTTTTCAGTCAACCACTCTTTCCTGTATTCCTTATGTACCATAGGGAAATGTTCTTTTAGAAAGTTGATTGATGAGGTAGATTTACCACAATTATGACACTTATAGACATACGATTGGTCGATCACAAAGTGATAACCACGAGCTTTGAATTCGTTTTTTGAAGAGTCTCCACAATAGAGACATCGATGGTTAAGGGTGGTGTCCCCTTTCCATTTTGCCATGTCCAGTGAGGACACGACCATAGATAAGTATTTCTTTTCTAACCAAAGCATACACCCATTATACATGGGTTTATGCAATAAAACAAGGTGTTTTTAGTTAGATTTTAAGAACTATGTTCCGTTTGCGATATGATCGGCAATACCAGCGATTTGTGCTGTGTTTCTTGCGATTGATTCATCATATGCAATTTTGACGGTGTCATCAGCTGCTAGATCGTCATAACCTTCGGGTTTAACCGGCTGGCCACCATCTTCTAACCATGCTTTTTTCTCTGCAAGAGTGAATGCTTCTATCTCTGCGATTGTTTTTGCTACGAATGCCATTGAATTTCTCCATTAAGGGGGTTGTTGTATACAGGGTTATTTAGTATTTTCCATGTTCTTAACACGATTTTTTGGTACTTGAAGGACATATCTTGTTTCATTAATAATGGGTGTTTCCTTCTCCTTTGTTCTTGCAACTTGTCCTACACTACTAATCAATAGTAACACTGCAAGTGGGTCAAACACAAAGATTAACATGTAAATGACCCATCGAACTGCGTTGTCAAGATACTTGACAGACTCCTCTTGACCGTAAATTACTTCTGCAATGTACTTAATCGGGCCAACTTCTCTCTCCAGTGTGAGAATAACCTGTTTTGAATTGAACATATCATCCTTATACCCATCTATTATATCATAAGATGTATCTATTAACAAGTTGAATTCTTCTGTCTTTGCAATTAGGTCATCTACATCTCCAGTGGATGCCTGTTGCAGTCTTTTGATTTCTGCGTTTGCACTGTTAATAGTGTCTTGTGCTTGTGTCCTGTAAGTGTCTATGTTAGACTGTTGACCTGCAATGTCTTCTCTTATCTGTTCTCTCTGACCTTTCTGTTGGTCGAACAAAGTGTTTGCTTGTGTAACATAGTCTATGGTTTCAGTTGTTGCACCTTGAAATATTCCACCTTCATCTGTAGTAATAACCTCTACACCTTTCTCTCTCAAATTATTTACTGCAGAATCAAGTGTCGTAAGTTGTCCTCTTAGACTTGTTATGTTTCCTTCTGCATAGGTTATGTCACCTTGAACTCTATCCCATGCACCATCTCGTATGGTTTCCTGTTGGGATATAGACTCACTTACATCGATAGTTGTTACACCTAGTGTATCAATACGGCCTTCGTAGGTTTTGATTTTATTTTCTTCTCGGAGAATTTGATTCTCAATTCGAGTAACAATTGATTGTGCTTGTGCAGTATCACCTGTTTGTTCTGAATGTGCTTTTGATAGGTATCCGAATATACCTAGTGATGTGATTAACATTAGGACAAAGACCATGAATGCCATTATCCATTTTTGATAATTGAGTCTATCCCAAAAGAGATGTAAGTAGGCTGCACTAACGATTTTACCAAATTCTAATGCACCTGCCATTATGACAATACCCATGAATGCACCTGCAAAGATTGTTGCAAGTCCTAGGACTGAAAAGTAAGCTGCGATTCCCGCAATTCCCACTGATGTTAGCAGTGCTAAATAATTCAAATATTTCATAATTTTAGTTTGTTAAAGCTTTCGAGTTAACACCTCGGCACTATACATACCTTTTTTCTTCTTCTTCCTTACTATTGGTTGATCTGTAGATACTGCACTACCTGTTGCATTCATTGGTGCATCTTCCCAAACCTTCAAGGTCTTTTTGTTGTCTTCTTTTTTTGCCTTCTTGAACTGTTTCCAAAAGTCAGCTCTTGCATTCCTAGACATTTTTGCACGATCTTCCCAGTCGGAAGGTTTCAGTGACATTCTTTTTCTATCTGCTTTAATATAAGTCATCGCCAGTTACCAGTACTCTATCGTTGTCAATATACCCAACATATACCTTTAATCCATATACCATACTGTGTTCTGCTATTATACGGACTTGAGTTTTTTCAAGATAGATTTTATCGTTCTGTTCTTTTATTTGTCTTTTCAGACGGTAATCACAATTAATTAATACTTCAGGAACCTCTACTACTTCTGTAATCATAGCACTAGTGAGGATACCTTCCTTCTTAATGTAATGATAAAATTTCTCACATAGTTCATCCATCTGTTCTTCGTTAAGTTTGGTCTCTTCTTTCAACAGTAGTAGTGCAACGGCATAGGATGCAAATACTGTCTTACCGAATGGAACTTTGTTAACGATTCTTTTTAGATTGAATACGAGTCTATGAAGAAGGGAAAATGCTTGTTTTTCATCGTTAGATTCAACTTTCTTGTCTTTGATTCGTGTCCCTTTGTTATCAATAAGACCAAGTTTATAAGCAGGAAATTTCGTCCAAGGTGTTGTTAACATCTTGAGTATTCTGAATACGATTAAAGTGTCTATAACTCTCATATATCTATTTAGGTAAATAAAACATGGAGCTGATGGAGAGATTCGAACTCACGACCTGATGCTTACAAAGCAACTGCTCTACCAACTGAGCTACACCAGCTATAAATCTCGAAGTTTCTGTGCAAGTAAATCGTCTATGGATATATCTGTTTCCCACGAATCCTCGATATAACCTAGGTACAATAACATTGTTTTGATGGATGGCCAATAAGATTCTTCCTTTATTTTGAACTCTAACATTCTCATTGATGCATCATATCCAAATACATTGAATATGGTAATGAGATGATTGAGCATGAGTCTTTCTCGGAGTTCGCCTGCTTCATGATATCGATGTAGAAGTCTCTTAAAGTATCTGAACCTTCTTAAGTCTTCTTGAAATTCCTCAATGTCTGAACATTGAGGGTCATCGTAGTGTTGTAGTGCGAATGCACTAAAGTTCTTTACAGTAAGCTTGTCAAATAGACCCATTTGTTATCCATAATATATGTTTAAAATCCTAAAAGTATTTAGGAGATTAAATTGAACCGTATACTTTGAATGAACCTGTTTCTAGTTTCTCTACTTTAAGTGATAATGTTACCACTTCTGTTTGGTTGTCAAATTCATCATGTGGTGTGTCAACGGTTTTACCGAATTGGTCTCCGTATCTCTTCATTGAGATAGTGTAAGTACCCGATTCTGTAATCTCAGGTGCATCACCATCAAGTGCTATACCAAGTTGTCCTAGTTTAGAATTAATTATTCCAACTGCTGCACTTGGGTTTAAGAATTCACTAACGGCACAATGACCAAGGATGGCATTAATCCTTGCTTTTACTTGAGGGTCATTTATATCATGGGGGACATGAGTTGATGACAATCCTGCACTGTCGTGATCTTGATCAGATTTCCTTTCTGTTAATGGTCGAAATTGATCGTTACCTGTTATAAATTCTGCAAATCTTTTCATATTTTTATCCTATTTGTGCTATTCCAACACCAAGTACTTCTGCGTGTGCTGCGAATACTTCATCTGTTGAATTTTTATAAATTACTTCTGTTGCTCCTGCACCTAGTGTAAATGTTCCTATTAGAACAGCTGCAGATGTTTCTACAGATACAACCCTTGCAGAAGCTCCACTGTTATGAACTCTAGTTGCAGTCGAAAGACTGAAATTAGAACCATTAGTCGAACTGACTCCACATGCAGCTTCTGAACCAAGTACTTGTAATTTCATAGTGTTAACTTATCCCTTATGCAACTGCGATTGTAGCAGTTCCACCAGTTCCAGCACCACCAGCATCAATCACATTACCTGCGATGAATACTTTGTCGGATGTTGCACCAGCTGCTGAATCAACGATTGTTCCACTAATAGTCTGAGCACCGATTGACAGTGTTTCAGTTTGTGATGGAACAGTGAATGCGAAGTTAACAGTGTTGTCTGAAGTATGTGCAGCTGCAGTTGCTGTAACAGCACCTGTTGTTGAACCTGTTACTACAAGAGTAGCACCGTTAGTCACATTGACTAATTCGTTGTAAACAACTGTTACTACACCAGCACCTGCTTGAGCATATGTAGATGCTGCAAAGTGGACTGCGTTAATAGTTGCTTCTGCCAGAGAAGTAGATAGGTTAGTTGCACTTCCAACACAAACCAATGTTTCTGTTTGAAGTCTTGAACCTACTGTTTTTTGTAATTCCCAACCATGTGGTTTTGCCACAGTGTTGTTCTTATCTGTTTGTGTTAAGTACGATGGTTTCCCAGCGTCATTTAATCCCCATAATGCCATTTTCTTATCCCCTATTTAAATTTGTTTATTGGCAAACTTTAGAATGCCATTAAAATTTGTTTTGAAAGACTTTATGTCTTTCTGTAATAATATAAGGTATTTAGACCGATCAGGTGTCTTAAGTTTCATTAAAACATCATAAACCTTCTCTGCATCCTTTGCCTTGACCTTCATTTTCTTCATATCATCTGTTCTGACATCTTGATCTCTACCAGTATCAATGATTTTTTTCAACTGCATCAATACCTGTGCATCAGGTCTTAACTGCATACCAGTTGCAGTTGATGATAATGCCCAAATTGCTCTTTGGATTACATCGTCTTCACCCGCTTCTGCGTATTTTCCACCAGCCATTTTACTGATTTTGTCTATCGCAGTTCTCAATTCTTTTTCGTTTTTTGCTTTCGCAACGGCTCGAGCTACCTTTTGATTACCTGCATCGGACATCATTCCGAAGTCTGCAACCTTTTCCATCACTTGGGCGACCTTCTTGGCCTCTCCTTTGATGTATCCTAGTTTCCTTAATTTTTCTTTAAAGATTCTATATCTTGCGTCTACTTTGTCCACTCTAGTTATTCAAACCCATGACTTTCTGTGCAAGTTTGATTAGAGTGAATACATCTGATGTTTCCATTCTCTTCTTATTTGCGTCATTGACTTTTGCGTATGCTTTAACTATAACACTTGCAGTAAACATATCAACCATAGTTCCACTAACTTTCCTTGCACTTTTAGTTTTTACTATTTTATCAAACTCAGGCATTAGGTTTTTAAGTTTTGGTGCAGCTTCTTTCTGTACACCAGTGTCGTATAATTTCTTACCGTCTTTATCTTTTAAAGTCGTTGCATCAACTGGATTTGCTTCTTCCAATCCTGTTCGAATCATAGACCTGTATGTTTCAAAAAAATTCATTTCTTTTCCTCGTTAAAATGATCCGTATATAGCTTTATAATTTGAATATTGACTTTTAGCTTTCAATAACATAGTGTCCAAAAGACCTTTTCTGATATTTATCATATCAGTCGTCATATGACCTTCCACTTTGTGCATCTGAATTAATAATTCCATCATTTTCTTGACACTTTTTTCATTCATTATTTTGGCTAAATGTAAAACACTACCATTATGGTCATTTCTATCTGTCATTTTTTCTAACTTATCAATTTCTGATTGTGGTATCTCTTTCGCTTCAACCAAATTCATAAACCTATAAGTCTCTGAGAGATTCATCCTTTTACTTCTTCTTCTTCTTCAGATTCACCTTTTTTCTTAGCGATAGCTTTCTTAAGTGCAGGTGGTAATTCCCCTTCCTCTACTTCTTCTTTATCTTCTTCTTCACCTTTTTTCTTAGCGATAGCTTTCTTAAGTGCAGGTGGTAATTCACCTTCCTTTACTTCTTCTTTCTTACCGTCTTTTCCTGACTCATCTTCACCATTCCAGTTCTTATCGATGTAGTCAAAAAATTCCTTCTTCTTATCACCGTCTAACTCTGCTGGGGAAGTGACACCAAATTTCTTTAATGCTCCGTCAAAAAACTTCTTGTATTCTGCAGATGACTCTACAATTTTCTTAGATGCTTCTATTAACGAATCCGTTAATCCTAATTGAAATCCTGTAAAACTCATTGTTCTAATTCTCCTGATTCGAAATACTCAAATAATTTTGATTTATTTTCTTCGGTTAAGTCCATAGACTTTGCAAGTCTACCTAACATGTTTTTCTCTGTAAGTTTAGACATAGATTTTACTTCTACTTCTTCTGCAGGAGTTTCTTCTACTACTTCTTCTGTGACAGTTTCGCCATCTTCAACTATAAGAGCAATTAGAGAATCAATCTCTTCATTGATTAAATCGTCTTCTGTTTTAACAACAGGCTCTTTAGTCTCATTCAATCCTTGACGGACTCGTTTTAGTGCCTCTTGCCAGTTTTCTGTTTTATGACTCATATCTTTATTTATGTTATTTGGATTCTAACTACCAAGTCATTCGACCCCTTTAAAAGGGCTCCCACTCTTCGATAATCTTTACCCTGTTCTAGTTTCACTGGAAGATATCCATCTTCTTTCATCTCCCAACCGTGACCCTCTAAAATATGTATAGCTGTTGACTCTTTATATCCAAGAGACAATGCTCGTTCATAATATTCTAAAAGTTCTTCTTCAGTCGCAGAATCTTTAAAAGTTCTAATAACAAACCTCGTACTAGTTCCGTGACGTTCTATAAGACTGTCTAATATTTTTTCTTCGGTCATTAGAATTATTTAGGTGTACTAAATTATCTCTAACTACTTCTAACCGACTTCTCGAAATCTCTCTTTCCTGCTTTATACATTTGAACAACACCATTATGATCTGTTATCATATACATGGATTGGATTGCTTCAAGCTCTTTGTTACTTTTAAATCCTAGTTTCTTCCAGTAGTTTGCAATGTTCTTGTTAACTCCTTTCTTCTGAGGTATATACTGATCACCTTCGACCTGTATATCGCCTGCAATTGGAGAGTCTTCTTTGAACATGAATCCTACTTCTGAAACTCTTTGTTCTGTTCCGTAGTTTGCAATATTAAGTGCCTTCTTAACATCTTTATGTTTTGAAAGACCTTTCTTCATCTTTTCAATCCCTTTGATTGCATAAGACATTGCGCCACCATGATCGAGTGCGAACTCTACTCCCTTCTTGACAGTCTTATCTCGGACAGGATGTCTTCGGAAGTATGCAGAAATCTCAGCACCAGTTAATTTAGAACCGTCCATTTTACCTTCTGAAACTTCTTCTTTGATACCTAATCGTTTCATGGCTTGTTTAATTATCGGTCTAGCATCACCAGTTGGATTCTTTTTACCAAAGTCATGTAAATCATCTAATAGTGAATCATCACCAATTAGGGATGATATCTTGTCGAATTGCATGATACGACCTTTCATCATGATGAATGGTTTTTTCATTAAATCTTTTAATTGTTTCTGTTCTTTAGAAGATTTTGGAAGTTTCCATGTACCTTCTTGAATATCTTCACCAAGGTTTCTCTTAGTAAGACCCGCTTTCTTTAATGATGCATCATTCTTACCAATTCTCTTTAGAGAATCAACAAATTTCTTTTTGTCTTTTTTATAGGATTTTAGATTATCCATAAAACCATGTAGATTAACTAATGCTATTAGAATTTTGTTCATTCTTTTATCTTTCTGAGCCCATACATTAGGGAAGTCTTTTTGAATTCCTGCATCACCGATAGATACTTCGTTTAAAGTTTCTTCTTTGACACCTAATTTTTTCATTTCAGATGCAATTTGTTTGTTGACATCTGCAACTTCTTTTGATGCAATAGGGCCTTGTGCAACTAATTTTGCTTTCTTAATTAATAGGTCTGAGTATTTTGCGTACTTACCTTCTTCAACTTGTTCAACTTCTTCCTTTCTAGGGCCTTTCTTCTGACCGTAGTAATCTTTAAGAAATTCTTTTGCTTGTGCAAGTGAAACTGGGTAATCTTTTGCGAGGTCTTTTGCTGTTGCACCTTGTTGAATGTCTAGGAATAGGTCACCCATTTTCCCTTCGTCTAATACTTCTTCAATATCTTCAGCAAGTATCCAACCCTGTCTTAAATATTTGTCTTGATCTTTCTTGTCAATGACAATAACCTTATTCTTCTTGACAACCATGACTTCTTTATTGGGATTAATAAACGCTCTCGGGCCCTTCTCTCGGCCTTCGGTAACTTCTGTTTGTTCTATTACAGTATTCTTTGAATATGCTTCTGATACAGTTTCTTCTGTAAACTGTTTCATCATTTTATTTCCTGGCTTTCCTGATAGAGCCATTGCAAAGTCTTTAGCAAGTTTTTTATCTTTCTTTATTTTTTGGAGAAGTTTTTCTCCTTGAATGTCATTGGAGTCTATGAACTGTTGAACTGCTTTTTCACGAGTTCCAGTCATTTTAGCAATAGACTTAGCATCATTCTGTTCATTATAAGGGAATCCTTTAAGGGGGTTTTGGAATACCTGATTAAATGCCTTTTTCTTTTTGGCTTCATTGACTTCACGAACCTGAGCGAGATATTTCTCTACCTCTTGACCCGGCGTATCTTGTTGATACGATAGTCTACACTCTTCCGTCCCTATTTCTAGAACACCGTTATCTGTTTTATTACCATTACTCATTTTTATTTCCCCTTTTGATTTGCATAGTAGGCTGCAACGGCCATTTTTTTAATTTGATCTGCACTCTGTCCTTTGAACTGAGGTGCATCTGATTTTTCGAAATCTTTTATCCACTCACCAATCGATGCACTTTTACTCAATGTCTCTCTTAGTCGTGGTTCCTTTCTATTAAAGTTTTGTGACACAATTGATAAGTTAGCCTTATCATTATTCATTGGATTGTTATCTTTATGATGAACATCCTTTCCTTTAATACCTTTTCTGTTCTTTAACATTCTTCGAGCTTCGTTTCTTTTTGCTCGTCTCTTAATCTGTTCGGGGTCTGAGTGATAATTCTCATACTCCTTCTTATAGTTCCTATCTTCTTTGTTCAGAAGCTTTTGAGTGTTTACTCTACCAATCAGTGAAACGATGGCATCTCTTGCCTTCAGAATTGCCGCCCAATCGTTATTATACTTTGTATTCTTAAGTTCGTTATCACCCATTTTAACAATCCTCAGATAACCTTGGAGAACTTTCTGCATATCCTTAGACAATTTGTTCAAGGCCTTGACTTCTTGTGAAGTAACTTCTTGTAATTCTTCACCCAAATCGTCTCCGAACTTAAGGAATAACTTACCCTTTTCTTGAGCCTTATCTGTAACCCTATAACCAACAAATGAACCTAAAGTGTTTAGCATTCCTAAACCTTTTTCCTGATTCTTTTCGATTTCCTTCTTCACTGAAAGACCAATAGCTTTCATAGTAGAATCAACAACATGTTGGATATTGGAAATTAACTTACCTTCTGATGCAGTTTGTTTCTCTGATGCCTTTCTCTCTGCATCTCTCTTCTTATTAATTGCATCATCTTCAGATTCTTTTTCTTTTGCACCAGCAAGTCTTTCATTTTCTCGATCATGTTTATCTTGGAGTGCTTCTAATTCTTTTTCTTGATTAGATTTAAGTCTTTCCATCTCTTCAACTTGTTTCGCTTTAGCCATTGCGGCGTCTACGGCAACATCTTCTGCAAAGATACTATTAAAGTTTTGAACCTTTTGTTCTCTACTTTGCTTTTGTGCGTGAAAGATTTTATCTAATATATCCATAGTTCTATTTATCTCTTTTTCTTCGTTAACTCTGATTCTTTCCATGCAAGTGCCTTTCTATTACTAGGGAATCTTCCACACCATGACATTAGATGACCATATATACCCGATGCCTTTTTCTGTAATGATGCAACTGTGTCATCATTTTCAATCTCAACGAAATCCTTTCCAAACATCCTTCTGAATACGGTTGCATTTTTCTCTACTTGATCATGTTCCAGTTGAAGAATCGCTGGGGGTAATGTCCTTGCTCGCATAG
>Ga0302119_10000185_pt1 | contig 26341 bp, 27 predicted proteins | sample AG5_Tmax_MG_FD_203114 | JGI IMG/M metagenome (GOLD analysis project Ga0302119, IMG submission 203114) | Marine microbial communities from Western Arctic Ocean, Canada - AG5_Tmax | ecosystem: Environmental > Aquatic > Marine > Oceanic | place: Canada: Western Arctic Ocean | collected 2017-10-01 | reverse complement strand
TGCCCTGCTCATAGGGCCACCGTTCACGATCACCGAGGCCGAGATGGACACCGTCGTGGCCGTCCTGGGCGAGGCCATCTCGGCGGTCTGCGGCGACTGACGGGCTGCCGGGCCCGGATCCTCAGCGATTCCGGAAGCGGGTGGTGGGATCCAGCGGTGCCGGCCGCGGGTTCTACCGGCGTCGGCGCTGGGCCATGGCCCGGTCGGCTTCACGGTCCGCCTCCCGACGGGCGATCGCCTGGCGCTTGTCGTGCAGCTTGCGGCCCCGGGCGAGGGCCACCTCCACCTTTGCGTTCCCGTCCTTGAAGTAGAGCCGCAGGGGGATCAGCGAAAGGCCCTCGAGGCTCATGCGTTCCACGATGCGACGGATCTCCCGGCGGTGCAGCAGTAGTTTCCGGGGCCTGTCCGGATCGTGGCCCATGCCCTCTCCGCCGCTCATCGAGTAGGGCGGGACGTGCATACCGACCAGCCACAGCTCGCCGCCGTCCTCACGCCCGAAGGCCTCGGTGATCTGCACCTTGGCGTCCCGCAGGGACTTCACCTCGCTGCCGCGTAGCACGAGGCCGGCCTCCCACGAGTCCAGGACGTCGTAGGCGTAGCGCGCCTTGCGGTTGGAGGCGACCGTGCGGTCGTTGGCATCGCTCACCCGTGGAATCGTACCGGTCGCCCTGTTGGCCCCGGGATGGGGAACCGGCAGGTCGGTCGGTGTCCGTGTACCCCGGGTGCCGGCCCGACGGATCCGGGGTGGCCGTTAGCCTTCCCCGGGTGGGAGAGACCGTGACGCTGACCGTCGACGTCTACCGGGCGATGCTGGACCGTGCCCTGACCGAGACGCCGAAGGAGGCGTGTGGCCTGTTCACCGGTCCGACCGGTGCACTCCACGTGGACGACTTCCACCCCATGGCCAACACGGCGCCCGACGACGAGGCATGGAAGCTCTACGTCCTGGACGGGCAGGAGATGCTGAACGTGGAGGCGGCCGCCGATGCCGGGGGTCGGGCCGTGCTCGGCGTCATGCACAGCCACACCCACACGACGGCCTATCCGTCGCCGACCGACGTGGCCGATGCCGCCCGATTCGATCCGTTCGGTGCCTGGGTCTTCATCATCGTCTCGCTGAAGCACCCGGATCCGGTCCTGCGGGCCTACCGGATCCTGGACGCTGCGATCGCCGAGGTGCGGGTCGTGGTCGACGAGGGCTAGAATCCCGACCAGATCAGTCGGCTTTCCAACCTGCCGGCTGGCCGGCGGCCCGATCCCTCGGTGCACACCGGCCGAGGGTCACCGAATCCGAACATTCCTCCACGAACCGCAGCACCATGGCCGTCTACTCCTCCATCCTCGACCTCGTCGGCGACACGCCGATCGTCGACGTGAGCGTGCTCAGCCCGAATCCATCGGTGCGCCTGCTGGCCAAGTTGGAGGGCCAGAACCCGACCGGTTCGGTCAAGGACCGCATAGCCAAGGCCATGATCGAAGACGCCGAGGCCGATGGAACGCTGGTCCCCGGCCGCACGATCATCGAACCCTCGTCGGGCAACACCGGCATCGCCCTGGCCATGATCGCCCGGATCCGGGGCTACCCGATCAAGATCGTGCTCCCGGAGAACGTCTCGATCGAGCGGCGCCAGGCCCTCGAGGTGTTCGGTGCCGAGATCATCGACTCACCCGGAGCGGAGGGCTCCAACGGGGCCGTCAGCCTGGCCCGCCGCCTGGCCGACGAGAACCCGGACTGGGTGTTCCTCTACCAGTACGCCAACGAGGCGAACCCCCGGGCCCACTACGCCACCACCGGGCCGGAGATCCTCCGCGACGTTCCCGACATCACCCACTTCGTGGCCGGGCTGGGTACCAGCGGCACGCTCATGGGGGTGGGCACCTACCTACGCGAGCAGAAGCCCGACGTGCAACTCCTCGCCGTCGAACCGCCGTCCGGCGAGCTGGTCCAGGGCCTCCGGAGCCTCGACGACGGCTACATCCCGCCGGTCTTCGAGAAGTGGGGTGGCTACGACCTGCTGGACGGAAAGCGCATCGTGAGGCCCCGGGAATCCATCCAGTTCACCCGTCGGCTCGCCGACGAATGCGGCATCTTCGCCGGCCTGTCCGCCGGTGCCGCCCTGGCCGGCGCCGTCAGGGTGGCCGAACGGCTGCCGGCCGGCGAGACGGCGACCATCGTGTTCATCGTGAGCGACGCCGGATGGAAGTACCTTTCCACCGGCGCATGGACCGACGACCTCGACGAGGCCGCCGCCAACGCTGATTCGATCATCTACTTCTAGAACTACCCGCCCAGGAGGCACCGTGTCCGAACCGAACAACCGCCCCGACGGGCGCGCCGACGACGAGCTGCGACCGATGGCCTTCCAGCGGGACTTCACCGAGATGGCGGCCGGCTCGTGCCTCGTCTCCTTCGGTCGGACCCGGGTGCTGTGCACCGCCTCGCTGGGCGACGGCGTCCCACCGTGGCTTCGCAACACCGGCCGTGGCTGGGTGACAGCCGAGTACTCGATGCTTCCCGGGTCCAGCCCCGATCGCATCCGTCGGCGCACGTCCGGTCGCGACCAGGAGATCCAGCGCCTCATCGCCCGATCGCTTCGGGCCGTGGTCGACCTGGAGGCCATGCCCGAGATGGAGGTCACCGTGGACTGCGACGTGCTCCAGGCGGACGGCGGCACCCGGACCGCCTCGATCTGCGGTGGCTACGTGGCCCTGCACGATGCGTTCACCCGGATGGTGGCCGCCGGCGACCTGAAGGCCTCACCGATCCTCGACGATCTGGCAGCCATCTCGGTCGGCATCGTGGACGGCTCGCCGCGCCTTGACCTCCCGTATGTCGAGGACTCGGTCGCCGAGGTGGACTTCAACGTTGTCATGACCGGATCCGGCGACTTCGTGGAGGTGCAGGGCACCGCCGAGGGGAAGGCCTTCAACCGGGGACAGTTGGATGCCCTGGTGGACCTGGCCGCAGGCGGGATCACCCAGATCGTGGCTGCCCAGCGGGCGATCCTGGCCGAGCCGCCGGTCGCGCGGGGCTGAGAGGGCACAGATGACCGGCCTGCCACGCCTGGTGGTGGCCAGCGCCAACCCGGACAAGGTGGCCGAGATCGCCCTTGTCCTGGAGGGCCTCGTCGACCTGGAACCCAGGCCACCGGAGGTCCCCGACGTGGTGGAGGACGGTGACACCCTCGAGGCCAATGCCCGCCTGAAGGCCGTGGCCATCTGCGTCGCCACCGGCCGTGCAGCGGTTGCCGACGACACCGGCCTGGAGGTCGATGCCCTCGGCGGCGCACCGGGGGTCCACTCGGCGCGTTACGCGGGGGAGGAGTGCGACGCCGGGGCCAACATGGATCGGCTCCTGGCCGAGTTGGCCGGGGTGCAGGCCGGATGGCGTACGGCACGGTTCCGGACCGTGGCCCTGGTAAGGCGCCCTGACGGCACAGAGGTGAAGGCCACCGGTACGGTCGAGGGCCACATCGCCGAAGCTCCCTCTGGCGACGCCGGCTTCGGCTACGACCCGGTGTTCGTTCCGATCGAGGGGGACGGTCGGACCTTCGCCGAGATGGGCGACGAGAAGCACTCCATCTCCCACCGGGGGCGGGCCTTCAGGGACCTGGCTCGTCGACTGGCCCCCGGAACCTGACCGGTCGTTCAGTTGGGCGAGACGGGCGTCTCCGAGAACCGACGGCCCAGGAACCGGTCGAACTCGGCGTCGGTGACCGGTTCGGAGAAGTAGAAGCCCTGGGCCATGTCGCACTGGAGGCGTTGCAGGCGCTGCAACTGTGACTCGGTCTCCACGCCCTCGGCCACCACCCGCAGGCCCAGGCTGTGTGCAAGGGCGACGGTGCCGGTCACGATGGCGGTGTCGTCGCCGACATCGTCTCCCACCTCCGGCCCGTCCAGGCCCGACACGAACGACCTGTCGATCTTGAGGAAGTCGATGGGAAAGCGCTTCAGGTAGGCCAGCGACGAGAACCCGGTGCCGAAGTCGTCGAGGCCTATGCGGACTCCTATCGCCGTGAGTTCCCCGAGCACCATCTCGGTGACCGGGTTGGCGGCGATGAGGGCGCTCTCGGTGAACTCGAGGGCCACCTGGTCGGCGTCCACGCCGTTCTCCTCCACGGCAGCCGCCACCACGCGGGGAAAGGTCGGATCAGCCAACTGCCGTGCCGACACGTTCACCGCAACGCTGAGCCGCGGGCCCGGGCCCACCCGCCTGGCCTCCCACGCCGCCAGGCGCCCCACGGCGATGGTCAGGACCCTGGCTCCCAGGTCCGCTATGAGGCCGCTGTCCTCGGCGATGTCGATGAACTGGGCCGGTTGGAGCAGCTCTCCGCTGGTGCTGCGGACCCGGGCCAGGGCCTCGGCCCCGGTCACCGCTCCATCGGAGAGGCGGACCACGGGTTGGAAGTGGACCTCTATCCGATCCTCGATGATGGCCGCCCGCAGCTCCTGCTCGACGGAGTGCCGTCGGACCGCCTGGGCCCGGAGGTGGTCGTCGAACAGCTCGGCCCGGTCCCTGCCCTGCTCCTTGGCCCGGTACATGGCCGTGTCGGCGTCCCTGAGCAGGTCAGCCGGGGTCTCCGACCCGTGGGCCACCGCTATCCCCACGCTGGCGGACACCACCGTGGAGTCCGTGCCCAGCTGCATCGGCCTCGCCAGGGCGGTACGCACCCGTTCGGCGGCGGCCAGCGCATCGGTGGTCCTGACCATGTCGGTGATGACCACCACGAACTCGTCCCCACCCAGCCTGGCCACCATGTCGCCGGGCCGGATGGTCCGCTGCAGCCTTCGGGCCGCCTCGCGCAGCAGGTCGTCGCCGGCGCCGTGGCCGAGGGAGTCGTTCACCACCTTGAACCTGTCCAGGTCCAGGAAGAGCACCCCGACCAGCCTGTCGTGTCGGATCGACCTGTGGAGGGCGTCCTGGAGGCGGTCCAGCAGGAGTGCACGGTTGGGGAGCCCGGTCAGCTCGTCGTGGAAGGCCCGTTCCTCGAGCTGCGCGGCGACCTCGACCCGCTCGGTGACGTCGCGGGCGTTCACGACCACGCCGGCCACCGCGGGGTTGCCCAGCAGGTTGGTGGCGACGATCTCCATGTGGCGCCAGCCCCCCTCGGCATGGGCGACGCGTGCCTCGAAGGCCGGTGACATGCCGGGTCGGGCCACCACCTCGCCCGCCATCTCCACCAGCTCTCCGAGGTCATCAGGATGGACCAGGTCGGCCACGGGCACGCCCTCCATGGCGTGGGCCTCCCGTCCCAGGATGCGGGCCACGGCAGGGCTGGCGTAGAGGATCCGACCGTCCTCGCCGATCACGCACACAAGGTCCGAGGCGTGCTCGACGAGTGCGGCGAGGCGCATCTCCGAGGCCTCCACGCGCTGCTGGGCGGCGTGGAGGTCGGTCAGGTCGCGGGCCATCATCGATATGGCGTCCACCTCCCCCTCGACGTCACGGTGGGCGACCAGGACCGCCGAGACCGAAACCGCTCCACCGTCTCCCACGAGGCGGAGCTCTCCTCGCCACGTGCCACCGGTTCGGACGGCGGGAAGGGCGGTTGTCGCGTACTGGGCCTGTGACCATGAATCCAGGACGTCCAGGAGTCGAACCTCGGTGACCGTGGAGGCATTCCCCGTGAGGCGACGCATGGCGTCGTTCGCCCAGACCACCACCTCGCCGGACGGTTCCAGGACCGCTACGGGATCCGGGCTGGCCTCCAGGACCCTGGTCAGCTCGTGGGCCCGCCTCGCCTCGTCCATCTCGTCGGTCACGTCGGTGACGGTCAGGAGTGCGCCGGGAGATCCGTCCACCCCGTCGAGCGGGACGGTTGAGAGGTCCAGCCAGCGACTGGTCCCCTCTGCGTCGAGCAGGCGGAGGCGACCACGGAGGCCCGATCCGTCGGCCAGGCCACGCCGCAGGTCGGCCAGGAACTCGTCTCGGCCATCGGGATCCAGGATCGAGGTCCAACCGTGGCCGTGGGCGTCGACCGGGTCCTGACCGGTGGTTGCGGCCCAGTGGCCGTTGACGTGCAGGATCCTGCCGTCGACGTCGAGTCGGGCCATTCCGGCGGGAGCGGCGTCGACGAGGGCGTCGAGGATGCCGCCGTCGGGCGTGGGGGTCCTCCCGGGTGGGGGAGCTTCGCTGGGTTCGGTCACGTGCGGACGGGGGGACTCGAACCCCCATGCCTCTCGGCGCCGGCTCCTAAAGCCGGTGCGTCTACCAGTTCCGCCACATCCGCCCCCGCAAGCCTACGGGCAGACGATGGCCCGGTCTGGCCTCAGTGCATTTCCCCGCGTCGCACGATCACCTGGTCGATGATCCCGTATTCCTGGGCCTCGTCGGCGGTGAACCAGCGGTCGCGGTCGCTGTCGGACTCGATGGCCTCTACCGGCTGACCGGTGTGATCGGCGATTCGTTCCTGGAGCATCTTCTTCGTGTAGGCCATCTGCTCGGCCTGGATGGCGATGTCGGAGGCCTGGCCCCGGACGCCGCCCAGGGGCTGGTGCATCATGATCCGCGCATGGGGCAGGGCGAACCGCTTGCCCGGCGCCCCCGCGCACAGCAGGAACTGGCCCATCGAGGCGCCCAGGCCCATGCAGATGGTGCCCACCGCGGGGCCCACGAACTGCATGGTGTCGTAGATGGCCATGCCGGCGGTGACCGATCCACCCGGCGAGTTGATGTACAGCCAGATCGGCTTGTCGGGGTCCTGCGCCTCGAGGAAGAGCATCTGGGCGATGATGAAATTCGCCACGTCGTCGTTCACGTCGGAACCCAGGAACACGATCCGATCCCGGAGCAGGCGGTTGTAGACGTCGAACCGTCCGTGGTCCGGACCGTCGGCGTCGCTGGCCATCAGGGTGGACGGCTGGGGCGTGGAGGGGGAGGCGTTCATGTGGCCGCAGGGTAGCGGCGCCCCCCGGCTGCCCGGTCGCCCCTTCGCTGGCAGGGCAGCCGGAGCCGTCCCGGTCAACTGGTCAGGCCTGCGCCGCTTCGGCCCGCGACCTGAGGTCCGCCACGGCGTGTTCCAGCCCCTCGGGGTCCCGGAACAGGGCGCTGCCGGACACCAGCCGGTCGGCCCCGGAGGCCACGGCTCCGGCCACCGTGGACGGGCCGATCCCGCCGTCCACCTCCAGCGCACAGTCGTAGCCGTCGAGCATCTCGGCAACCTCGGCCACCTTGGGTTCCATCGCTCCGATGTACGACTGTCCACCGAATCCCGGGTTGACGGTCATCACCAGCACCACGCCGAGTAGGTCGCGGACGTGGCGGATCACGGCAGCCGGGGTGTGGGGGTTCAGGGCGACCCCCGGGGTGGCACCCAGGTCGGCGATGTGCGACAGCGTCCGGTGCAGGTGGTCGCAGGCCTCGGCGTGGACCAGCACGGTCGAGCAGCCGGCCTCCACGTAGCGATCCACCAGCCGGTCCGGATCCACGACCATCAGGTGGGCCTCGAACTCGAGGTTGACCAGGGACCGGGTGGAGGCGATGACGTCGGGGCCGAACGTCAGGTTGGGAACGAACACGCCGTCCATGACGTCCCAGTGGATGAGGTCCACCCCGGCCTTCTCGAGGGCCATGCACTCGTCGCCCAGACGGGCGAGGTCGGCGGGTAGGACCGAGGGGGCGACGGCTATCGGGCGAGACACGCGTCGACCCTAACCGAGGGCCCCGCTGGGCCTGCGGTTGAATCTGATGTCCTCCACGTACGGAAAGAAGTCGGGTAGGTCGCGGCGAGCCAACCTGTCCTGGACGTCCTGCCAGAAGGCCGGCGTGTAGAGGTCGGAGTGGACCTCGTCGAAGCGTCGTCGTACCTCCTTGTCCACGTCACGCGGGAAGGACATGAAGGTCGGGAACTGTTCGGGGAAGACGTCACCGGGCTCGATGGAGAACCAGGGCTGTGGCCGCATCTCGTCGGCCGGGTCGTCGGACTCTGGAATGGCCCGGAACCGGCACTCCTCCAGCAGGGTCAGCTCGTCGTAGTCGTAGAAGACGACGTTGCCGTGTCGGGTCACGCCGAAGTTCTTCGTGAAGAGGTCGCCTGGGAAGACGTTCGCCGCCGCCAGGTCCTTGATGGCCCAACCCCAGTCGATGGCCGCGGCCACCGCCTTGGCCGTCGACATCTCCCGCAGGTACAGGTTCAGGGGGTACACCTGCCGCTCCGTGTACACGTGGCTGATCACCACCCGGTCGCCCTCCACCCTCACCGACTCGGAGGTCGTCTCCAGCAGATCCTCCAGGAGCTCAGGGTCGAACCGGTCCTTGTCGAACGAGAGGTTCTCGAACTCCCAGGCCTCCACCATGCGGCCCACCCTGTCGTGGTTGTAGACGAGCGCGTAGCGGCGCTTGACGGCATCCCGGGTGGTGTTCTTCGGTGGGTCGAAGCGGTCCTTGATGATCTTGAAGACGACGTTGAACGAGACCAGCGTGAACACCGCCATCACCATGCCCGGGGTGCCGCGTGCCCTGACGAACTTGTCGTGGGAGTGGTCGAGGTGCCGGTAGAGGGAGCGGTAGAGGCTCGTCTTGCCGTGCTGGGGGAACCCGATCGCCGTGTAGAGCTCGGCCAGCGACTTCATGGGGAGCAGCGACTTCAGGAAGCCGACCAGCTCCGACGGGTTGGGCCACTCCACGAAGAAGTAGGACCGGGTGAAGCTGAACAGCCGGCTGGCCTGCGATTCGGTCAGGAGCACCGTGTCGATCCGAAGGCCATCGGCACCGTGGAGGATGGGGAAGACGATCGGGGTCACCCGGTTCAGCTGCCGGAGTCGACCCACCAGGTAGGCGGCCTTGTTCCGGTAGAAGACGGGTCGCAGCATGTCGATGCCGTCGGCTTCGAGGCTGTCCCACTCCTCGATCAGGAACGAGTCCATGCGGGCGGCCACCCGGCGGGCGTCCGCCTCCAGGTCCGCCCAGGGTGCCTCGAAATCGTATGACTCCAGGATCTGGCGGACCATGGCCGACGTGTTCCTCAAGCGGCTGGCGGTGGTGAACAGTTCGGCGCGCCCCTCGCCGCGCGGAACCGTCGTGGCTCCGAACCAGCGGAGTTCCACGTCGTTGTCCACGCCGATGGTGGTGAAGGTGCGACGTGTCACCGAGTTGAAGAAGGTCTCGGCCAGCGTCAGGTCGGACCGGTCGGCGATCCTGCGCTTGTAGTGGGCCCGTGCGGTGCGCCAGGTGCCGCGGCGGTCGGCCACCCCATCCAGGACGGGCTGCACCCGCTCCACCGTCTGGACGACCGTGGAGCGGTGGAGGGTCAGGCGCTGGCGGGAATCGGCGTCCTGTTCCGTCCACTCGCGCTGCGTGAAATGGCGCTGGGCGCGACGGGAGATCTTCCTGAAGCCGGCGATGTAGTCGACGAAGCCCGCCAGGATCGTGTCGCCGATCTGGCGTCCGACGTCCTGGTCGGTGCTCACCCGGTCGCCTCGCGGCCTTGTCTGCCCACGGCTGGATGGCATGTCTCATGGCTGGCCGAGGTGCTCATGGCGAGGCCTCGTCCGGGTCGTTCAGGTGGAAGGCCTGCCAGGTCGGGTCGTCATGGGGGAGGGTGCCGAGCCCGTCGTGGTTCGTGGGCCAGTCCGCGGGTGGGAGACCCAGCGGGTTGACGCCCACCTCGGCGCCGTAGAAGAGCAGGTGCTGACGCCGTACGAACCGCCAGTCGCCATCCACCCGACAGTAGGTGTCGTCGTACCGGATGGCCTGGTGGATCCAACGATCACCGTCCTGGATCTCGGCCTTGCAGTAGACGTGGCCGGTGGCGTCGTCGGGCCCTGTCAGGTCGATCTGGTGGGTTCCGACGTTCAGCACCGTCATGCCGACCGTCCTGAGCTGCGAGTCGAAACCCTCCCGCAGGGCGGCGTGTCCCCGGGTGCCCTGCCCGGAGCGCACGTCGGGCACGAACAGGGCCACCAGGGTCTCGAGATCGCGTCGGTCGAGGGCGACGGCGTAGCGGGCGACCAGTTGCCGGATGTCGGCCTCGGCCACCAGGCGTTCCAGGTCGGACATTCCTGCGGGGGTGGTCACGTCGCCGGTCCGTTCAGGCGCCTGTCCGCCCAGCCGCCGGGCGTGGTGCCGTCGATGCGGACCCGGCGCGAGGCGAACCTCCAGTGGCCGTCCACCGGCCGGTAGGCATCCTGGTATCGGCCCCAGTGGTCCACGCCGCGGTCGGTCATCACCGTGAAGTAGGAGTGGCCGTTGGCCTCGGCGCGGCCTCCCATGGTGATGTGCAGACCGGTCGTGTGGTGCTGGAGGAAGCGGGGTCCGCCACCGCCTCCACTGTCCCCGTCCCGGTCCAGAATCGAGTCGCGGGTTCCGGTGAAGATCGTGCGGATCTGGTCCAGCCCCTCATAGGAGCGTCCGTCTCCGACGTCCATCACGGCGTCTTCGGCGAAGAGGGCCATGACAGCGTCGAACCGGCCGCGGTCACCCAGGGCGTTGTAGGCGGCCACGAGGCCACGGATCTGCTCTCTGGCATCGAGTTCCCAGGCCTCCACGGGGCTCCTTTCGGTTTGGTTCCGCCCACTAGCGTGCCCGACCGTGCATGACCTACACGACATAAGGGACCGATTTCCGGGCGTGACCGGAGAATGGGCCCGTTTCGACGGGCCGGCCGGGACCCAGGTGGTGGACGTGGCCATCGAGGCCGCCGCCGCCTGGCAGCGCAGCGGGAACAACGCCAACTCCCACGGTTCCTTCGCCGCAGCGGCGGCCTGCGACGACCTGGTGGAGACGGTGAGCGCCACCATGGGCGAACTGCTGGGAGCCGAACCCGGCTGCATGGTCTTCGGGCCGAGCACCACGGCCAACATGATGGCCCTCACCCGGGCCATCGGCCGGGGACTCGGACCCGGCGACGAGATCGTGTGCACCATGCTGGACCACGACTCCAACGTGGCGCCGTGGCTGCTGCTCGCCAGGGACACCGGGGCCACTGTCCGCATGGCCGAGCTGGATCCGAGCACCGGCCGCCTGGCAGCGGGTTCGGTGATCGACCTGATCGGCCCCGCCACCCGATGGGTGGCGGTCACGGGATCCTCGAACGCCGTTGGAGCCATTCCCGACGTCGCCGCGGTCACGGCCGCCGCCCACTCCGCCGGGGCCAGGGTCGTCGTGGACGGCGTCCACCTGACGCCGCATCGTGGTGTGGACGTCGCCGCCATCGGATGCGACGTCTTCACCACCTCGCCGTACAAGTGGTACGGCCCCCATGCCGGGATCATGTGCGTGGAGCAGGGCCTGTTGGAGGCGCTGGACGTGTACAAGGTCCGTCCGGCTCCCGACTCGGGGCCGGGCCGCCTCCAGTACGGAACCCCGTCCTGGGAGGCGCTGGCCGGCATCGACGCAGCGGCCCGCTTCCTGCTCGAGACGGGCATGGACAGGATCGTCGCCCACGAGGCGATCCGTTTCGCCCGACTGATTGAGGGCCTTCACGGGATCGACGCTGTCCGGGTCGTCGGGCCACCCGACACCGTCGACAGGGCGCCGACGCTCATGTTCGAGGTCGATGGCCTGGCACCGCTGGCCGTCGCCGAACGGCTGGCCGCTGAGAGGGTGGCCGTCTGGGACGGTCACAACTACGCGGTGGAGGCCATGGCGCCACTCGATCTGGACTCCGAGGCAGGAGCAGTGCGCGCCGGTATCAGCATCTACACGACCGATGACGACGTCGACCGGCTCCTCGACGCCGTTCGCCGTGTTGCGGGGTCGGGGTCGGGGTGAAAGGCCCGCCCGGGGGAGCGGCACAGGGGCCCGAGCGGGTCCCGCCGATCGAGGACTGGAACCGGCTGCTGGAGGGCAGGGTGGCCGTGGTGACCGGTGGAGGCGTCGGGATCGGCGGAGCGATCTCCCGGTTGTTCGCCCAACACGGGGCCCTCGTCGAGATCGTCGAGATCGATCCGGACCGGGCCGCCGCCGCCGTAGATGCGATCGAGGCGATCGGTGGAACGGCACGGGCCCACGTGGTCGACGTGGCGTCCGATGCCGAGGTGGAGGATCTCCGCGTAGCGGTCGTGGGCGAGCACGGACGGGTGGACGTGCTGGTCAACAACGTCGGCGACTACCGACCGCTGGTCCGGTTTCACGAGTCGACACCCGAGTCCTGGCAGGCCATGTACTCGACCAACCTGGAGCACGTCTTCAGGGTCACCAGGGCCTTCCTGGGGCCGATGGTCGAGGGTGGCGGCGGGTCGATAGTCAACGTGCACTCCGTGGAGGGGATGCGGGGCTTCCCCGGTGAGCCGGTCTACGCCGCCATGAAGGCGGCGGTGGCCCACTTCACGACGTCGTTGGCCGCTGGATACGGACGGAAGGGGATCAGGGTCAACGGCATCGGGCCCGACCTGACCCAGACCCCCCAGGTCGACTACCTGTCCGACGACGCCGGGCACGGCCACCTCTGGGAGGCGTGGGCTCCGGTCGGCCGGCTGGGCTGGCCGGAGGACCAGGCCCGGGTGGCCCTGTTCCTGGCCAGCGAGATGTCTTCGTTCGTCACCGGCCACAACGTGCCGGTGGATGGAGGAACACTGGCCGGAGGCGGCTGGTTCTTCTCGCCGGAGGCCGGGCGTTTCGTGAACCGGCCGACAGGCCTCTGAGGGCAGACTGGTCACGATGACCACCACCACCGACGACGAGGCTCCCCGGCCCCTGGATGGCATACGGATCCTGGCCGTGGAGCAGATGGCGGCCCTCCCGTTCGCCACGCAGCTCCTGGCCCGCCTGGGAGCCGAGGTGGTCAAGGTCGAGCACCCGGTGACCGGTGACAGCGGTCGTGGATCCCAACCCTTCGTGACGGATCCGCATGGCCGCCAGGTGGGAGCGACCTTCCTGCGGAACAACCTGAACAAGCGCAGCGTCGCCATCGACCTGAAGCATCCGGAGGGAGTCGAGCTGTTCCTACGGATGGCGCCCGGCTTCGACGTCGTGGGTGAGAACTTCCGGGCCGGGACCGCCGACCGCCTGGGCATCGGGTACGGGGCCGTCCGGGCCGTCCATCCTGCGGTCGTCTACCTCTCGGTATCGGGCTTCGGCCAGGACCAGCGCTCGCCCTACCGGGACATGGGCGCCTACGCGGCGGTGGTGGAGGGAATGTCCGGGATCTACGAGTACAAGCGAACCCCGGGTCGGCCGCCGGCCGCCAACCCGGTCGGAGCCCTGGGGGACATCAGCGCGGCGCTGTTCGGCGCGGTGGGGATCCTGGCGGCGCTGCGACACAGGGACCTGACCGGCACGGGCCAGCACATCGACGTCGCCATGCTGGACTCGACGGTCGCCATGACCGACATCGTCACCAACTTCTACTCCATGGGGATCCAGCGGGAGTGGGGAAGCGGGGTGGGCATCGTGGAGACCTTCCAGGCTGCCGACGGCCACTTCGTGTTGCAGTGCGTGAGGGAGCACCACTTCGAGGTCCTGATGACCGAGATCGGGCGGCCGGACCTGCTCGACGATGGGCGGCTCACCACGCGTGCCGGTTGGCAGGAGCATCTGGACGACCTCCTACGTCCGGCAATCGAGTCGTGGTCCAGCCGTCGAACGCTGCTCGACGTGGTGGAGACGCTGTCGGGTGCCGGACTCGCCTGTGGTCCGTCCCAGACCAGCGGCCAGGTCGTCGCTGACCAGCACCTGGCGGTCCGCAACATGCTGATCGAGACGCTGCCAGGGGCTTCCGGTGAGCCGGTGCTGGTGCCCGGCAACCCGGTCAAGCTGTCAGAGGTCGACGAGGTTCCCGATGTCCGCGTGCCATGGCTGGGAGAGCACACCGACGAGGTGCTCGCCGCCGAGCTTGGCCTGACCGACGGGCTCCTGGCAGACCTCCGGTCCCGTGGCGTCATCGGTGCCACCTGAACCGCCGCCTACTCTTACCGGAGATCGCCGTGTCCCGATCGGGGCCGGTCATGATGCCCCGACGACTGGAGAGGGGGTGACGAGATGGAGGAGACCCGACGGCTGACACAGTTCAGCCACGGAGCCGGTTGAGGCTGCAAGCTCGCCCCCGGTGAGCTGGCGCACGTCGTGCGCCGCCTGGCACCCGTGACAGATCCCGACCTCCTGGTAGGAGCAGCGACCGGCGACGACGCCGCCGTGTGGCGCCTCGACGACGACCGCGCCCTGGTCGTGACAGCCGACTTCATAACCCCGGTCGTGGATGACGCCAGATGGTGGGGCCGCGTAGCCGCGGCCAATGCCGTGTCGGACGTCTACGCGATGGGCGGTCGACCCCTGCTGGCACTCAACCTGGTCGGCTGGAACGCCGCCGAGTTGTCAAACGAACTCCTGGTGGAGGTGCTCCACGGCGCGGAGGAGATCGCCTCCGAAGGCGGGTTCGTGATAGCCGGAGGTCACACCGTGGATGACCCGGAGCCCAAGTTCGGGCTGGCCGTGGTGGGTGAGGTGCATCCGGACCGGATGCTCACGAACACCGGATTCAGGCCCGGCGATGCGATCGTCCTCACAAAGCCGCTCGGCGTGGGGGTGATCACGACGGCCATCAAGCTCGGCACCGCCTCCGAGGAGGTGGTCGACGCTGCGCTGGCCTGCATGACGCGTCTCAACGACGATGCGGCGCGCATAGCGGTCGCCTCGGGAGCGCGAGGTGCCACCGACGTGACCGGCTTCGGCCTCCTCGGGCACCTTGGCCGGGCCGCCATCGAGTCCGGTATTGACGTCGCCATCGATTTCGCTGCAGTTCCCCTGCTGCCGGGGACGCTGGAGCTGGCCGAGGCCGGCTCCATACCCGGTGGGAGCCGTCGCAACCTGGAGTGGGCCGACGAACGACTGGACCGCGGTGGCCACGACGAACTCGACGTGCTCCTCCTGGCCGATGCCCAGACGTCCGGCGGCCTGGTCTTCGGCGTGGACCCGACGGAGGTCGACGGCGTGTTGGCCGACCTGGACTCGACCGGGCACGTGGCTGCCGTGATCGGGCGGGCCACGGCCGGTTCCGGACGGATCACGCTGACCTGACAACGCCTGACCCGACCCGGGGCCGTCATGTTGTCGGTCGGGGTCGTGACGTAGGGTCCGGCCGATGGCTAGACGCCTACCCATACGGATTCCCCAGTCGGTCGAGGAGATCGACGCGGCATGGCTGACGCACGCCATCCGCTCGGCCGGCCTCGTCGACGCGGCGAACGTGGTCGGCTTCCGGGCGGGTAGCCCGGGTTCCGGGGTGGGCTTCCAGGGCCAGACCATCAGGGTCTCGTTGGACTGGGATACCGAGGAGCCCGACGCCCCGGATGCGGTGCTGGTCAAGTTCCCCACCGACAACGCCGGCAACCGTGGCCTGGCGGAAGCCGAGGGCGCCTACGACCGGGAGTTCGACTTCTACGAACGCCTGTCGGACGACTTCCCCGTACGCGTGCCGCGCCTCGTACACGCGGTCCGTGACCCGGGACCATCGCTGGCCGCCCGTCGACGCCGGGAAGGGTTCGTGGACGGGCTCCCCGCACCGGTCGTGAAGTTCATCGGCCGCCATGCCCGAAAGCTCGTGAGGCCGACTAAGCGGCGCTACGCGTTGGTGATGGAGTACATCCCCGATGCCCGGACCACCACGACCATGGACCTCCCGCCGGCCGAGGACCTGTCCACCATCCTCGGCACCCTCGCCGAAATGCACGCCCACTTCTGGGGTGACCCCAGGCTTGCTGACGACTCGGTGTTCGAGTGGTCGATGTTGACCCAGATGCCGAACGTCATGCAGGGCCTCTACCGGGCATGGCGGGACGATGTGGTGGAGCGGGAACCCGGCGTGTTCACCGACGAACTGATGCGACACGCCGACTGGGTGGGTGACCGCATCGTGGGCCTGGCGGCCCACCTGAACCAGCCGCTCTCCATCCGTCACGGGGACTGCCGGACCGACAACATGCTGTTCACCGACGCCGGGCTGGTCATGATCGACTTCGGGGTCACCGGCTCAGGCCGGCCGGCCGGTGACGTCGCCTACCTTCTCTCCGAGACCATCGCGCCGGGGCCCGAGGCCCGGGCCACGTTCCTGCGCCTCTGCCGGGAATACCACGACCGCCTCGTCGCCGCCGGGGTGGTCGACCACCCGCTGGACGAGTTCCTGAACGACTGCGACATCGTGCTGGCCGTCCAGGCCTATCGGGTGGTCCTCATCGAGGCGGTGTTCGAGGCCGACTACGAGGGCGAGTCACTGGCCCACCTGTGGGGACCCAGGGTCCGGTCTCTTCTCGCCGATGGGTTGCCGAGGCTCTGAGGGACGGGACCCGGTCGCTTCAGCGGATACGGGGCTCGACGCGCCCACCCGAGGTGAACTGCTCCGTGCCCGATCGTAGGGCGTCCTTGTCGGTGGCGGTGCTGAGCAGGGCCGTGGCGACCGAGCGTCCACCCAGGGGACCGAGGTCCTGGGCGGCCCAGATCGCCCGGAGCGTGCCCTGCACGGCCCACGGTGGGTTGGCCGCGATCGAGGCGGCGAGGCCCGCGGCGGCACCGGCCAGGTCGGCTGCCGGCACCACCTCCGTCACGAGACCCATTCGCAGGGCGGTCCCGGCCGAGATGCGCTCGGCGTTTCCGGTCAGCGACATTCTCATCACCTCGCCGAACGGCATCCGGGAGAGCATCTTCATCGGCTCGTAGATCGCCGGCATGCCGTAGGTGACGTGCGGGTCGAAGAAGGTGGCGTGCTCGGCGGCGATCAGGACGTCACACTCGCCGAGTAGGTAGAAGGCACCCCCACAGGCCATGCCGTTCACGGCGCCGATGACCGGCTTCCAGAGGTCGTTGGACTTCGGGCCCAGCCAGTCACCGGGATCGTCGTACATGAAGTTGTTGGACGTGCCGTACAACGCCGGGGAGTCGCCAAGCGCGGTGAACGGCTCGTTCCGGTCGATGCCGGTGCAGAACGCCCGGTCTCCGCTGCCGGTGAGTACCACGACACGGACGTCATCATCGGACCGCAGCGCGGTCCAGAGGTCCCGCAACTCGCGCTGCATGACGGCGGTGAAGGCGTTGCCCGCTTCCGGACGGTTCAGGACGACGGTGGCCACGTGGTCGGCGACCGTGACGTCAAGGGTCTCGAAGGAGGTCTCGTTGGCTGATGGGCCCGGCACGGCACGAACCCTAGTGCTGCGCCCCGTTCGGCTCCGGTCCCGGGTGGCCGGTACTGTCGTGCGCTGCAGGCTCCGGACACCCCGCTCGGGGGCGGCGGACCGTTACGGGGAGCTACCGGTGACCACCAATGACTGACGACCTGGACTACAGACCCTTCGACTGCGACAACCACTACTACGAGGCCGAGGACGCCTTCATCCGGCATGTGGCGCCGGAGATGCGCCACCGGGTGGTCCAGTGGGCCGAGATTGATGGGCGGAGGCACCACATCGTGGGCGGGCGCCTCAGCCGGGCGGTGGCCAACCCGACCTGGAATCCGATCGCCAAGCCTGGAGCCCTACACCAGTACTTCAAGGGCAATCCGGAGGGGAAGGGCCCACTCGAGTACCTGAGGGACCGGGAGCCGCTACCCGCCGAGTACGTGGACCGCGAGGCGCGGGCGACGGTCATTGAGGGCCAGGGCCTGGAGGCCGTATGGCTCTTCCCGACGCTCGGCGTGCTCTACGAGGAGCTCCTGAAGGACGACACGGAGGCCGTCGTCGCTCTCATGACCGGCTTCAACAGGTGGCTTCTGGAGGACTGGGGCTTCGCATTCCGCGACACCATCTACGCCGCTCCCTACCTGTCCCTGGCCGACGTCGACATGGCCGTCCGGGAGCTGGAATGGTGCCTGGACAACGGCGCCCGGACAATCGTCATGCGGCCAGCCGCCGTCCAGACCGCCAACGGACCGCGATCTCCGGCCGATCCCATGTTCGATCCCTTCTGGGCGCGTGTGAACGAGGCCGGGATAACCACGGTGGTCCACGCCGGCGACAGCGGCTACAGCACCCAGGGCTACGCGGACGACGGGTTCACCTCGTCGGGCGTGGCCGGTGGAACCGGCCGCTACAGGCCATCGATCAAGGCCTTCAACATCGAGCGGGCCGCCCACGACTGGCTGATCACCATGTCGTTGGAGAAGATGTACACGCGCTTCGGAAACCTCAGGATCGCCAGCGTGGAGAACGGCTCCGACTACCTGGCTCCCCTGTTCCGGAAGCTGCGGCAGCAGGCGGGGAAGTCCTCCCACTGGTTCGACGAGGATCCGGTGGCCCTGTTCCGGGAGCACGTCTGGATGAACCCCTTCTGGGAGGATGACGTGCACGAGGTGGTGGACCTCATGGGGGCGGACCACGTGATCTTCGGTTCCGACTGGCCCCACATCGAGGGGCTGCCCACCCCGCTGGACTTCCTGTGCGAGGTGGAGGACTTCTCCGGGGAGGACCGCCGGCTGGTCCTGCGTGACAACGTCCGCGGGCTGACCGAGCTCCGACCCGCCTAGCGCCGGCATCGACGGAGAGGGACTGGATCGTGGGGGAGTGGGAACCGGAACTGGGTGAGCTGCGGGCCCGTGAGGCGATGGCCGAGCAGATGGGTGGCGCCGAGAAGGTCGCCCGCCAGCACGATCGGGGCAAGTTGGACGTGCGCCAGCGGATCACCGCCCTCCTGGACGGGGGGTCGTTCCACGAGATCGGCAAGATCGCGGGCAGTCCCACCTATGACGGGGACGGGGAGCTGGTCGACCTCCGGGCCTCCAATTTCCTGTTCGGCCGGGGTCGGATCGATGGACGTACGGTCGTGGTGGCGGCCGACGACTTCACCGTCCGGGGGGGTGCGGCCGACGCGGCGATCATCGGAAAGCAGATAGCAGCGGAGAAGATGGCTGGCGAACTACGCCTGCCGATCGTCCGCCTCATCGACGGCACCGGTGGCGGCGGTTCGGTCAGGACGCTGGACACCGACCCGTCCAAGAAGGTCTCCGACAACGAGGGCGGCCATGGACGCGGTGCCCGTACCTACGTGCCCATGAACCCCGCATGGGAGCATGTCGTGGCCAACCTGGCCATGGTGCCGACGGTGGCGTTGTGTCTCGGATCGGTGGCGGGCCTCGGGGCGGCGCGTGCCGTCACCAGCCACTACTCGGTGATGGTGAAGGGCATGTCGCACCTCTTCGCCGCCGGACCGGTCGTGGTCAACAGGATGGGTGGTGAACAGGTCGACAAGGAGGACCTGGGCGGAAGCCGGATCCACACCCGCAACGGTGCCATCGACGACGAGGTAAGCAGCGAGGAGGAGGCCTTCGAGAGGACCCGCCGGTTCCTCTCCTACCTGCCCTCCTCGGTATACGAGTTGGCGGAACGTGGTCCGTGCACCGACGATCCGAGCCGCACCGACGCAGGGCTGGGAGACGTGGTTCCCCGGGACCGTAGGCAGGTCTACAAGATGCGGTCGATCATCGATTCGGTGGTCGACGAGGGCAGCTTCTTCGAGATCGGAAGGGCCTTCGGCCGGTCGGCCATCTGTGGCCTGGCGCGGCTGGATGGCTGGTCGGTCGCCATAGTGGCTGGCGACCCGTACCACTACGGCGGCGGCTGGACGGCGGCCTCCTCGCAGAAGGTCACCCGGTTCGTGGACCTGGCGGAGACGTTCCACCTTCCCGTCGTGCACCTGGTCGACAATCCGGGCTTCGTGATCGGTACCGAGGCCGAGCAGCAGGCCACCATCCGCCACGGTGCCCGTGCGCTGGCCGCCATCTACCAGTCGACCGTGCCGTGGTGCTCGGTGCTGGTTCGCAAGGCGTTCGGGGTGGCCGGCGCCGCCCATTCCCCCGCCCACCGCTTCCAGTACCGGTACGCGTGGCCTTCGGGGGACTGGGGTTCCCTTCCGGTGGAGGGTGGCGTGGAGGCGGCCTACCGGGCCGACCTCGAGGCGTCGGATGATCCGGCGGCCCTGCTGGCCGAGATCACGGAGCGCCTCAACAGCGTCCGATCACCGTTCCGGACCGCCGAGGCGTTCCTGGTGGAGGAGATCATCGATCCGGCCGAGACGCGTCCACTGCTCTGCGAGTTCGCCAACCTGGCGGCGCCGCTGCGCACCCCGGGTCCGGCGAGGTTCCCCTACCGGCCCTGAGACCCACCGCCGTGGTGCGTCTCAGACCGTCTGGATGGTGGCCACCACGTCGTCCTCGGAGACCTGGTCGCCCTCGGCCACATGGAGGAGGGTCACCGTCGCGTCCTCCGGCGACTCGATCGGGATCTCCATCTTCATCGACTCCATGATGAGGACGGTGTCGCCTGCCGCCACGACGGTGCCGGGGGCCGCCACGACCTTCCAGACCACGCCGGTCACCGGTGATTCGAGTTGTATCTCTGCCATTCGCAGAGTCCACCAGCATTGGTGTGCAGATGCCACGATGGGGCGGTGCAGACCAGACCAGCGGGCTGTCCGACCCTGGAGACCGGGCGCCTCATCCTGCGCCCGTTCCGGGACGACGACCTGGACGACTACTTCGCGGTGCTGGACACTCCCGAAGTGCGACGGTGGCTCCACCTGCCGGCCGGCCTGACCCGGGGTGATGCCTGGCAGCAGATGGCCGGGTTCATGGGCCAGTGGGCGCTCCGGGGCACCGGCCAGTGGGCGCTGCAGGAGCGTTCCTCGGGAACCTTCCTGGGGCGGGCCGGGCTCCACCACCCGGAGCGTCCGGACTGGCCGGGCGTGGAGGTCGGCTGGACCCTGCACCCCGACCACTGGGGAAGGGGCTACGCCACCGAGGCCGGAGCCGAGGCCATCCGGTACGCCTTCGAGGACCTCGACGTGGATCGGATCTTCTCCTGCATCCTCCCTGACAACGAGGCCTCGCAGGCCGTCGCCGTCAGGCTCGGTATGGAGCTGCTGGAGGAGCGCACCATGGACTTCTTTCCGGCTGCGCCCCACGGCATCTGGTCACGGGCCCGGTAGCAACCCGTCAGTGGGCCGGTTCAGGATCCGTCGGTGAGTGGCACGGAGCGACCATCGGTGGTCTCGACATGAACGTCGGTGCAGCCCAGACTGTGGGCGAGACGAAGGGACTGGCCCCCGAGCACGATCCGGATCGGGTCGGCGATGACCATCTCGTCAGTGGCCCATGCCTCGAAGCGGTAGATGGCGCCGGTCGATGGCCGTAGCAGCCAGGCAGTGGCCTGACCGTCGCAGGACCGGACCACGGAGACGTCACCCGGTCTCCCGATCCGGTAGCTGGTTCCCATGTAGGTGACCACGGGGCCGCCCTCCATGACGAGGGGTGGCGGTTCGGGTGGGGGTTCGCCCGTGCCCCTGGAAAGGAAGAACGCGATGGTCGCGGCCGCCAGGATCAGAAGGCCGGTGGCCATGAAACCTGCGGCGGCGAGTTGGCTGGGCCCCGTCGGGGCCGAGCGGACCCGCGCCCGAATGGTCCGGTCCGATCCGGCAGCGTTCTGCCCGTCATCCCGTCCGTCGCCAGATGCCCTCCGTTCGGCGGTATCCGGATCCTCCCGGGTGAAATCGCCTTCTGGTGGACCTGCCTCGTCGGATGGGCGATCTGCCGGGGCTGGTTGGCCCCCGTGGGCGGCCTGATCCTGATCGACGTCCGACTCGGACTCCTGTGGCTCGGCCTCCTGTGGTTCGACGACCGCTGCCGTCTGGTCGGTGTCATCTGAGCCGAAGCTGCGTGCCAGCCCGGTGAGACCGTCCGAGATGTCGACGGGAGGGGAACCGTCCAGGTCGTCGAGGAGCCGACCGGTGCGACGCCGGTTCCGGGACTCGGAGGAATCGGCCGGGTCGGGCAGCCGGTCAACGAGCACCTTCAGGAGGCTGACCAGGTCTCCGGCATCCAGCGTCCGCGCATCGGGACTGGTCGAGCGACTGGCCGTGCCGAAACCGGCCAGGACCGGGCGCCCCAACTCGTCGACGAGGACCACGGGTAGCGAGATGGATCCATGGACGATGCCGGCGCGGTGGACCTCGGCCACGGTTCTGGAGAGCGATGCTCCCAGCACGCAGACCGCACGGGAGTCAAGGGGCGGTCGGTCAGGTAGCGGCTCGAGGCCGTCGGTGGAGGTCACGGGTCCGGCCCCCGGGCCTGACCGCCCGGCCTCCGAGAGCGGCACCACGCCCGGCATCTGGATGGCTGCCAGGATCCCCGCCTCGAAGTCTCCGGCTGCGCTCATGGTCCGTCGTCGCTGGTCGTACCGAGGGATCCGGCGACCACGGCCACCTCGTTCTGGTCGTGGGTGCGCGACGGGAGGCGGTCCAGCACGGCGAGCACCCGATCGGCCAGCCGGGCGGCCGCATCGGGACCATCGAGCGTCCCAGGCAGGTCCGGCGAGAGGTCTCCGGACCGCACCGACTGCCCACGTCGGGCGGAGCGCCCGGCCCGTCGGGAACCCAGGCGGCCGACTGCCGGAGATGCGGCGAGAGGCAACTCCATGAGCCTGTCGGCCGGTAGCCCCGAGTCGGTGAGGTTGGCCCTGACGCGGGCAAGGGTGCGGGAGGAGTCACTGCCGGCGCGGTCGACCACGAGGACCAGGTCGGCCATTCCGAAGACGATGCGAGCAGGCTCACCGGGCGTGGTCGGTCCCACGGGCTGGTGGGTCGGCGCCAGGTCCACGTACGGGTCGACGTCCACGATGGTCGCCAGATGGTGGTCGCGGAGGTTCCCGAGGGCTGCCTCGAGGCTGGGACCACCGATGGTCGGCCAGTCCCGACGTTGCCTGATGCCCGGGAGGAGTCGGTGGCGGTGGCCGGCGGGTAGGAGCGTCAGCGCACGAAGTTCCGAATCCACGGGGTCACCGTTGCGATGGGCCCGGGCCACAGCCTGCAGGTCGACCCGGGGATCGGTGATCCCGTGCATATGGGCCTGGTCGGCCTCGAGGCAGGCGTCGATCAGCAGTACCGAGGAGTACATCCGCGGGTCGTCGGCCAGGGCTGCGGCCAGCAGCAGCGCGACCGTCGAGGCCCCGGTACCTCCCGGGCCGGTTACCGCCACCATCCGACCCGTCCAGCCGGCAGGACCGTCCTCGGCACGCAGGCCCAGGCGGAGGTCGTCGATTCGACCGATGGGCGTGGCGTGTCCTGTCAGCATCGCGTCCAGGTCAAGGACGCTCGGAGGTTCCTCCATGTGGGCGGCGGCGCCGAGGGAGACGAGTCGGCCGGGGTCGTCGGTCCCACCCACGACGATCACCGGGCAGCCGGCCGCTGATGCCCTCCGTACCAGCTCGCGGTCGAGGCCGACGGTCCGGTGGTCCACCAGCACGGCGGAGAACGGTCGACCTGTGCCGAGACGGGTTGCGAGGTCCACGGGTCCCGTGCAGCGGATGAACTCGTCGTCGGCGCTGCGACGCCCGACCAGCCGGGCCACGACCTCGAGCCAGGCCGGCTCGCCGGATGCCAGGCCCAGGAGGACATAGTGGGGGCTGGACACGGTGGCGACCATACCGCCGACCGCTGTCGACCCTCCAGCGCCCGGCAGGAGGGATGGCGGGATCGCTCCGGGTATTGAAAGTCATGTAGAATCACCGGGATGGATGCAGAGGTGGAGAGTGCTGACGGCCTGGACTGGACATGGATGAGCACCGATGCGGTCGCCCACCGCCTGGGCGTGGCGACCAAGACCGTCTACCGCCTCATCGATGGTGGGAAGTTGCGGGCCTTCCGGATCGGACGGGTCATAAGGCTGAAGTCGATCGACGTGGAGGCCTACGAGGCCTCCTGCGAGATCTCACCCGGGACCCTCGGACACCTCCACGGGCCCTGAACCGCCGCGGTAGCCGGGTGTTCCAGACGGTCGGGAATTACACCTACGGCGGTAGGGTAAATCCCGGTTCGCGGGCAGCCCCCACGAGCCTCTACCGCCCGTCCATCCGAGATGTCCGGCACCCCATGAGGGGTAGTCGGTGAGGTATCGCCCTGAAAGCCTTCACCGCTGACGTCTCGGCCGGACTGCCCGGACCGGAGTGGCTTTCCGAGGTTCGTCGGAGGGCCTTCGAGGGCCTGGTCGACGTCGATCCCCCCAGCCCCGACGAGGAGGTCTGGCGGTACTCCAGGATCGCCGACCTGGACCTCGATGGATTCGGACCCCTGAAGCGACAGCGCGCCTCGAACTCGGTCGTCGAACGTGACCTGTCGAGGTTCGGCGAGATGGCCGGCGTCGTCGTGATCAGGAACGGCTGGGTGGTCGAGAACACGCTTGAGGCAGGGTTGGCCGAGGCCGGCATGACCATCGGACCCGTTGCCGACCTCGATGACGGGGCCGACCACCTCGGCTCGGCGATCGACATCCCGGTCGACCTGTTCGGCCACCTGAATCGGGCCTACGGGCCGGAACCGGTGGCGATCGTGGTACCCGACGGCGTCCAGGTCGACGCCCCCGTGGTCGTGGTGGTCCTCACCGATGCCGACGCCTCGGCGGTCTTCCCGCGGGTGATCGTGAGGTGCGGTGCCGGAGCCACCCTGACCGTGGTCGAACTCCATACGTCCACCGACGTCGCATCGCTGGTGGTCCCGGTGCTGGAGGCCACCGTCGACCGGGACGGCCACCTTCGACACGCCCTCGTCCAGGAGATGGGTCCCAGGATCTGGCAGTTGGCCCACCAGGCCTTCAAGGTCGGGCAGTCGGGCACCGTGGAGGCCTTCACGGCCGGTCTCGGCGGCGACTACGCCCGCACCCGGATCGACTGTCGCCTGGTCGGCCGCGGGGCCGAGGGACGGCTGGCCGCCGCCTACTTCGGCGAGGGTGACCAGACGTTGGACTTCAGGACCTTCCAGGAGCATGCGGCTCCCGACACGACCAGCGAACTCCTGTTCAAGGGTGCACTGGACGGATCCTCGCACTCGATCTACTCGGGCCTCATCCGGGTCCGCCCGGAGGCGGTTCGTACCAGGGCGCGCCAGACCAACCGGAACATCAAGCTCTCTCCGGACGCCTGGGCCGAGACCGTGCCCAACCTGGAGATCGAGACCGACGACGTCGTCTGCAGCCATGCATCAACGGTCTCGCCGGTCGACGAGGAGCAGCGCTTCTATCTCGAGAGCCGGGGCGTGCCCACGCGGGTGGCCGAACGGCTCCTGCTGGAGGGGTTCTTCCAGGACGTGGCCGACTCTGCACCGGTCCCCGCTGTCGCCGAGATCCTGAGGGAAGCCCTGGCCGAGCGACTTGATCGTCGAACCGGTTCCAGCCCCTCAGAGGGTGGCAGCGGTTCGACGGGTATCGACGCGGCCACTGGGGATGCAGACTCGGCCACCGCCATCGGGGACGCCCAGTGAGCGGCGTCCGCGTCTGTGGCTGGTCCGAACTGGCCGACGGCACGCCACGGCGTGTCGAGGTGGACGGTCGGGCGGTGGCGTTGGTACGCATCGGCGAAGACGTGCATGCCATCGACGACATCTGCACCCACGCCGAGGTCTCGCTGTCGGAGGGTGACGTGGACCTCGAGGAGTGCGCCCTGGAGTGCTGGAAGCACGGAAGCCTGTTCGACCTGCGGACGGGCGAGGCCCTCACCCTGCCGGCCCTGAAGCCGGTGGCCGTGCACAAGGTGACCGTCGAGGGTGACGAGGTGCTGGTCGAGTTGTCCGGGGGAGGTTCCCGATGACCGGTGCCGAGGGGGATCGCGTGCTGCGTATCGAGGGCCTGAGGGCCGGCGTCGGCGGAATCGACATCCTCCACGGGATCGACCTGGAGATTCGACCAGGCGAGGTCCACGCCATGATGGGGCCCAACGGGTCGGGCAAGTCGACCCTGGCGCATGTGCTGATGGGTCGCCATGGCTACGAGGTGACCGGGGGTTCGGTCACCCTGGACGGTGTCGACCTGCTGTCGTTGCCCACCTGGGAGAGGGCCCGGGCAGGGTTGTTCCTGGCCCTCCAGCACCCGACGGAGGTGCCCGGCGTGAGCCTGGAGTCAGTGGTCGCCGAGGCGGCCCGGGCGGATGGGCGCAGTACCGACGGGACCTACGAGATACTGGTGGCCGAGGCGGCGCGCATCGGATTCGATGAACGCTTCCTGGACCGGTCCCTGAACGTGGACCTCTCCGGCGGTGAGAAGAAGCGGAACGAGGCCCTGATGCTGGGTTCGCTGCGGAGGCGCTACGCCGTACTGGACGAGATCGACTCGGGCCTGGACGTGGACGCACTCGCCGCTGTGGCGCGACGGATCCAGGAGGCCACCGAGGAGGATGGCCTGGGGGTCCTGGCCATCACCCACTTCGGTCGGTTCCTGGAGGTGCTGGATCCCGACAGGGTGCACGTGCTGGCGCGGGGGCGGATCCAGGCCGTGGGCGGCCCCGAGCTGGCTGAACGCCTGGAGGCCGAGGGCTACGCCGGGGTGCTGGCCGAGGCCGGAGCATCGGTGGGCCTGCCCACCGGGGTGAACCATCCCGACGGCCACGAGGCGGGCTTCGGCGAGGACCCGTTCGCCGACCCGCTGGATCGCTGAACGGGTCGGAT
>Ga0302119_10000184_pt1 | contig 26367 bp, 24 predicted proteins | sample AG5_Tmax_MG_FD_203114 | JGI IMG/M metagenome (GOLD analysis project Ga0302119, IMG submission 203114) | Marine microbial communities from Western Arctic Ocean, Canada - AG5_Tmax | ecosystem: Environmental > Aquatic > Marine > Oceanic | place: Canada: Western Arctic Ocean | collected 2017-10-01 | reverse complement strand
CATCGTGGCAGGAATTGACAAGGCGACGGCTGTTCCAGGTCGACTCCAACCGATCGAGTCACCGGTCGGTCGGATCTACATCGATTTTGCCCATACTCCAGATGCCATCGACGCGGTGATCTCGACCTTGCGCCCGCTGGTCAGCGGTCGATTGATCCTGCTGTTCGGTTGCGGAGGGGAGCGAGATCAGGGCAAGCGTCAGCAGATGGGCTCGTGCGCCTCCAGGGCCGATCATCTGATCGTGACCAGCGACAATCCCAGAGGTGAGGATCCTCAGCAGATCATCGATCAGGTCTTGACTGGCGTGTCGGCGGGAGTCGACCACAACGCCGAGGTCGATCGGCGTCTGGCCATCGAGACTGCGGTGAAGATGCTCAAGCCCGATGACGTCCTGGTCATCGCCGGCAAGGGACATGAAGACACCCAGCAGATCGGAGATCGCTTCCATCCCTTCGATGACCATCGGGTGACCTGCGAACTGCTGGAGCAGAATTTCCCGCAGGGAGATTCGCCAGATCCGCGGTCCGATGGTTCCTCCAACTTCTCCAGGGAGGTGATCGGATGAAGATCAGTTCGCTGGCTACTGTGGCGAGATGGGCGGGGGCGGGGCTGGTTCGAGGGAGCCATTCCATTCCGATCCAAAAGGTGATTTTCGATAGTCGGGAAGCGACCGCAGGATCGCTGTTCGTGGCGCTCAAGGGAGAGCAGCGCCATGGAATCCACTTTGCCGCGGATGCGCTGAAGCGGGGAGCAGCAGCAGTGCTCTGCGACCCAGGATTCTCACGCCATCATGATGGCCCATCGTTGGAGGCTCCGTCGGCGCTGGCGGCCCTCTCTGCACTGGCGCGCGGATATCGCCAGCAGGATCGCCACCAGACGTCAGCTCTGGCGGTCACTGGCAGTGTCGGAAAAACCACCACCTGTCGCATGATCCGCGATCTGCTAGCGGCCACTCACCGGGTTCATGCACCGCGCGATTCCTTCAATAACGAGATCGGAGTGCCGATCACGATCCTCGAGGCTCCTCCGGAAACAGAGGTACTGGTGCTGGAAATGGGTACCAGTTCGGTCGGAGAGATCGCTGCCCGCACCGAGGTGGCTCAGCCGTCTCACGGTGTCATCACGGCAATTTCAGAGGCGCATCTGGAAGGTCTCGGCACTCTGGAGGCGATTGGTAGGGAGAAGTTCTCGCTGCTCGATCGACTCGAAGGAGATCAGCGGTGGGCTCCGGTCGAGTGGCGCTCTCGGATGGGGGAGCAGGGTTCCCTCTTTCACTGGACTGGACCGGCTGGCGACCTCGAGGTGCAAAGGCACCAAGCGAATTCCGTGACCGTGATCGATCGCTTACGCGGGCGCGAGTACGACTTGCCCTGGGCTTTGCCGACTCGATGGGCGCTGAGGTGTTTCGAATCGGCGCTGGCGGTGGTTCTTGATTTCATTTCTGATCCGGAACTGCTGGCTGCGGCAGTGGTCAAACTATCGCTGCCGCGATTACGTCACGAACTCCGCAGTGCAGACGGTGTGGAGTTGATCCTTGATTGCTATAACTCCAGTCCTCACGCATTGAATTGTGCCATCGCGGATCTGAGCCAATCGTCTGCTCGTCGAAAAGTGGCGGTGGTCGGAACGATGGAGGAACTGGGAACCGAGGAAAAACGCCTTCATGTCGAGGCGGGTCGCATATGTGCGAGGTCAAATCTCGACCTCGTCTTCCTCCGTGGCAGGGCGGCGGAGTGGTATGCAGAGGGATTGGCAGATGACTCCTGTGAATGTGATGTGGTTCACATCGAGGATGGTGATCGAGCCGCGTCTCAGATCTGCCAGCGTCTCGAGCCAGGAGATTCGGTGCTGTTCAAGGCATCACGCAAGGAGCAGTTGGATCAACTCGCCATCGAAGTCGAGGAGAGACTGATCACCCGGCAACAGATCACCCGGCAAGGTGGGGAGAGTTGATGGCAACGAGCAGTGGCTCCTCCTCGATTCTCGAAGCGGAAACGAAAGCTTCGCTGGATCCTGCCCGGGAAGGATTTCGATTTCTTTCCACGGTGTTCATGATCCTGGTGATCGGGATGTTCTTTCACTACAGTGCGTCCTCCTACAGATCCTTGGTGGCGGAAGCGGATCCCACTGCGATGTGGGTCAAGCAGTTGAAGGGCTACGGCGTCGGTTGCTTTCTCTTCGCCGTGGGATATCTGATCCAGCCTCGTCGCTGGATCGAGATGTACTGGATGCCATTGTGGGTTGGAGTGGTGCTTCTGCTGTTGGCGACCATCGCCAGTCCACTCGGTCGCGAACTCAATGATGCCTACCGCTGGCTCGATCTGGGGATTCGATTCCAACCATCTGAATTGGCCAAGTTCACAGTTCCAGCCGCGACCATCGCCTTGACCGGAGTACTGCGATATCGAGGAGTGATGGGGAGACAGATCGGTGTGCGGTCCGCGGTACTGATCGCTGCCGCACTGGTCGGGATACCATTCTACATCATGTGGAAACAACCCGATTTCGGAAGTGCTCTCTTCCTGCTGATTCTGGGCCTGATCCCGCTGCTTCGCTGGACGCAGGTCTGCTTCTTCTGTGGAGTGATTTCGGTACCACTGCTCCTCTTGCTGCTGCCGAAGGTGATCTCACGGATGGGCGAGATGGAGCAACGGTTCGAGGCAATCTTCAATCCTCAAGGTGTTCCTCAGGTGTGGGCAGGTCTACAGGCGATCGGCAGTGGTGGCTGGACCGGTAAAGGGATCGGGATGGGCACCAGCAAGACCCTATACATACCTTCAGAATACAGTGACTTCATCTTCGCGGTCTTCGCCGAAGAAACGGGATTCCTTGGAGTGACAGTATTGCTCACCCTCTACTCGCTGGTGCTGTTGTTTGGCTGGCGTCTCTCCAGGGCGGTAGAAGATACCGATCTCGCCTGCCTGGTGAGGGTCGTGACCATCGCCATCACCGGTCAAGCGGCCATCAACTTACTGGTCAATGTTGCGTTGTTTCCGACCAAAGGGATCCCGCTACCCTTCTTCTCGCACGGATCGACAGGCCTCGCCGTGTTCATGGGGATGACGGGAGTCGTGATCGGAATCTCGAGAACTCGTGGGCGACAGGCGGTGAGCCTGACATGAAACGAATTTTACTCGCTGGTGGAAACTCTGGTGGTCACATCTTCCCTGGGATTGCACTGGCGCGGGCTCTTTCTCAACAAGAAGTCGCCGAGCCGCTCCTACTCGATCATCAGACACCGATGGAGAGCAAGATCTTACCTGACTGCGGGATCGAGACGATTTCACCTCCTTGGAGCGGGATCGGCACCATCGGCGATGCGATGTTGAGGATCCCAGCCGCTCGTCAATGGCTTGTCGATCAGCGTATCGATGCCGTGATCGGGCTTGGAGCAAGACCAGCGGTAGCGGTGGGGATCGGCGCATGGACCAGAGGATTGCCGCTTTTTCTGCTCGAGCAGAACAAGGTGATGGGGCGAGCCAATCGATTACTGTCCAGGTTCGCACGCAAGGTGTTCCTCACCTGGCCCATCGATGGAATGTCTCGCAGTCTACGCTCGCGCAGTGCCATCCTTGGCTGCCCGGTAAGAGAGCCGTTCATTCCCAGTTCTCTGACTACCGACCAGAAACTACAACTGCTGGTCATGGGTGGTAGCCAGGGGGCGGAGCCGGTCAATCAGATGATCTTGCAAGCGGTAGCGCTCCTGAAGAATCGCCAGACCATCCGGATCCATCACATCTGTGGAGATGAGAAAGGGGCGGGAATCCAGCAGCGCTGGGATCAACTCGGTGTCGAAGCAAAGGTCTCTCCATTCCTCACGGACCCGGCATCTGCTCTCATCGATGCCAGCCTGGTGCTGGGGCGCGCCGGCGGTTCTACCGTTGCCGAAATCTGTTGTGTGGGTCGTCCCGCCATCTACTGGCCTTACCCCCATCATCGAGATCAACATCAACGACTGAATGCCCGGCATGTCTCGCAGCGTGGTGGTGCTTTGGTGGTGGAGGACTCATCGCCGGTTCAGGTTGCGCAATGGATCGACGATCTGGTAGAGAACAGGTCGCGACTCGAGCAGATGGCAGAGTCCGCTCGTCGCCTGGGTTGTCCCGACGCAGCACAGAGAATCTCCGATGTGTTGGCGGCTCACCTCGGGGCCGATCAGAGGGGGATTCCTCATCCTGTTGAAGAAGTGATGGAGGGGAGTCGATGAAGATGAACACGGTCCGGTGGATTCTCTGTATCTCGGTTCTCATCGTCGGAGTGATAGGGATCGGCAAGGGGCTCGGGCCGAGCATCGAATCGGATCCTGTAAGGGCCAACCAGGTGATGACTTCTCCCGTCACGCTCTCCTGGTATTCGGTCGATGAGCGTGCCCGCCAGTGGCTCGATGAAGTGCCCGTTGAATCCTCCAACAACGGGGCCGTAACTTCTGCGGAAGATCCGCAGGTGGATCCAGGCTCCGACCGCACCGCTCCTACCCGGGGCACGAGTCTCGAGTCGCCGCTACTTCAGCACCAAGGCACCGAGAGGTCCTGGACGATTCGCCCAGGAGATAGTTTTTGGAAGATTGCTCGAGATGTTCTGGGCAGCATCGATCATTACCAGGCCCTCATCGAGGCCAATCGATCGATCGATCCCGATCGTTTGCAGGTCGGGCAGGTGATCTCATTGCCGGCGATCGGTGCCGCCGTAAAGGTTGGCTCCTCCGTTGCGGTGGAATCGTCTGCTCCCCTGCAGCACAAGGTGGGTAGCGGCGAGACTCTGGCCACCATTGCTCGTGACTACTACGGTGTAGCGGACTGGAATCGTCTGTTCGAGGCCAATCGGGATCGAATCTCAAATCCTGATCGTCTCAAGATTGGAACCTGGATCCTGATCCCGCAGCAACGATCTGCCGGCGAGAGGAGTGATCGTTGACCGAAGTGGCTTCAATTCCTGATAAGATTCACATCATCGGGATCGGCGGAGCGGCCACCAGTGGTCTGGCGATGCTCTTGAAGGCTCGTGGTCACCAGGTCTCAGGGAGTGATCAGTCCGATCACCTGAAGGACCGCTTGCTGCGAGCAGGGATTCGTTTCTTTGCCGGCCACGATCCACGGCATCTTCCGCAAGACACCGGCTTGGTGATCCGATCGCTGGCGATCCCGGATGGAAACGAAGAGGTGGTGGAGGCCAAACGCCTCGAGATCGAGGTTCTGTTGTACAGCGAAGTTCTCGGTCGTCTGTCATCGGAGGGTCACGCGATCGCCGTTTCAGGGACTCATGGCAAGACATCCACCACAGGGATTCTGACCAGCATCATGATGGCGGCGGAGCGAGATCCTTCCGTGTTGATTGGTGGAGAACTGGAATCACTGGGAGGCCGAAACTGGAGAAATGGAAGAGGCGAGGATTTCATCGTCGAGGCGTGTGAGTACCAGAAGAGTTTCCTCAATCTTCGGCCGAGCGCTGGAATCGTCACCAACATCGAGGTCGATCATCCTGAAGTCTATTGCGACCTCGCTGCTGTCCAGGATTCCTTCGGCGACTTTCTGCGAGGATTCCGTTCCGGAGCCTCGGTGGTCGTGCCCGAACTTCATGCAGATCAGCTGCGCAAGATCGGGGCGGATGTTCGCCTCATCATCTTCGGTCTTGATCAAGGAGAAGGATGGAGATCGAAGGTGCTCAAGAAGGGGCTGAACAGCCTCATCGAATTGAGTGTCGATGGTCGTCCACTATTCGAGGTGACGCTCAATCTTCCTGGTCGCCATACGATGCTCAATGCGACGGCAGCCGCAGCGCTGGCCAGTGCCCTCGGAGTCGATCTGGAGTCGATCCGCAAAGGGATCGAAAATTATCGAGGGGTGAAGCGGCGTTTCGAGAAACGAGAAGTTATCGATGACGTCGACTGGATCGATGACTATGCGCATCATCCGACTGAAGTGAAGATGACACTGGAGACGGCTCGAGAGATCTATCCAGGTCGAAAGATCTGGGCACTGTTTCAGCCGCACCAGGCTATTCGGCTAGAGTTCTTCTTCCAGGAGTTCGCAGAATCTTTTGATGACGCAGATGAAGTACTACTGCTGCCGATTTTCCATGCCCGTGAAGATCCACTTCAGTTTCCAACAGACATGTTGCAAGGGTTTGCAAGACAGTTGAGAGAGCGCCAAGTTCCCGCTCGAAGAATCGGCTTCGAGCAAGCGATCCATGAGTTACCCGAGATCATCGATCCGGGAGATGTGGTGATCGCACTGGGTGCCGGAAATATCGACAAGATCGGCGTTCGAATTTCCCAGCGTGGACGAAATTTGGAGACTTCCCGATGAACCTGCAGGAATCGATCCGGTTGAGTCGCTGCTGCCGGTATCGGATCGGCGGTGATGCGAGATATTTCGCCGTCCCGAATACTCTTGATGAACTGAAAGAGCTCATCTCCTGGGGAGAAGCTGAGGGTCTCCCTCGATTCTTACTAGGGCACGGCTCCAATGTTCTGTTCGCCGATGAAGGATTTGAGGGACTGGTGATCCACACCAAGAAACTGAAGGCGGTCCGAGAGATGGAAGAGGGATTGCTGGAAGCCGAGGCGGGCGTGCCCCTCGAGAGCCTGGTGCAAAGGGCCAACGATCTTGGATGGCAAGGGCTCGAGTCCTTTCCAGGGATCCCTGGAACCATCGGTGGCGCAGTGTGGGGGAATGCCGGCGCTTGTGGCGAGGAGATCGGCGATCGAGTTTTCCAGGTTCAATTGATGGAAGCTGGCGGTCGCGGGGAGTGGATCGATGCTTCGAGCCTTTCCTGGAGTTATCGGTGTTCCGGGATTGAGGACCGGGTGGTGGCAGCAGTCCGGCTACGACTGTCACCCGGTAGTGATCCGCAGCAACTGAAGATTCGATCGCGTCAGTTGAAAGAACAGAAGATGTCGACCCAACCTTACAGCCCGCCTTCCTGTGGTTGCATCTTCCGCAATCCGGATGGAGCCAGTGCTGGCGAGTTGATCGAGAAGAGCGGCCTCAAGGGGGTCGCCGTCGGAGGGGCACGCGTCTCTAGGGAGCATGCCAACTTCATCGTGAACGAGGGGAAAGCCAGTTCGGAGGATATCGAGAAACTGATCGAACAGGTTCAGCGAGCGGTGCATGAGCAATTCCAGGTCGATCTCGTCAGAGAAGTGATCATGCCCGGGCAGCGGGGAGGAAGTCGGTGATGATGGAGCCGGGGAGTGACGAGGGAGGTCGCGGAGGACGCAACTTCTTGCTAGCCATGGTTTTGCTGACGATCTTTGGCATCTTGCTGGTGTTGGCCAAGGAGGATGTGGATCGTGGGTTACAGAGAGCCGGGGGAGTGTGGGCCATCGAGGAGTCTTCACTGCCGAGCTGGTTCCCCCGACCCTACGAGGGTTCGATCAGTTCCCTGGCCCAGATTCCTTCGAGGGTCTCGCTGCAATCGGTCCGCTGGAAATCTCAAGTGGTGGAAGAGCTGGAACGGAATCCCTGGATCGATTCGGTTCAGGAGGTGATTCGAACCCCCGCTGGCATCGGATTTACCGGCCAGTTCGTCCGTCCTTCGGTGGGGATCCGCAGCCAAAACGGCTGGCTACTGATCGATGGAACCGGTCGGGTGATCGATCGTCAACCCGGTGATTATCTGGCCGACAGCTGGAAGATTCCCGAGTATCTACCCCAGGGGGGGAGTTCGCAGCAGAAGATGCTGGCGCAAGCGAGTCCGGGAGATCCACTCGGCGGTGCTGAATTCGAAGAGTTGCTCGCACTCCTCTCGGTGCTCTGGGAGGACCAGGTGTTTGACCGTGTTCCCGGATTCCTCCATGAGATTTCGAGCCACTTCGTCGACGGCGATCAACGACTCTGGTACCTGCATAGCACTGCCGGGATCCGACTACATTGGGGCCGTTCTCCCGCCTATCCGGGGGCCAAAGTGGCCACCTCGCAGCAGAAACTGGAGTGTCTTCGACAGGTGATCGAATTGCGTGGTGATCTGGCCCGCTCGGGAGACATCGAGGGAATCAGTCTCTTCAGCGGCTCCGAGCCGATCACCGTCAAGGGACAGTAGACCTCGATCGACCGCCGACTGGACAGCAGACTGGAGCGGTGGCGTCCAGCGGAGTCGGCTGATATCCTCGGCCACCTGTACCGGAGATGGGGCTCTCACGGCTTCGTGAGACCCGTGATCTTCAAGGTGTTCCTGGTGATCGAGAGGAGTGACGAATCGTGACCACCCCAGACCGTTATCGTCGCCTCTTTGGAGAGGTCGCCATCGAAAAGGGGTGGGTGGGCGAAGCCCAGATCTACCAGGCGTTGACAGTTCAGGAGCGACTTCGAAACGATGGCAAACAGGTCCCTCTGCTCGGTCAAGTACTGGTGGAATTGGGCCATTTGTCTCCGGAACAGGTTCAGCAGCTGATCGAGATCCTTTATCCCGTGGAAAAAGACGCGGGGTCGAGCGAGGACCAGAAGGTGACCGGGAGTGAGGATTCATGACTGCAGAGGATGCGACTGAGGATTCCGGAGCACCGAAGAAGCGCCGAGTTCCAACACCGAGAAAAAGCGGTGGAGGGGGCGGAAAAGGCCGTGTGCCCGCTCGTCGAGTGCCAGGCAAGAGAGTTCCCGGTCGGCCACAATCGACGCCGGAAGTCAGTGAACCTGCTGCCGGAAAACCGCAGGGGAGTCCAGCCGAGTCGGTCGATTCTGCAGCACTGAAACAAGCCGCAGCGAAACAAGCCGCAGCGAAACAAGCCGCAGCGAAACAAGCCGCACTGAAACAAGCCGCAGCGAAACAAGCCGCAGCGAAACAAGCCGCAGCGCAACAAGCCGCAGCGCAACAAGCCGCAGCGCAACAAGCCGCAGCGCAACAAGCCGCAGCGAAACAAGCCGCAGCGAAACAAGCGGTAGCGAAACAAGCCGCAGCGAAACAAGCGGTAGCGAAACAAGCGGTAGCGAGACAAGCCGCAGCGAAACAAGCCGCAGCCCAGAAAATTGCAGCGCAACAGGCGGCAGCGAATCGCGCCTCAGAGGAAGAAACGGTCGAGTCTGCTCCGCGACGCAGGAGTGGGGCACCGGTGGCTCGAGGTGCCAGAGGCCGAGCTCCACGGCGCAAGGGACAACCACCGTCTCGATCTCCCGTCTCCGCCAGGGCACAAGTGGCTGGCGATCCGTCCGCAGGCGATGAGGCGCAGCAGCCTCGTGGTCGCTGGCCGCTGATTCTTGGTGCCGTGGCCGTGGTCGTCGTATTGATCCTCGGCGTGATCTTCAATCCCTTCTCCGAGCCGGAGCTGCAGGTCGAACCGGAACCGGTGGCGCAGGAACCTCAAATCGATCCCAAGGAACAGAGAGAGGAGAAGGCTCGCAAGGCCTTCGCCCGGATCGAGGAAGAGAATCGCAAGGAGCCCGGCGATCGTTACGGTGCTGCGCACCGCTACCAGTGGTTCGCCTCCGAGTACGCCAACACCACCGTGGGCCAGGAAGCTTCGAATCTGAGGGCCGAGCTCCTCGTCAACTGGAGAAGTGCGGTCGACCAGCAGTGGTTGACCCTCAAAGGAGATATCCGCGGAGCATTCCAGAGTGGAGAGTTCCAGACCGCGGTCCAGATGCTGGAGAACTTACCGCCCATCTTTGAAGGTGCAGAAGTGGTGCTGGAATCGAGTTTCGAGACGGAACTCGACAATCTTCGCAACGATGCTCAGGAGCAATTTCGTTACAAGAGGCGCCTGGATGAACTGTCTGCCAAGGCGGGTAAGTATGCACGCAAGGGATACGACGATATCGCCATCGCCACCATTGAAGCTCTCGATGAGAGGGTTGAAGAGGAAGCTCCCGATGTCTGGAAGTTGAAACAAGACCTGGTCAAACGGATTCAGCGTGAAGGTCTTGCGATGTTGATCGAGCAAGAGGGAGTGGTGGAAGCGGAACTCGCAGAAGCGAGGCGCCTCGAGGAGGAGCAGAAGAAAGCGCAGCGTGAGCAACGTTGGCGCGATCTGCGAGAATCTGTGGCATGGTCGAATCAACTGGCTTCGACCAACCTCTACAACTGGGTGGTGACCAGTGATCGACAACTGGTGGGAAGCGGACAGGCTGGGAACTGGCGGGTTCTGGAGCGAGACGGCTCGGCGGTTCTGGTCGGCAGTAATCAGACTGGCAGCGAGATGCACATCGGTCTGTTCAGCAACCACTGGGAAGATTATGTCTGTCAATTCGAGGTCAATATTCGTGATGGCGCCCTGCGAATTTCACCCAGAACCAATTCTCGGGGGGGAGCGATCGGCGATCAAACCTCGCCGCAGATCGAACTCGCCGATGAGTTTCCCAAGAGTCGCTGGGTGAAGTGCACCATGGAGGTTCATGGCGACCAGGCGTCTCTGAAGTATGGCGACGACGGAACCGAGATTGTTCTCGACCCCGAGACCACTCGACTCCCGAGCGCCGGAGGCTTCGTCTTCTCCATCGATGATGGCACCCGTCTCGAGATTCGAGATGTCCGGGTCAAGGTGATCAGTGATGCCCGCGACGGGGGCATCTGGGCTCGTTGAGAGCCGCATGGCACCCCTGCCAACCTGGCAGTGTCTGTAGGGGGATCATCTGGCGGTCTGTCGATCTGGCAGGTACGTCTCCCCTCAATTCCATCGGGCTTTCTACAAGTCTTTATCAGTTATAGGTTTATGAAGGCACTCTGGGGGCCAAGATGGCCCATCATTTGCGGGTAGTGAGAGAACCAGGGTCGGAGATTACCGATCTACCGCTACCGGGGTGAGCCAGGGTTGCTCTGGTCACGAACACTCCCGCAACCGTCTGCAGTACTGCGAAGAGGAGCCAGCATGGTGAAAGAACTGACTTTTGAAGACGAAGCCCGCAAGAAACTGCTGCTCGGAGCCCACAAATTGGCCCGAGCAGTACGGACCACTCTTGGTCCGCGCGGTCGAAACGCCATCATCGATCGATCTTGGGGGGGGCCAAAGATCTCCAAGGACGGGGCCACCGTCGCTGAAGAGGTGGACCTGGAAGATCGCGTCGAGAACCAGGGCGCACGGATGTTGCGTGAAGCCGGAGTCCTCACCGCCAAGGACGCCGGGGATGGCAGTACCACTTCCACGGTACTCGCCGAGGCCATCTACCGTCGTGGAATGCGACTGGTGATGAGCGGTGAGAATCCGGTTCTGCTTCAACGTGCTATCCTCGCTTGCACCGAAAAGGTTTGCAAGAAACTGGAAGAGTTTGCCGAGCCGATCGAATACAAGGAGTCGATCGTAAGTGTCGCTTCGATTGCGGCCAACAACGATGAGCGGATCGGTAAGATGATCGCCGAAGCTCTCGAGAAAGTGGGCAATGATGGAGTCTGCACCATCGAGGAGGGCAAGGGGATCGAGACTCGTCTCGATATCGAAGAAGGCCTCTTCTTTGACCGCGGATACATCTCCCAGCAATTCATCGCAGATCCAGAATCGGCAGAGATCTCGTTGGAAGATCCCTACATCCTGATTTTGGAAGAGAAGATCTCGAACATCGCTCAGATCGTTCCGATCCTTGAGAAGGTGGTGGAGAGCCGTAAGCCGCTACTGATCATCGCAGAAGATATCGATGGAGAAGCGCTCACCACTTTGGTGGTCAATAGCCAGCGAGGTGTGCTCGATGTGGCTGCGGTGAAGGCTCCCGGTTACGGCGATCGTCGCAAGGCGATGCTGCAGGATATCGCCATCTCCACCGGTGGCCGGGCGATCTTCACAGACCTCGGTATCGCTCCAGGATCGATCAAACTGACAGATCTTGGCAAGGCGAAGAAGATCGATATCAATTCTCAGACCACCACCATCATCAACGGTGGTGGAAAGAAAAAAGAAGTGGAAGAGCGCTGCCGTGAGATCCGCTTCGAGATCGAAGGCGCCTCCAGTGATTATGATCGTGAGAAGCTGCAAGAGCGTCTCGCGCGCTTGATCGGTGGAATCGCAGTGATTAGCGTCGGAGGATCGACCGAGGGAGAGGTAAAGGAGCGCAAGAAGCGTTTCGAAAACTCCCTGGCGGCAACCCGTTCTGCGCTTGAGGCTGGCATCCTTCCAGGTGGAGGCTTGGCTCTGATTCACTGTGCCGATGAGGTGGCAGAGATGAGATTCAAGGATCCGCTCGAACGACTGGCGGCACAAATCCTCGCCGATGCGCTGGAGGAACCCTTCAGGCAACTGGCCAATAATGCGGGGGTCGAGCCTTCGCTACTCCTCAGAGAGATTCGTGCGGGAGAAAGCCTGACCAGGGGATACGACTTTGCTCGCCTGAAGATGTGCGACCTGCTCGAAGAAGGAATCATCGATTCCTGCGATGTAATTCTGAAAGCGCTTCAGAATGCAGCCAGTACCGCAACGATGATTCTCACCTCGGATGCGGTGATCACCGAGATTCCCTCGGAGTCCGCAGAAGAAGACCACCACCATGACCATGAAGGCGTCGGCGCTCTCTAGAGCCCCGATCGAGAAAGACCAAGGAGCACGAAGATGTCCAAGCAAATTCTCTTCGAAGATGATGCCAGACGCCACCTCCGGGAGGGGATCAGAACTCTCGCGAAAGCCGTAAAAGTGACTTACGGTCCTGGCGGAAGAAATGTTCTGTTCGAGAAGAGCATGGGGAAATCCCAACTGACAAAGGACGGGCAGACTGTCTCGCGTGAGATCGAAGTGGAAAAACCATTCGAGAACATGGGAGCACGACTGATCAATGAAGTGGCAAACAAGACCAACAAGGAAGTGGGCGATGGAACCACTTCTTCGATCATTCTCGCCGAGGCGATGGTCGAGCGTGGTGGTCGTTTCGCGATGACCGGAGTCAGTCCTGTCGAACTGAGAAACGGTATCGAAAAGGCTGTGGCCACTGCCGTCCGCGAACTGGAAGCGATCTCCAGCCCGGTGAAGAAGCGCCAGGAAGTGGTGCAGGTGGGAACCATCGCCGCCAATGAAGCGGAACTGGGCAAGATGTTTGGCGAAGCCATTCATAAGGTGGGAGAAAAGGGTGTCGTCACCGTCGAAGAGAATGACGGTGTCGAGACCTCTCTCGATCTGGTGGAAGGACTGGAGATCGAAAAAGGTTGGATCTCTCAGCACTTCATCACCGATCGCGTGGCAGGTGTCTGTGTGCTGGAGAAGCCATGGATCCTCTTCACCGATCACAAGATCTCGTCGATCCAGGATCTCCTACCGATTCTCGAGCAGGTGGTCGCTACTCGTCGTCCGCTGGCCATCGTCGCAGAAGATGTCGAGGGAGAAGCGCTCGCTGGACTGCTACTCAATAAACTCCGTGGAGTGATGGATGTGGTAGCGATCAAGGCCCCAGGTTTTGGCGATCGTCGTAAGGCATTGCTGGAGGACATGGCCATCGTGACTGGCGGTCAGATGATCGCCAAGGACACCGGAGTCCAGTGGGAGCAAGTGGGCAAGGAGCAACTGGGCACCGTCCGTAAACTCGAGGTCTCCAAGGATCGGGCTCTCTTCTACAGAGGGACCGGTAACAAGGAAGCGATCGATCAACGTTGCGCTCAGATCGAAGCGCAGATCGAGCAGACCCAGTCGAACTACGATAGAGAAAAGCTCGAAGAGCGTCTCGCCCGGATCATGGGCAAGATCGCAGTGATCCGCGTTGGCGGAGCCACTGAACTGGAAATCAAGGAAAGAAAGTCTCGCGCAGAGGACGCACTCAGTGCCACTCGCGCGGCGATGTCCGAGGGAATCGTTCCTGGAGCCGGTACTGCATTCCTTCAAATCTCCGAGAAGGTGGCTGCCACACGAGTTTCTGGTGACGCACGTTTCGGCGTGCAGGTGGTCGCCGATGCCTTGCTCGAGCCGACTGCTCAGCTGGCTCGTAACTGCGGATTTGACGGGCCGGCCGTCGTCGCAGAGGTGATGGAGTATGAAGACATCGAGATGGGCTTCGATGGAGTCAAGGGCAAGGTCGTCAACCTGGTTCGGGCCGGCGTCGTGGATCCCACCAAGGTGTTGAGGGTTGCACTGCAGAACGCAGCCAGTGTCGCTGGCCTTTACCTCACTTCGGATACTGCGATCGCTGATCTGGATAAAGACGAAACCGCCGTGGATGGCGCACTCGTCTAGGGGGGGTCGGATGGCAGCCAGGGATTACTACGATGTCCTGGGGGTTCCCCGAGAAGCATCGGATGACGAGATCAAGAAGGCCTACCGCAAGTTGGCCCTCAAGCATCATCCGGACAAGAATCCTGGCGATACCAGGGCGGAGAGCAAGTTCAAGGAGGCTGCTGAGGCCTACGATGTTCTACGAGATGATGAGAAGCGGCGCATCTTCGATGCTCATGGACATGACGGTCTCTCCGGTATGGGGCAGGGCAGTGGATTCTCCAATGTCGAGGATGTCTTCAGCATGTTCGGCGATATCTTTGGCGGCGGCGGCGGTGGCGGTGGCGGAGTCTTCGGAGATCTATTCGGAGGCGGCGGTCGCACTCGCAGGGGAGACAGCCTACGGGCCCATCTCCAGCTGACCCTTGAAGAAGCGGCCAACGGTGTCCAGCGCACCATCCAACTGAGAAGAATGGTGGGATGCGGTTCCTGTTCAGGAACAGGTGCCAAGGCCGGCTCCAAACCGGTTCGCTGCGGAACCTGTTCCGGCGCGGGCCAGGTGCTCCGCTCTCAGGGTTTCTTCAGCGTCAGGACGAGTTGTCCAGCCTGCTCCGGCAGAGGAGAAATCATCAACGATCCCTGTCCCACCTGCAGTTCTGCTGGGCTGGTACAGAAATCGGAAGAGATCGAAGTCGATGTTCCCGCAGGAGTGGAAGACGGAATGATCCTTCGATTGACCGGCCGGGGCAACGAAGGCCCGCATGGCATCCCTGCCGGAGATCTTCAGGTGGTGCTGGGCTATCGTCCACACGCCTTCTTCACGAGGGTCAAGGATCACGTCTGTTTCGAGTTACCCATCTCATACTCCCAGGCAGCACTGGGTGCGGATATCGAGGTTCCGACTCTCGATGGAAAAGCGGTCCTGACGATTTCTCCGGGAACCCAGAGTGGGGATGTCCTTCGAATGAGGAAGATGGGTTTCTGTTCGGTTCATTCAAGCCGAAAAGGAGACCAACTGGTCGAAGCGACCATCGAGGTTCCTCTCGATCTGGGGCCGGAGGAGAGACAATTGCTGGAGCGTCTTGCTGAGATCGAAGAGAAGGAAGTGGGTACGAGAAGAAGAGGCTTCCTTGAGCGCTTCAAGGAATACTTCGGGTAGGAAGAGGTCGCATGGCGAATGAACAGACAGATCTGGCCCCCGATCAGGATTCTAGTGGGAACCCAGGTGAAGAATCAAACGAGGATGAAACCCAGATGAATCATGATTCCGCATCGTCGGCGGACCCACAAGAAACGGATCTGGATGCGACAGAACAAGACGCATCCGAATTGGACCGTGTTCCGGAGGAGAACAAGGAGTTCCTCGTCGAGCAATTGCAACGTGCCCGAGCTGAACTCGAAAATTTCCGGCGCCGCACGCTGGAAGAGCGTGCGATGGTTCGCAAGAGAACCGTTGCCGAGGTTTTTCGTACCTTCTTACCTCTGCTCGATGGATTGTCGGCTGCACTGAAGGTGGAATCGGATGACGCCGATGGAGCAGACGGGATCCGTGATGGCCTGAGATTGATCCATGGAAACCTCGACGGCATTCTCGATCAACTCGGTATCGAAGCGGTGATCTCCGTGGGTGCTGATTTTGATCCTGAAGTTCACGAAGCGATGCTCCAGGTCGATCATCCCGATGCTCGAAATGGTGAAGTGGTCGAAGAAGTCGAACGAGGCTATCGATTTGGCGATCATCTGATTCGCGCTGCCAGGGTGATCGTGTGCCGTACTGCTCAAGCACCTGAAGGAGCCTGAGATGCCTACCTACGATTATCTCTGCGACGGCTGTGGACATGGTTTCGAGTTGTTTCAAAAGGTCGATGAGAAGTTGAAGAAGACCTGCCCCGAATGTCGGAAGAAGAAACTGCGTCGGCTGATCGGTGTCGGAGGTGGAATCATCTTCAAGGGCAGCGGTTTTTACGAGACCGATTATCGCAGTTCCGACTACAAGAAACGTCAGAAGGAAGATTCAGCACCCTCGTCGAAGGATGCCGAGAAAAAGAGCGACACCTCCAAGCCGGCCAAGAGCAACGACGGATCGACGTCTTGACCCCAACCACCCTGTGCCCTGTCTGTAAGGATCCGGCCTCTCCGGTGACCCAAGATGCAGATTGCTTCCCCTTCTGTAGTCACCGCTGTCGCGACCGAGATCTTGGTGGCTGGCTTCGAAATCAGTACAAGATCGGTTCTCGCCCGGTGGAATCGGACGATTTTGCTGATGGATTCAGTTCCGAGCCACAGAACGAACCGTAGAGTTTGGATCGGAAGAGTTTGGATCGGAGATTCCACACGATGGGTGGGCTCGATTACTGGAGCCACCTCTACATCGGTGAACAGTTCTCGAGCATGACAGCATCAAAAAAAGAGGTGCGTGGGAGTCACTCCCACGCACCTCTTTTGCATTCGCAACGCAATCAGGATCAGTGGCTAACTGCCACCTTCCTGCCCGACCAAATTCTTTGGTAATGCTGAGCCCTCATCCAATTCAGATTCTTCAAGTTTCTTCACTGAACTGTCGGCGTAGACGACGATCATGAAACCGTCATGGTTTTCATCGATGTCATTTTCCTTGTCGACGATGGAGTCGTCACATCCGAGGATGGTTCCAGGATCGGTGGCCGCCTTGGTCTTCTTTCCCAACCAGGCGTAGGAGTTCGAGTATTCATCGAGGACGAAATCGCCATCGCTGTCCTTCTCGGCTCGCTCGTCCGTCGATGAAGGGCAGATGAAAACCTCTGGACTCAAACCCGAACCCGCATTGGAATTGACCAACACGTTAAGGGACTCATATGCGGGCGGAGTCTTTCCCTTGGCGACCGGGAAGAATCGCTTGTCGAGGGAGTAGGCGATGGCCGCTTGCCCGATGTTTTTCAGGTTGTTGGTGCAACTGACCTCGTCCCCTTTTTTCAGGGCGGTCAAAATATTCCCCGAAAATAGTGCAGCCAGGGTTCCGATGATTGCAATCACTACGAGGAGCTCGACCAGGGTAAACCCCTCAGATCTGGCTCGATCTCCCGAGGTCTTCTCGTGAGAAGCCTTGTAACTCATATCTCGCATCTCCTTCCGGCATTGGGCGTGGGATCCTGTTGGGAATCTGGAGGTACTCGGCGGAAGACTCCCTGGCAAGGATTGCCTTCGGGTCCGTCGAGATCCTCCAGGGCTCATGGGACGCCCCTGGCAGCATCATAAGGTGCCAGAAGTGGATTTGCCAGTGGTCGGGTCCGTTGACACCCAGGATGGTGGGTTGCTATGATCTGCTCTGGCTCCTTGAGGATCCGATCCTGGCGACTGAGGTCCGGATCCATGAGGTGCGACCTCGGAATGATTTCGATTTCGGTCGAGCCAAGAATAGAACATTCGGGAGTGGATAGCGTTTCATCTCATCCCCCATGCCAGGGGAGCGGCAGGAACTTGCGAGAAACTCACGGACTCACAAGACTTACTGATTCACTCGGGGAGGCGAAAGCATGAGCAATGTGGAATGTCGGCGTGATTTGATGAATCCCTGCCGCTTTGGTGGAGCGTTGCTGCTCCTGCTTCTGGTCGGAATCCTCGGAGGAACCAACGCTGGATTCAACGCTGCTGTGGCTCAGGATGATCCAGGAATCGCCCGCCTCGAGATGAAGTTCGAGCGCCCGCGCCAGATCACCGTCTTTGGGGGTAAGGGGCATGACCTCCGCGCCGATGGAGTTCCGGGATCGGGGCGAACCTACTGGTACTTACCCTATACCATCGAGAACAAGAGCGGACTCGACGCATCCTTTCATGTCTCGCTGACGGCGAGCTCCGACAAGAATCGTCGCTATTGCGACATCGCCTTGCCGTGGGTGGAAAAAGCGGTCGAGCGCAGGGAGCGGAAGCCGCTCTTTTCCCGAGTGGACATGCTCAAGAAGAGTGGAGCCGGTGAACTGGGAATCGACTTTCCCGCCGGAGAAAAGCGCGAGTGCGTCGCACTGTTCAATGCCATCGATCCAGAAGCGGATCATATCGTCATCGATGTCCATGGATTGATCGACGATATCGAGGTCGAGGAATTGCCTGATAATGGCCTGAGACTCACAGAGAGAGTCTTGAGATTGGAATTCCATCGCCCCGGCGACGAGTTCTACACCGCCATGGACTCTTTTCGGTTCGCAAAGAAATCCTGGGTTGATGTGACCCATGAGTTTCCCGGATCCTAGGGGTCTGGCACCGATGGACTCCGACAGGGGGAGAACCGCAGTGACCGCGGATCATCGCGATTTCCTGCAGGGGCTATCGAAGCAGGAGCGAACCCTCCTGATCATTCGTGAGGAACTCTACGAGGGGTCCTGGACAGAGATGACGTCAGACCTTGGGGCGCGCCTGGACAAGGGACCTCATGTGTTTGAACTTTCAGAAACGATAGAAGCGGACATCGCTCGAATCCACAAGTTGATCGAGTACGAATTACAACATGATATCGACCTCGGGGAATACCTTGAGGATCACCAGTAGCAGGGTCCCGGCCAGCACAATCGATGCCACCAGTCGTTTGTGCAACAGTCGTGGAACCGGAACGGGAGAACCGAGCGAATGAACTCGCGATCTAACTTGGCCACATTGGCCTGCATCTTCATGCTGACACTGACATTGCTGATCCAAGGTTGTGGCTCTCCGACGGTTCGTCAAACCGCTTCTGGCGGCGAGGCTAACACTCCGTCAGTGGTTTCTCGTGGTACAGCCGATGCCGATGGCTTGAGCACCGCTGACCTCAGGCCTTTGGGAGTGCAACTGGACTGGAGTTACCACCATCCGCAGAAGATCGATCAGGCCTTCAGTGCCAACGGTAACCTCTATATCGTTTCCGCTACGAGCCAGCGGAGCTATCACCTGATCAAGATCGATGGCACCACAGGACTTCCCACCTGGACCTATCCGCTCCAGGTGCCACTAGAGTTTGCTCCTTCGGTATTTGCTTACCCCAAGGAACTGAAGGCAGAGAACCCGGATGAACTCTTCATCGTTGAGCGAGGGATGGTTCATTGCGTCGACGACCAGTACGGCGCACGCAATTACCGGATTCCGTGCAACTTTCCCATCTCCACTTCAGTGGTACCGGGAATCGATAACCTGATCGTGGGTGGCTACGATTTCCGTGTTTACGGACTTTCCAAGAAGGAAAAGTTCGTTGCATGGACCTATCTCACCAATGGAGCGATCAGTGCATCCCCCGTCAATTTCGCAGGCCGAAGTTATGTCGGCAGTGAAGATGGCAATTTCTATGCCCTCAAACAGGGGAATGGATTTTCCAAGGGGGGCAGTTGGATGTTCGAGACTCAGCAGGCGATCGAGGCGACGGCCGCCGTTGTCGACGATCGGATCTACTTCGGTTCTCGAGACACCAAGATGTATTGCTTGACCGATGGAGGCGATGAAGCCTATCTCAATTGGCAGGCCAATCTCGCACTTCCGGTGTATAGCAGCCCCGTAGTGAGTGGCAACTCACTGTTTGTCACACTCAATGACAACCGCAACAGCGATGCTCCGGTCATTGCACTGGCCTGCCTCGACACCGCAGATGGCGCCGAGAAATGGCGCAAAGAAGGATACTCGGAGATCCTACTCAGCAATCGCAATCAGGTCTGGGTGACCGACGAGAATCATGAATTGACCGCTCTCAACAATTCCGATGGATCGATTCGCTGGGCCTTCGATTGCGCCGGTTCGATTGCGGTGCTGGGGTACGGCGAAGATTCCGTCGTCATCGTCAACCAGGACGGACTGGTACAGAGCATCTCGAACCAGCGCTGATCAGAGATCGGTGCCTTCGAATTGATCGGAGTACTGACACTCTCGCCACAGAATTAGAGATCCACAAGGCCGCTTTGGTCTCGTGGATCTTTTTCATCCGGTGTGAGTGGGTCGCAGATCTACTTCGCTGGCAGCCGGAGGTTGCGGTGGCGACTCCGATCGAGGAGTCAGGACTCGCAACAGGTGGTAGGACAGTTCCAACTCCGTCGCTGTCTCTGCTGCGGTGAGAGCCACCGGTGCCGCCGAGCGAAGCGGGTCGAGGTCCTGGCCCGCAAACCACAGGCGATTTTCCGAAGCATCGAACACCAGTGGCCAGTGTCGTCGAAGTCGTGGTGGAACCCCCTGGCAACGCAGTGTCTCCTCGACGGTGATCTGACGCCCTGGCACCTTTTCCCCTGCTTCCGGGGTCCGCAAGGTGAGTGAAGAATCGACCAGCGATTGCCAGCGGATACCGCCGTGAACTCGGCTCGAACCCGGTTCGATCTGACAAGGTAGGGCTGGGAGAGGGTCCAGTTCTTCGGCGTAGGATGGAGAGTCGTGGTTCGCGGTCGGATCGGGTCCGATATGGAGCCAACCACCGCAACGGATCGCGAGACGTGCTCCGGGCAAGGCCACGATTGCGGATCTCGATTCACCGTTGGCGAGTCGCACCAGCGACTGGAGGTGTTCCCTACGCAGCCCGCCCTCTTCGCCGCAGCCGAGGATCACCGCCTGGCGCAATAGATCGGCCAGTTCAGGTCCCTCGAACTGTTGCCAGCAGTGTCGAGGAAGGGAGATTCGAGGGGGGGAGAGGTGGACCTGCTGCAGTGCCTGCTCGATCCGTTTCCGCTCGATCGTCCAGCGAGCCCTCGCTTCTGCTGAGAGTCCCAGCAGGTGTGAGACCAGATCGGGGCTTTCCAGCTGCAGTGCGGGAATCAGATCGAGGCGAATCCGGTTTCGCCTGAAGGCCCTCGAACGGTTACTCAGATCCTCGTGGCCATCGATCTCCAGCGGCTCCAGGTACTCCTCGATTTGGTTTCGACGGATGGACAGCAGCGGCCGAGCGATGGTGATCTGACTCGATTCGATGAAGGACAACGGTTCCATCCCTCGCAGGCCTCGGAGACCACAGCCTCGTAACAAGTTTCCAAGCACCGTCTCCGCCTGATCATCTCCATGGTGGCCGGTGAGCACCATCGAAGTGGATCGGCTGCCACATAACTCTGCGAATCGTCGTCGACGGGTGTCCCGCCCTGCAGTTTCGATCGAGGTACCCTCGTTTTTGGCGAAGGATTCGATCGACTCCGACACCAGATGGAGAGGTACTCCCAGGTGGGCACAGATCCTTGCACAGTGACGAGCGTCTCGGTCGGCTTCCTCTCCACGGAGTCCATGATGGACATGAAGAGCCTCCGGTTTGGGCCGGTCATCGGAGCCACTGGACCACTGGGAGCAGGAGTGCAGTAGCGCTACCGAGTCTGGCCCGCCAGAGAGTGCCACGATGTAGCGTGGCACGTCGATCGGCAGATGACGCGAGAGGAACGAGTGGACCGTGGTCGACAGTGAAGTGGCCACGATTACTCCAGGAAATCTATACGGAGCTGGAGGTGGATCGGGGTCGCGACTCCTGCAGGTGGAGCCTTGACCGGATTGAGCACTGCGATGGCATCGCGAATGGCGAAGGCATCGATCTCCAGTCCCGGGGCCGGTCGCAAGGTGATGTCGAAGATCCAGCCCTCGGCATCGATCAGAAATCCGAGCAGGCAACTGGCTTCACCGGGTCCATCCGAGATCAGGAGATTTCGCTGTTGCAGTCGGGAGAGGTTCTCGCGCACCTTCTCGCGCACTTCGAGCATCAACCAGCGATCTCGGTCATGGTGGGACGAAGCCTGTTGCAGCGTCTCATGCAGGAGTGAGTCGACCCTCTCTCGATCGTGACCCTTCGCCAGAGGAGGAGCATCGAGAGGTCCTGTCGCTGCAGCAGGGGGCTCGGCCGAGATTTCAGGGCGACCGGTGCGCAGGTCATCCTCTTGCGGTGGGGGCGACGGCTCGATCGGTGCTTCCTCTGCTGGCTTCGTTTCCGGTGCACTCGGTTCCGGTCGCTCTACTTCCGCTGGCTGCAGTTCGGCTTGTGGCGCTGGAGGAGCGGTGGCCGTGGGGGGAACCAATTTCGTACTCAAGGAGACTCGCTCGGGGATGGTGCTTTCTCCGGATGCACCGGGTGGAGGGAGAACCAGCAGTGCGGTCAGGTGAATCGCAACCGACAGCAACGCAGCATTCTGGAACAGCACATCTCGCCGGGGAGCGGGGACGCTTCGTTTCGAGGAAGGAGCAGTGAGTGGTCGTCGCGGAATGCGATTCGAGATTCGTAGGCGAAGGTCATCCAGAATCTCTAGCCACCGACCCAGCATCTCGTTCCCCTTCACACGGTTACCGATCAACGTCCAGAGTCGATCCTCCGGATCCATCGCTGTTGCAACTCGTGCAAGGTATCTGTCCCGGTGACGATGCTCAAGGATTGCTCCAGACCATCGGTGGCCAGTTGGTCGAGAAACTCGGGTAGCAGGATGTGGGGAACATCCTCGATGATCATGTCGACCAGTGATCCACAGGCGGCGCGGAACAGTTCATCCTCGATGCTGACCTTCATCGTGATCAGGCGAGAGATCTCAGGCAAGGTTCCCAACGAACGGGCCCTGGCCAGCAGTAACTGATCGCGCTGGAGAGCCAGGGTTCCGCGGGATCGGGCACAGAGTCCCTCCTCCAGCCAAGGAGGTAGATCTCGAGGCTGACCGAGGATTCGTGGCAGCCACAGGCGAAACAGTTCACGCGGCAGTTGATCCTGGTCGATGAAGGGGAAGTCGGGGACCAGGTGAAGGGTTTCCGAGATCACCCGACCGTACTGCTTCTCGCTGATCAGGATGGCGGGGCCACAGGGGAGCCCGAGGGAGTCTCGCATCGTCTCGAGATCCTCGTGCTGATCGAGATCCAGCGATGCCGGGGGACTGGCAGGGAGATCCCAGTTGCGCCAGAGCCGTTCGCTCACCGCCGCCAACCTCCGTTCGAGGGGGACCACCAGAGGCAGCCCACCCGCCAGTTCGTCACTGGCGGCCTGGATCAGTTGCTGTTCGAGCAGCCGCGGATAGATCTGCTCACCGACTCGCTCCTGGACCCGATGGAGATGACGAGATTGGTCGAATCCGGACCCGTGTAGGGCAGCGGTCTCGGCCGCTGCCAGATGGAGGGTCGGATCATCAGGAAGCAGTTCGAATGCAGCATCGAGGGAGAGACCGTGGTGATGGGTTGCGCAGTGGACGATGGCACTGCGGGTTCGATTCAACAGTCGAGGCTGCTCGACCACCACTTCGATCAGCAAGGGTGCCGCACGAGCCAGATCGCCGGACAGGTACAAACGTCTGCCCAGTTCCAGCTTGCTGTCGATCAGTGTCTCTTTCCACTTCCAACCCTCGGAAGGAAATTGCTCGAGCAATGTATCGATGTGGCGGATCGCCTCGACGGGTTGATCCGATTCGAGGGAGTTGTGAATTGTCGATTCCAGCTGACAGAGCAGGGATTCTCCCGCGAGAACTCGGCCTCGAAGGGGAATGTTTTCAGGAGTACTTCCGGGCAGGGAGCAGTACTCATTCCAGAGCAAGATGGCTCGTTCCACCAGGCCTCGATCGAGCAGGGACTCGACTTCACCGAGCAGACTCTTGCGGTACAGAGGTAGTACTTCTTGCTGGTGGGGGGAGTACTGGTATTCCCTTCGAAGGAACCCAATGGCGGATCCTGGAGTCCCTCTTTCGAGGCGACGTACACACTCCTCGATCAGCGTCTTGCGTGGATCGAGGCGGAGGACGCTGGAGATCCTGGATCGTCGGATCCAGATCTTTCCTTCGGGCACTTGCAGGACGATCTGCTGACCATCGTCAGAGAGAACTTTGCCTCGCATCACGTGGCCATTCTTCAACTGGACCTCGTCTGCGAGCAGGTAGCCGCTGGCAGGAAAGGTCAGCATCGCCACCAGAGTGGCGATGAGAAGGCGCAGAAGAGTCGATCCCATCCTGTGGGAGCAGTTGACGAGGGTATGTCGCAAGGGCGATGATCCTTTCTCCGGGGGGGCCATGCCCCCGGGAGTACCCTGAAAGTGGGCCCATTCAGAGGATCGGCATCGAGCAGCGATTTCTGAAGACCCGATCTGAGGGATCTTCAAGATGGTACGAGAGGCCAGGAAAACTTGGATCATGACCAGTACGTAGACCCGGTGGCTCATCGCTACGCTTCTAAGGTGATGCAGCGCCTCTTCTCACCGATGAGGAGGGCCCAGACCTGGCGAGATGTGTGGATTGCCCTGGCCCGTGTCGAGTGCCGTGCCGGGCTACCTGTGACCGAAGATCAGGTGAGGGCGCTGGAGCAGGGTAGAGACCAGATCGATCTCGATCGAGTCGCAGAGATCGAGAGTGAAATACGCCACGATGTGATGGCACACATTCACCACTATGGAGAGGTGGCTCCCGAGGCTGCGGGGGTGATTCACCTGGGGGCGACCTCCTGTTTCGTGACCGATAATGCAGACCTGGTCATCCTCAAGGAGGCACTGGTCATCATTCGAGATCGACTGCTCAGAACCATTCACTCCCTTTCGGCATTCTGCAGGAAATATGCTGCGGTTCCGACACTCGGACTCACGCACCTGCAACCGGCGCAGTTGACGACCATCGGCAAGCGCGCATCGCTGTGGTTGCAGGATCTGGTCGATTGCCACCAGGAAATCGATGGATTGATCGAGTCGCTCCCTCTTCGTGGATTGAAGGGAACGACCGGAACCCAGGCGACATTCCTGCAACTCTGTGGAGGAGATGGGGATCGAGTGGACCAGCTCGAACAGGAGCTGGCAGAGGAGCTGGGATTCCACAAGGTGTTTGCACTGTGTGGCCAGACCTATCCCAGAGCGTGGGATCATCGCATCGTCTCGCGCTTGACTGATGTCGCGGTTGCGATCCACAAGGCCGCCACGGATATCCGCCTGCTCCAGTCGTGGGGTGAGGTGGAAGAACCTTTTGAGAAGACTCAGGTCGGTTCATCCGCGATGCCCTACAAGCGCAATCCGATGCGCTGCGAACGATTGTGTGGGCTCGCACGTCACCTGATGACGATTGCACCTGGCCTCGCTCAACTTGCTGCAAATCAGTGGATGGAACGAACCCTTGACGATAGTGCGCAACGCCGGGTGGCACTTCCCGGAGCCTTTCTAGCCCTCGATGCGATACTGGTGACCGCTCGAAATGTTTTCTCTGGGCTGGTCGTTCACGATCGGGTTCGAGAGCGGCGGATTCACGAGTATCTGCCCTTCATGGCCGCAGAAGAATTGCTGATGGAGGGGGTTTCCCTGGGGGGGAATCGTCAGCAACTGCACGAACGCATCCGGGAGCATGCATGGAAGGCTCGGGAAGAGATCCTGGAGGGGAAGGAAAACCCTCTCCGGTCACTGATCGAGGCGGACGATATGCTCGGTGAAGTGGCAGCCAGCTTGCCTCCCTGGGATGCTGACCGATTCACGGGGAGAGCTGCCGAACAAACTCTTCGATATCTCGATGAAGTGGCCGATCGCCTGGCAACTCCCGAAGAGGATCACCTCACCGAGCTGAAGGTTTAGTCGCGGATGCGGGGTCAGGTTGTATTTCGATCCAGCAAAGATGCGATGGTCCTGTCCGAAGGACTACAATTCCGATGTGAATTGGCGGGACGACTTCGCAAGAAGGGTAAGAATCCTGTAGTGGTGGGGGATTGGGTCGAGGTCGAACTGACCGAAGGGGTCGACGATGGAGCGGATGGCCGCATCGTCTCGGTCGAGGAGCGCAAGGTTTGGATCTCCCGTAGAAGAGATGTGGGGCGAGCACGCGAACTGATCCTCGCTGCAAACCTGGATCAAGTCGCCTGCGTCTTTTCCATCGCCATGCCGAGAATCAAGTTCGGAGCTCTCGATAGACTTCTGATGGCTGCTGCTGCCAGTCAACTGCCTGCCTTCCTGGTACTCAACAAGATCGACCTCGGTATCCCGGAAAAAATGGAAGAGCGCCTGGCGATCTATCCGCGGATCGGAATCGAGGTGTTGCGCTGCTCTGCCACTGCCGATGAAGGTCTCGACCAATTGAAGAATAAACTCGCGGGGAAGGCGACTGTCCTCACCGGGCCCAGTGGGGTCGGGAAGTCCTCGCTGATCTCCAAGGTGCTGGGTATCGAGATTCGGACTTCTCCTGTCAGTGAGCACAACGAGAAGGGCAAGCACACCACCACCGCAGTGACCTGGCATCCGGCTGAGGCGGGGACCGCCATCATCGACACCCCCGGATTTCGAGACTGGGCGCTGTGGGGACTCGATCCGTGTGAATTGGCGCACTGGATGCCCGATCTGGCCGGGGAAGTGGATCGATGTCGCTTTCGCGACTGTCTCCACCGTCAGGAACCCGGATGTGGGGTTCTGGCGGCACTATCGGAGCAAAGAATCGACCCGTTGCGCTATC
>Ga0302119_10000180_pt1 | contig 26694 bp, 27 predicted proteins | sample AG5_Tmax_MG_FD_203114 | JGI IMG/M metagenome (GOLD analysis project Ga0302119, IMG submission 203114) | Marine microbial communities from Western Arctic Ocean, Canada - AG5_Tmax | ecosystem: Environmental > Aquatic > Marine > Oceanic | place: Canada: Western Arctic Ocean | collected 2017-10-01 | reverse complement strand
GAAGAGCGAACCCGTGAACGTCGTTATAGAACTCTGATGGGCCAAGGGACCCAAATGATTCCCATGTGACGCCTCGGTCGCGGCTTCGGTGCAGTCCGTCAATTTCGACTGAGGCATAGACGGTGGCTGAATCGTTGGGGTCAACTAAGACGTTGGTCGTTCGAGGAACACCGATTGCGCACCGGTCGCTCATAGTTGTTGCCATCTCTGCAAATGAAGCTCCCCCGTCATCGGATACAAAGACGCCGGGCCGAGTACCCGCGTACATTCGTTTGGGGTCATGCGGATCGAATGAGAGCGACCATATTGGTCGGTCTGCCAGAGGCGCTGCGTGTTCCCAACGGCTACCTCCATCAAAAGATGCATAGATTCCGTCGCCGTCAACTGACGCGACAACATGTTGAGAATCTTGTGGGTCTACCGCTAGTGCGCGGACGTTGGATTCGGGGTCCATTGGACCCTGAATTTGTCTCCACTTTTCACCGCCGTTGTAGCCGACCCATAGGCCGCCTCCGACTGTGCCTAGTGCGATGGTGTAACTCATCGTTGCTCCCCTCGCTCACAGGCTAGTTCTCTCTACGAAATGTTTACAGGGCGAGCTGTTCGTTGAGATACGCCACGAGATTGTCAACTGGGATTCGTTGCTGTTCCATGGAATCGCGTTCGCGGACGGTGACAGCGTTGTCTTCTAAGGTGTCGAAATCGATAGTGACGCAATAGGGCGTGCCGATTTCGTCTTGGCGCCGGTATCGCTTCCCTATCGCTTGGGTGATGTCGTAGTCACACATGAAGTGTGGTTGCAGTGAATGCAACACTTCTTCTGCTTTAGGTAGGAGCGTGTCTTTTTTGGAGAGCGGCAAAACTGCGACTTTGTAGGGGGCTAGTCGCGGATGGAGTCGTAGCACCGTTCGGGTGTCGTCGTTGACTTGCTCTTCGTCATAGGCAGCCATCAGAAAAGCCATCATTGATCGGGTTGCGCCGGCAGCTGGTTCGATGCAGTGCGGCACGTACCTTTCGCCAGTTCCCTGGTCAAAATATTCTAATTTTTGACCCGAATGCTGTGCGTGTTGAGTGAGGTCGAAGTCCCCACGATTCGCGATGCCTTCTAGTTCGCCCCACCCCCAGGGGAACAAAAACTCGATGTCGCTGGTCCCCGAGGAGTAGTGGCTGAGTTCATCGTCGTCGTGAGCTCGGAGTCGAAGTTGGTCAGCTGGAATTCCTAGATTTAGGTACCACTGGTATCGCTCGTTCATCCAGTACTCGTACCAACTGTCTGCCTCGGCTGGTGGTACAAAAAATTCAAGTTCCATTTGTTCGAACTCGCGTGTTCGGAAAACAAAATTTCCCGGAGTGATCTCGTTTCGAAACGATTTGCCGATTTGGGCGATACCAAAGGGCGGCTTTTTGCGGCTGGTTTCGATGATGTTTTTGAAGTTGATGAACGTCCCTTGAGCTGTTTCAGGTCGCAGGTACACGTCAGCGCCGGCGCCTTCTACAGGACCTGCTTGGGTCTTGAACATGAGGTTAAACGCGCGGGCTTCGGTGAATGTCCCCGACTCCCCACAAGATGGGCAGGTGTCGGCGTCTTCGAGTTGGTCTTGTCGGTGGCGGGTTTTGCATGAGGTGCAATCGACGAGCGGGTCACTGAAATTGTCAAGATGACCCGATGCCTCCCATACTTTTGGCGGGCTGAGAATGGCGGCATCTAAGCCCACGACGTCGCTGCGCAGTTGGACCATCGATCGCCACCACGCGTCCTTCACGTTTCGGAGCATCAGCACTCCAATAGGGCCATAGTCGTATGTGCTGCGGAACCCTCCATAAATCTCAGCGGACGGGAACACGAAGCTCCGGCGTTTACATAGATTTACGACCTGATCGAAAAGTGTGGGTTCGGTCGATGCCATGGCGCCGAGGGTACCGACCACTTACCCTTCCTCACCAAGTAATTCTTTGACTATGTTTGCTTTACGGACGAGTCGAGCTCGTTGGTGCTCATGGGGGCAACATGCGATTAGAAGGCAAAGTAGCGGTCATTACTGGCGGCGGTAATGGTTTAGGTAGGGCCACAGCCCGGCGTTTTGCTTCTGAAGGAGCTCGAGTTGTAGTCGCTGATCTCATTGACGATTTGGGGGAAGAAACTTCACAGATGATCGCCGATGCCGGCGGCACTGCATCTTTTATTCATTGCGACGCTGTGAGTATCAGTGACAATCACCAAATGGCTGCTCACGCTTTAGAAACTTACGGGGCGATCGACGTGTTGGTCACTGCTGCGGGGGTAAGCCATGCGGGTTACAAGAGCGGCGACCAAGAAGCCAGCGTCAAGTGGTTCGCTAAGCGAATGGACTATGTCGAACGGCCTGCCGACGAGCTATTAGAACTGGATTTAGAAGACTTTCGTCAGGTGATGGCAATTAATTTAGAGGGAACGCTTTTGGCAGCTCAGGCGTGTGGCGCGCCCATGGTGGAAGCTGGGAACGGCGGTTCCATAGTCACCATTGCTTCGATCGCGGCCAAACATCCCGACGCTGGACCCTTGCCCTATGTGTGTTCCAAATCAGCGGTTTGGATGTTGACGAAGAAGTTGGCTCGCTTGTTGGCTTCATCGGGCATCAGAGTGAACGCGATAGGTCCGGGCTACATCGATACGCACATGACAAGCATGATCGATCTCATTCCCGAAGATCTCCTGACGCAGTTTTTTGCCAATATCCCGATGGGACGCAAAGGGATTCCTGATGAAATCGCTAGTACTGCGTTGTTCCTGGCCAGCGATGAGGCTTCCTATTTCACTGGTGAAATATTGCATCCAGATGGTGGGTACTTCACCGAGTAAGTCTCTCTGGCTGAGTTAGGGTGGGGTTGCCATGTTGCGAGACCGAACTGTTGCTTGTATCTGCCTACTGTTGACTGCTCTTGCCTGGTCAACACCGATCACGTTGTTCGAGGAGGTTGAGGGCATCGACAACGATCGGATGGAGTGGTCGTGCCCACGTCCAATTCTTTCCCCTTCACCTGACGCAGTTGACCTTGACGCGTTGCGTGTCGAGTTAATTGGGAGTCCGAACGAGACGGTGAAAAGCCAACATCCTCAATGCAGAATGCTGAATGGCACCCAGCTGGTGCTGGGACTGTTGTCTCTTGCCGGGGCGCTTTGGAAGGGACGCATTTGGTGGTTATCTACCGCTGGTGCCAGAGCCGAAAAGAAGTTTGCGCGTCTCCACGCTAAGACATCAGGTAAACCCAAAGGCATGTTGAATTAGCTCAACGTCGTTTCTTCGGTTTTGTTCACTGAAGCAGTTCAGTGCTTCTAAGTCGTCGCTCAATATGGAATTCCCATAAGCGGTGCGTAAGCGCTGAGACTTCGTCGGTGTGAGGTGCTTGCTGTACCTCTAGGACTGTGGCAAGTGCACCGCCCAGAGTTGCTCGCATCAGTTCGAGTGCAGCGGAAGAGATTGGACGTCCGCGCCGGTGATCTGCACAAGTCACGCCGCCTGTGCCTGGGTCGAAATACTCAAGTGCACTGGTTTCCCCACCTATGACGCATTCGTTGAGTTCGGGGGCTACCCCTTCATGAGCAAGGAGTTTCAACATGAAAGCTGGAACGATCAGCGCTGGGTCAGCGAGGTGAAGTGTTTCTAGACCGCCGCACAGCATCCTGTATAGCCCTTGGTCCGGTTGCCAATCTTGTGCAATTTGGTCCACAGCTTCGGCGATCGTTAAGGCTTTACCGAGACGGTCGAGGTTGTTTCTGATGTCTGGCCAGTGATCCCGAGTTTCTGCTTGGGTGACAATGTCGAGATCGCCTCGCCCTCTATAGAACTGAAGGTCGAGGTGGCGTAATGGCTCAAGCCGTCCTCCGAAGCGGCTGCGAGTCTTGCGGACGCCTTTCGCTACGGCTCTGACTTTCCCATTGTTTTCGGTGATGACAGAAAGGATTCGGTCGGCTTCACCAAGTTTGTGGGTTCGTACGACGACGCCGCTGTCTCGGTAGTACGCCATCATTCGCCCTTTTATCGATTGAGACCGCCGAAGCGGCGGTCGCGAGCTTGGTATTCAAGGATGGCGTCGTAAAGGTTGCTGCGGCGAAAGTCGGGCCACAGAGTTTCTGTGAACAAAAGTTCGCTGTAGGCAACTTGCCACAGCAAAAAGTTGGATAGCCGGTGCTCTCCTGAAGTTCTGATTAAGAGATCCACGTCAGGCATTGTTGGGTCGTAGAGGTAGCGCTCCAGGGTGCCTTCGTCGATGCGTTCCATTTCTACGCCATCAGCCGCCATTGTCTTGATGGCATCAATAATTTCGGCTCGCCCTCCGTAGTTAAATGCGATGGTCAATGTCATGGCGGTGTTGTGCTGAGTTAGCTCAGCGGCGTCGTCCTGTCGACGCATCACACGTTTGGGTACCCGCCAATTTCTTCTTCCCGCAAATCGGATGCGGACACCCATTTCGTGTAGTTCGTGTGAGCGGCGAACAAGCAGAGCTTCGTTAAACCCCATGAGAAACTTGACTTCTTCAGGTGGACGTTTCCAATTTTCTGTGGAGAAAGCGAAAACGGTGAGCCATTTGATGCCTACCTCTTGAGCTCCTTCGATGGTGTCGAAAAGAGCTTCCTCGCCAGCGGCATGCCCTTCTGTTCTCGCCATATCTTGCGCTTGGGCCCAGCGTCCGTTGCCATCCATTACACATGCGACGTGTTGAGGAACACGCGACAGATCAAGGGCAGCAGGAATCACACTCCGCACGTTAATCGGGTTCCTGGAAATCAAGTAGACGGTCTAACGACTCTGATTTCCTTTGCCAATCCTTGTCGACTTTGACCCGAAGCTCTAGGTGAATCCCTTCGCCTCCGTTTGCTAACTGGGTTCGCACGGCTATGCCTACTTGTTTGAGAACTTCACCTTTTCGGCCGATGACCATGCCTTTTTGTGACTCGCGTTCCACGAGAATTTCACATCTGATGCGAGGCCATTCCCATTCGGTTACTCGAGTCGCGATGCTGTAGGGCAATTCTTCGCGGAACTTGGAAAGTAACTGTTCGCGCACGAGTTCAGCGACGAACCAAGGTTCGGGTAAGTCAGTGATTTGATCTGACGGGAAATAAGCAGGTCCTTCGCTAAGGCGGCCCTCAAGATGGTCAACGAGTGCCGGTAGTCCCTCCCCCGTAAGTCCTGATACAGGAAAATATGCTTCAGCTTCAAAGGTTGATGCTTCTGCGAGTTGCTGTATCACCACGTCATGGGAGGCACGATCACATTTGGTGAGCACCACGATCGAGTTTGGCGGCAACTTTTCGGCGATAAATCGGTCGCCTTTACCGATAGCGGCCGTTGCGTCGATGACAAGGCAAGCAACGTCTACGTCTGCGAGCGCGCCGTGCGCAGTTTCGTTGAGCCGTTCTCCAAGTGGTGTCACCGGTTTGTGAATGCCAGGTGTGTCTACGAAGACGATTTGGCTTCCGGGTCGATGGAGTACTCCCATCACTCGGAGCCGCGTCGTCTGGGGTTTGTCCGAAACGATGCTGATTTTGGTTCCCAGCAGTTTGTTGATCAGTGTGGATTTGCCGGCATTGGGGCGGCCAACAAGGGTGACAAACCCCGATTTCATTCCTGTGCCTTTCGTCGAGCGGCGATGATGTTTATTCGTCGGTTGTCAATTTCTTTCGCTGTCAACTCCCACCCGTTATGGACGATGGTTTCGTCGACTTCTGGAACATGACCAAGTAAACCAAAGACCAGGCCCCCGACCGTGTCCCAATCACCGTCACCCGTCGAAATTCCTGTGAGTTCCTCGAAATCATCTACGGGTAGTCGCCCTGAGAGAAGCAGCGTCCCGTCAGATTGCTCTTCAACTAATGACTCTTCACTATCGAATTCGTCAACAATTTCGCCAATGAGTTCCTCAAGAATGTCTTCGAGGCTTACTAATCCCGCCGTGCCCCCGTATTCGTCGACGACGATTGCGAGATGCGATTTAGATGCCTGCATTTCTCGCATGAGTTCGACCACTCTTTTCGACTCGGGTACAAATACCGCATTCCGGACAAGGGATCTGATCTTGGAATCCGTTGGACCTTCCAAGTGGGCTGCTAGGAGGTCTTTGGATAGCACCACCCCAAGGACATCGTCGGCTGTCTCGCCCACGACCGGGAGTCGCGTGAAGCCGCTATCAACGACGACGGCTAGTGCCTCTGCGACGCTGAGGTTGCGTTCGAGAGTCACCATGTCAGGTCGAGGCACCATGATTTCGCGAACAATCGTGTCACCTAATTCGATGATCGACCCAATGAGGTGAGCTTCGTCATCCTCAATGAGTCGTGCTTCAGCGGCTGCTTCGGCTAAAGCAACAAGCTCGTCTTCCACCACGAGGTCGAAGCTTTCGTCGCGTGCTCTTGGTCCGCAACGACGAGCGATCGCCGCAAGCGGTCGAGCGACTAACTGCAGCGGAGTCAACCGAGTGATCAGCCGGGCCGGCCGCGCGAACCACTTCGCCATTTCATCATTCGCCTCAATCGCCCATCGCCGAGGGATTGCTTCACCAAACAGAAACAAGACAACTGTCGCGATGATCGTTATTAACAGAGTTCGCCCAGCGGCTTGGCCTATCAAGATGGCCGAGGCAATCAATCCGACTTGGCAAACGACTCGCAGGACAGTGACTGGCGCTAGCAACACTTCCCGGTCCGCTATTAGTTCCGACAGTTGGAGATCGCCTTTACTGGCCTCGTCTAGGCCCGCCGCTCTCGCACGACCAAGGCGAACAAAGGTCACCTCGATGAGCCGCAAGGTGATTAATGCCACTAATAAGAAGACGACTAGCAGCGTCGCCACTGCCCCGCCCATTAACGACCCTCGTAACCAAAAGCTGCGAGATGTGTCCGCTCTGACGCCTGCATCATGTTGCGGTCTTCGTCATCGGCATGGTCCATTCCAAGGACGTGAAGTATTCCATGCACGACGAGTAGGTCGATTTCGTCGGTGATAGAGCCGTCGTGACCTGGGTAGGAATCTTTGTTTATTAAACAATTGGCTGCAGCGACATTTGGGCAGATAACAACGTCGCCAAGCAGGATAGGCATCGGTGCGGGAAAGTCTTGGTCCACGACGTGTTCATCGATGGGAAACGCCAACACATCCGTGGGACCTTCATGACCCATGTGTTTGGCGTTGAGGTCTGCCATGGCTTGTGACGACACAAACAAAACGGTGAGCGCCGCGCCTTCGGGTACACCTTCACTCGTCAGAACGCTCGCAGCAAGAGTTCGGTAACGCTCTAGGTCAAGTTCGTGGCCGCTCTGTTGATCGGCTACCTGAACATCTGGTTGGCCTAGGTTTCCATTGGGCTTCGCAGCGGGCGCCCGATTCGATGGTTCAAGATGAGTCACGGAGACTGTTGAGCCCTGTCACGTTGCTCGTAGGCGTTCACGATGGCCTGCACTATGCGATGGCGGACAATGTCGCGACCGCCTAAGTGCACAAATGCGATGTCCTCTACATCGTTGAGGGTGTTTGGAACATCGCGGAGTCCGCTCTTGCCTCCAGGGACGTCTATCTGTGTCACGTCGCCGGTTACTACGACTCTGGAACCGAAACCGATGCGGGTAAGAAACATTTTCATCTGTTCGGGGGTGGTGTTCTGAGCTTCGTCGAGAATGATGAAACTGTCGTTCAAGGTGCGTCCGCGCATGAACGCGAGTGGAGCAACCTCGACAGTATTTTTTTCGAAAAGCCTTCCGGCGGCTTCGGAATCGAACATGTCATGCAACGCGTCGTAGAGAGGTCGAAGATACGGGTCGACTTTGGCCATTAGATCGCCGGGCAAGAAACCTAAACGTTCGCCAGCTTCGACCGCCGGGCGGGTCAACACAATACGGCGCACTTGCTTCGCTAAGAGGGCCTCAACGGCGAGCGCTACCGCGAGCCAGGTCTTTCCCGTGCCTGCGGGTCCGATGGCGAAGGTGATGATGTTGTTGCGTACTGTCTCAACGTACGTTTTTTGTCCCGAGCTTTTCGCTCGAATAATTCGACCATTGGGTGCTTTCAGCACGTGGGTGGATAGCACTTCGCTCGGACGCTCGTCTGATTTCACCATGTCGATCATTCGCGTGACTTCTGCTTCGCCTAGGCGTTGACCGCCCTCGAGGATTTGCACTAATTCAGAGAAAACCTGGCCAACGACGGACGCCTCGGGTCCTTCAACCGTGATTTCGTTGCCGCGCACATGAATTACGGCGGTATCGAAGTGATTTTCGACAATGCGTAGGTATTCGTCTCGCTGGCCGAGTACACCCAACATGAGGTGATTCCCGGGGACATGAATTTTGACTTGGGTGTCGCTCAAATCGGCTCCTGCGACTGCAACTCCTACAGGAGGCTAGCGCCGTGAGATGTCCTCGCGTAGCGGGTTTCTTGAACAGCGCACATGTGCGGCCGGTTTACTCTTCAGATAATTCACGAATTAGTCATTAATTGCATCGTTACTGCAGCTTTCGGCGCAAAAAATCGATTTGGAGGAGGAGTAGATTTTCTGCGACCTGTTCTTGTGACGTCATGTGGGTTACACCCGAAAGCGGTAGCACTTCGTGGGGGCGGCCAGCCGCTAACAACGCTGCGGAAAGTTGGAGGGTGTGGGCTGCTACAACGTTGTCGTCAGCAAGCCCATGTATGAGCAGCAGCGGCCGTTGGAGTTCTCCCGCGTCGACTAATAGCGAAGTGCGGCGATAGTTGTCCGGTTCTTCTGTCGGGTGACCTAAATAACGTTCGGTGTAGTGGGTGTCGTAAAGCTCCCAATCAGTCACGGGGGCGCCTGCAATTGCTGCGTGAAAAATGTCGGGGCGTCGGATGACTGCCAGAGCAGCTAGATATCCGCCGAATGACCACCCACGGATACCCACTCTTGTGAGATCAACTCTGTCGGGGTGACGTTCAGCGACTGACTGTAAAGCTTCGATTTGAGCTTCAAGAACTGGGTGGGCGAGGTTTCCCCGCACCGATCTTTCCCAGCCGTCACCCCTCCCCGGGGTTCCTGGGCCATCGGCGATAACTACGCAAAAGCCTTGGTCGGCAAACCATTGAGAGACCAGATACGCGTTGTGGGTCCGTAGGACCCGCTGCGCGTGAGGGCCGCCGTAGGGATCGAGGAGAACAGGGAGAGGTTCATCACAGCCATCGGTGGGGAACAAGACCGCAGTGTGAATACCCGATGATTCTGTTTGAAGGAGCTCTACTGCAGGAGTAACCATCGGCGTTGCTTGCCAAGCGTCAATTCCCCACGTTTTTCCGCGGGCTTCGACTGCGACACGTGGGGAACTTTCAAGTGAGCTTTGTTCGATGATGGTGACGGATTTCGATGCGACCGCTTGGACAACGCCATTTCCACTCGTCAAACATTCGTTTTGGTTGTCGCTATACGACCACAGATCAATAATCGTCGGGTCGATTGATGCTGTGTATAAAAGCTTGGCATCGTCAACATCTACCAGCGACCGTACCCATTGATCAGGTCCAGAAAGTGGTGTCCCGTCATGAAGGAGCGAACGAGTGTGGCCATTGTCTTCGATCGTGAGCCATCCGCCATTCCATTTTCTGGGGGTACCGGGAACAATTTCAACCCAATCGGGGTCGTCAAGGGCAAGCACTGGGTTTGTGTCACCACTGGATTCTTCTACCTCAAGCACCCACATGGATCGTTGGTCTCGGCTCTGAACGGTGACGGTAAGCGGTGATCCGTCGTCCCACCTGACATCAACAAGGTATGGATGGGTTGAACGGTCCCAAGTGACCTGGATCTGGGTTGCGTCGTGCACGTTCACTAACCACAGTTCAACGTCAGCGTTTGAAGTGCCTGCGGCGGGATAACGAACGGTTTGCGGCGACTTGGCAGGATCCTCTGGAGCAGATATGTGCCACAGGTTCACATCAGCCACATCTACTCGAGCGACGACGAGCCTGTCGTTGTTTGGGTCCCACCAGTGTCCTCTGCTGCGACGCATCTCTTCAGCGGCAACGAACTCTGCGCTACCCCAGGTGACGGTCTTGCCGTCACCTTGTAGGAGCACCCTCGCCGGCTCTGATCCATCGGCTAGGGCTACATGCAGGCTGTCTTCGACGACAAAGGAAACGTATCGGCCGTCTGCAGATAAACGAGGATCAAATCCCGCTCCTGTGCTGGTCATCGAAGTCAACGAACCATTGTCGACATCGGCGACCACGATCTCGGCGCCAAGGGTAAACGTCACCCGAGAGCCTTGAGAGTTCAGGGAATATGTCGTGATCCCTCCAGCGCTCTCTCGTGCTCGTTCTCTTCGAGCCAGTTCCGCCGCGGGCAGTTCACCATCTTGATCATCAACGAATTTTCGGGGATCCACGATCACCCGTTCGGTACCCGTCAAGGTGTTAATCGCCCACAATGCGTTGGTGGGGTCCTCGGGACCGGTGCTACGCAGAAACAACACTTCTGTTCCGTCGCCGCCGACAGTGAAGTTTCGAGGTGAGCCCAAAGTAAACCGTTGGGTGCGCGCATGTTGGCGTGGGAAGCTGTCCGACACAACGTTGACGGTACTCCTGGTTACCCTCGATGGTGTGGCCTTACCTGATCCTTCCTCCTTCGAAGAACTCTCCGATCACCAAAAAGCGCTATGGGCTCGATACGGATCAGGCAACGATCCGTTGTTTGTGCAGCTGGTCGGGTTGCAGGTCCAAGAAGTGCGTCGAGATTACTGCCGTCTAGGGTTGCCGTTCCGACCGGACCTTCTTCAGGCAGGGGGCGCGATCCACGGCGGGGTGTTAACAACACTGTTGGATACATCGTGCGTGCCAGCGGTAGGTAGTGGATTCGAAAAGGCACGCCCATACAGCACCATTTCGATGCATGTGCAATTTTTGGCCGGTTCAAATGGCGGTGATCTGGTTGCGGCAGGGTGGGTGACGCGTCGAGGTAAATCGATCGCGTTTTGTGAAGCCGAAGTAGCGACAACGGCCGGAAAAACCTTGGCCAAAGGCGCCCTCACATTCAAAATTTGAGTTACGAGGTTTCGCCGGTGAGCGCAGCAGAGCGGTGCGCTGTGACGGCTGCAACAACTTCATCTGCGCTTGGGTTGACCATCACGGTTTCCCCGACTTCGATCGTGGGAACAATTTCGTTGCCATCAGCGCTAGCTCGCACAAACGCTGCTGCTTCGGGGTCTTCCCAAATATTGCGAAACGTGATCCCCATGTCAGTTGTGCTGAGTTGGTGTTCCAACGCCATACAAAAGCCGCATCCTGGCCGCCAATAAAAAATGAGGTCGTCCTCGTTTGTTGTCAACGTCCAGCCGCCTTCAGGGTCGCGTAAATATTTTTGCATTCAGGACACACCGGAAACTTCTCCGGGTTCCGATTGGGTAGCCACTTTTTGCCACACAAAGCCTTGACGGACTCGCCGGTTACAGCCGATCGGGTCATATCAGTTTTGTTGACGTAGTGAGCGAAGCGTTCATGGTCGCCATCATCAAGCTGAATCTCGGCTCGTTGTCCCAGGGCCGTGCTCTCGTTCATCTCAATCTCTCACTCTTGGTTCGCTCCCATTATGTATGGTGCAGCGGCAAACGCGTTGAGAAACTGGGGGCAAAGTGGCTGAACGGCCGAAGGGCATCGACTCAGCAGCAGGCTGGGTGGTAGTCGCGGCCACGGTAACGGCCACTTTCGCAGTATTTGGAGTCGCTTACAGCTTCGGTGCTGTTTTCACCACGATTCGCGAAGAGTTCGGCGTCGGCAAAGGTCAGGCGTCGCTCTTTTTTGCGATCACCACGTTCATTTACTTTGTCGTTGGTGTCTTTACGGGCCGTCTTGCCGATCGCTACGGACCTCGACCGGTGCTTCTCGTCGGGGCGGTCGCTATGGGATTGGGTTTATACCTCACATCTCTGGTGCACAACATCATCGTTGGGTACCTGACGTACGGCCTGGGGGTCGGAATCGGTGTCGGGTGCGCTTATGTGCCAATGGTGTCGACCGTTGGAGGATGGTTTGAGCGGGATCGAACAAAAGCGATGGGTGTGGCCGTCGCAGGCATTGGTTTGGGCACTCTTGTTGGGGCGCCTTTAGCGAAACAGCTCGTTCTCAGCTACGGGTGGCGGACAACTTTCGTTATTCTTGGCATCGGATCTGCGGCGCTTCTGGTATTAGCTTCTTTCGGCGCGAGACGCCCCCCTGGTGCCGCGGCGCAGGAATCACCCCCGCCGTTGCGAATCCTTCTTCGCGATGCACGTTTCAATTGGTTGTACACATCGATGGTTTTTCTCAGTTGCGGCTTGTTCGTCCCCATGGTGTACCTCGACGATTATTTAGAAGCGCGTGGGAAAGCAGGCGGCGCTCTACTCATTGGGATCATTGGGGCTACTTCGGTCGTGGGTCGCCTTGCCTTAGGTGCTATGGCGGCAAAAGTTGATTTGATGCGGCTGTACCGAATCTGTGTCGCGGCGTTGGGCGCCAGCTACCTCATTTGGATGGTGGCCGGCGCCAGTTATCCGGTGTTAGTCGTTTTTGCTGTTTGCATGGGCGCCGCGTATGGAGGTTGGATTGCCCTCTCCCCCGCGGTCATCGCTGATCTTTTTGGTCCGGTCGGATTAGGTGGCGTGTTGGGCGCGCTATATACATCGGCTGGCATCGGTGGGCTGATTGGACCTCCCGTCATCGGAGTTTTGGTTGATGCAGCGAATTATGAAACTGCTATCGGGGTAGCGATGGCCTTCAGTGGGGTATCGCTTGTTTTGTTGATCGCGGCGGGTCGAGCGTCGGCACCGGTTACGGACCGCCCTGCTGCGCAAATCGAGGATCCTCACGCGACTCTTGAAACGGCCAGCGCTTGGCTGGTGCGTTCGTCAACCGGTGAAATGAGGCTTACTCGTCGGTGAGTACTGGTGGGCTGTCCCAACCGATGGCCGAACATTCACCTAAGTACCAGTCGAGCACTGAGCCGGCGTCGGTGACCGATTCCACGTTGCCGGCTTCGTCAAGGTTTAAGTTCGCTCCATAGATTTGGAACCAAACGTCGGTGATCTCGTCGTTGTCTTCCGGGACGAGCAAGGTATGCACCGAACCTGCAGGTTCGTAAAGAAATGATCCCGATCTGTTGGTGTACTCACTTTCTGCGTAGTGCCAGGCGCCGGCAACCGTGTACGCGTAGACCTGTCCGGTATGGCGGTGAGTCTGAACTCGGGTGCCGGGCTGGAAGCGAGTGCGGACAATCCATAGGCCTTCGGTGATCTTCGCGGTGAGAAGCTTGACCTCGTTGCCTCCCTCACTCACGACCCAGGGCAGATCTTCCTCTCCGCGGTGAATCGCGCTGGGCGCCTTCTCGATCATTGTCATGGTTCCCCCATTGGATCTACCTGATCGTAGCTGTCACTCTTCCGGGCCGAAGATGAGATCGAAAACCTCGTCTGCTTTGCGTTCATCGTTGCGGTGGACAAGTAGTTGTGGGTTGCCGTCGATTACCCAACGAACACCCCTCATATCTAGCTGGTGAGCTGTTTCTGATATTTGGTCAACACTTAACTCCTCGATTTCATATGCAGGGCCTTCGGTTGCAGCGATATCAAAAATGTCGATTTCTTCTGAGATCAGCCCAGCAGATGCGAGCGCCTCTACTAGCGGTGACATTGCGTCCTCGGGGTTGTCTTCAACAAGTTCGCCTTCGAGAATTTCGTCGTCGTCCATAACAGCGAGTATGTCGCGCTTCGGCCTCTAGCCTGCAGATATGGGCGTCGGCCGATTTGACTCGCTGTTGTTGCTGTCGTTCGGCGGGCCAGAGGGGCCAGAGGATGTTCTCCCATTCCTTCGCAACGTAACCAGCGGGCGGGGGGTACCAGATCATCGTTTGGCAGTAGTTGCAGAGCAGTATGAGCGGTTCGGCGGGAAGAGCCCGATTAACGACTTGAACCGGCAGTTGCTCGCAGCAATAGAACAAGAACTAGCCGTTAGAGGCCATAATCTGCCAGCGTTTTGGGGGAATCGGAACTGGCACCCCTTTGTGTCTGAAACCCTTAACGCCCTTCAATCACAGGGGTGTCGATCGACCGTTTGTGTGGTCACTTCGGCGTTCAGTTCATATTCAGGATGTCGCCAATATCACGAAGACATAGATCGGGCATGTGCCGAGGTCAGCGATCCTCCTCAGATAGAACGAGTGAGGGTTTTTTGGAATCATCCAAAGTTTCTGGAATCAGCAGCTGAGTTATTGACTGAGGCGCGTCAAAAAGCGCACCTGTCGAACTCCACTCCGGTGCTACACAGTGCCCATAGTTTGCCGATCTCGATGGCGGCAACTTCGGACTATGAGAACCAATTAAATGAAGCAGCTGCGATCGTGAACGATCTCGCTGACATGAACGGGCCCTCTGAAGTCGTATTCCAGAGCCGAAGCGGGCCACCGTCAGTGCCGTGGCTATCGCCTGACATAAACAGTCGCCTCAGACAATTAGCGGAAGAGGGTGTCTCCGAGGTTTTGGTGCATCCAATTGGATTTGTTGCTGACCATATGGAGGTGCTCTTTGATCTCGATACTCAAGCAATGGCCACCGCTCGAGAGTCCGGTGTAAGGATGGTGCGGACCCCTACGGTTGGCACCCACCCTGGTTTTGTTTCTATGTTGGTGGATCTGGTTGAAGAAGCAGCTGGTTTGCGTGGGGATCGACCGGCTTTGGGTGCTTCTGGGCCACGCCCAGATCATTGTTCTATGGACTGTTGCCCAGCACCGAGGCGCAACGGTTCCTAGTTAGCCTGCTGCCCGGAAACGGTCCGCTATGGGGCCCGAGTCCCCCAAGATCCAATGGTTTCTGCACCGTAGCTCGTAGGTAACTTGGGCAGTTGAGCCATCATCGATGAGGACAACGTCTCCGTCGTACACCTGGACTCCGTCATGTAGACGCGCATTGTGGGTCGCAGCTCTGCTACACCAGCAACGAGCTTGGACCTGCAGTTCTAATCGTTGGTCAGCAACTTCAAGCAAGCGTGCTGAGCCTGGGAACAGTTTCCCTCGAAAGTCGGTGAGAAGTCCGAAGGCGTAGACATCTACGCCAAGTTCATCAACAACTCGTGCCAATTGGTCGACTTGAGGGTCGGTATAGAACTGAGCCTCATCACACACCAGATAATCCAGTGCCCCGTGTCCTGACTGGTGGCTGTGCGCTAGCGCATACAAATCAAGTTTTGGATGCACTTCGACCGCCGGAGTTGAGACCCCTAGCGCGCTGGATACATGAGCGCCAGCGCGGTCGTGCATGCTGCACAGCAGCCCTGTTCCCGTTGCAGCAAGGTTGTGATGAATCTGCAGGGCGAGAGTCGACTTACCTGACGACATAGTTCCAAAGGAAAACTGGAGACTCCCCATGGTCAACAAATTACACAGGTGTGATACGTCATGGGACCACTTACCCACATCCGCTTGTGTTGCCACAAGAACGGCAGGTGTAGCACGTACCTGCTCGCACCATCCGATCACCACAAGTTGAGCACAATGGTGCGTCGCTAAGAACACCGTGCTGTGTCGATGGTGGATCTAGGACGGGTTCAGCACCAATCGCGGTTTGGACTGTTGCTTCTTCAAACCCCGGAAGGTGTGGGTCCATTCGTTCTTCACTCGACAGAACGCCAAGTTCTTGGCGTTCTTGAGTCGGTAAGTATTCCAGTGCCAGGCGACGGAAGATGTAATCAACCAGACTGCTTGCGATTCGAAGTTGGGGGTCGTCGGTTATTCCCGCTGGCTCGAACCGAACGTTGGTGAAGGCTTCTATATACGAACGAAGAGGAACCCCGTATTGGAGGCCATGACTTACAGAGATGGCGAACGCGTCCATAATGCCGGCGAGCGTTGATCCTTGTTTCGCGACGGTAAGGAAGATCTCCCCGGGGCGACCGTCGTCGTATTCGCCAACGGTCATGTAGCCGTGACAATCTGCTACGCGGAATGAGAAAGTTTGTGACCGTCTAGTCCGGGGAAGCTTTTCTCGCTCCGGGGTGAATTGTGCTTCAACCATTGCTGCGTTGACTGCGTCGCCGATGAGCCCCTGATTGTCTCGTGTCGTTGACAACGGTTGACCCACTTTGCAGTTATCCCTGTAGATCGCTACCGCCTTAAGCCCAAGTTTCCAGGCCATGAGATGAAGACTTTCGACGTCTTCAACAGTCGCGCTCTCTGACAGGTTCACTGTTTTCGAGATAGCTCCTGAAACGAATGGCTGTGCAGCGGCCATCATCAAAATGTGGGCTTCGTGATGAATGACGTTGTCTCCCATAGAGCAAGCAAAGACAGGCAGGTGCTCTGCTAGGAGATGGGGGGCTCCAACGATGCTGCCCCTATCAAGCACGTACGCCTCGATGTCAGCTATCTCCTCTGCTGTGTAGCTCAAACGACGCAGAGCACGTCCAAGGGTGCCGTTTACGATGGTGAGGTCGCCGCCTCCGACGAGCTTCTTGAACTTGACCAATCCGAGATCAGGTTCAATGCCCGTGGTATCGCAATCCATCATGAATGAGATCGTGCCAGTCGGCGCAATAACGGTTGCCTGTGAGTTCCGAATACCGTGTTTTTCGCATCCGCTGACCGCGTGATCCCATAGTTTTCGGGCTGCGCTGGTCACTTCTTCTGGAGCGACATCCGTGAGTGTTCCCAACGCTTGACGATGTCGTCGCAGCACGTCTTGCATGGGGACACGATTAGTGGCGTATCCCGAAAACGCTCCCACTCTTTGGGCAAGGTCTACCGAAGTGGAATACGCCTGGCCCGTCATCAACGCAGTGACAGCCCCGGTCCAAGCTCGGGCTTCTTTGGAGTTGTACGCCAAACCCAGCGCCATGAGCATTGCGCCAAGGTTTGTGTACCCAAGACCCAACTGACGAAAATTTCGGGATGTTTGGCCGATCTCTTCAGTCGGATAGTCGGCGTTACCGACCAAGATGTCTTGGGCCGTAAACACGACTCGTATCGCCTGACAAAAACCTTCTACGTCGAATCGGTCAGTCTGGTCTGCGCCGAGGAAGGTAAGGAGGTTGAGGCTTGCGAGGTTACATGCGGAGTTGTCGAGATGAACGTATTCACTGCAGGGGTTGGACGCGGTGATCGGACCGGTGTTGGGGGCTGTATGCCAGCGGTTGATTGTTGAACTGAATTGCACTCCCGGATCAGCGCACTCCCAAGCTGCTTCGGCGATCTGACGGAACAGAGACCGGGCGGAGTGGCGCTCTACGACTGATCCGTCGGTCCGAGCGGTGACTTCCCAGTCGCCGTCGCTTTCGACGGCTGCCATGAACTCATCGGTGAGTCGTATCGAGTTGTTTGCGTTCTGATATTGAACAGAGTGAACGTCAGCCCCGTCGAGGTCCATGTCGAAACCTGCGTCGCGAAGCACCCTCGCCTTTCGTTCTTCGAGGGCCTTGCACCAGATGAACTGCTCTACATCAGGGTGGTCAACATCAAGCAACACCATCTTGGCTGCTCGTCGTGTCTTACCACCACTCTTGATGGTTCCCGCTGACGCGTCGGCTCCTCGCATGAAGCTCACGGGGCCGCTCGACTCTCCTCCGCCGCGTAGTGGTTCTGATGATCCCCGTATGCGGGACAAGTTAACGCCCGCACCCGAACCGCCTTTAAAGATCCGGCCTTCTTCGGCGTACCAGTTGAGAATCGAGTCCATATTGTCATCGACCGACAAGATGAAACAGGCCGAAGCCTGTTGAGGTACGCCGTCGACTCCTATGTTGAACCAGACCGGACTGTTGAAGGCGCAGCGTTGGTTCAATAGCAGCCATGCCAATTCCGCTTCGAAGGTTTCTGCCTCGTCGGGATCTTCGAAATAGCCGTCGGCCTCGCCCCATGAGCGGATGGTCGAAGTTACTCTTGCAATGACTTGACGCAATGAGGATTCACGATCGCTAGCGCCGAGAGCACCACGAAAATATTTTTGTGTGACGATGTTTGAAGCTGTGAAACTCCAATCTTTCGGGAATTCAACATCGAGTTGCTCGAAACTTGTGGATCCGTCCAAATAGTTGGTGAGCCTGGCGTCGCGTTGTTCCCATTTGACCGTTGAGTATGGGTCGATTCCGTCTTGGGTGAAATGACGTGAGATTCGAGTCGGGGAAATCGATGCCGTTTGGTTAGAAGTAACAGTCATCGGTTTCTCCGAGATTCGTAGGAGCGATCGGTAAGTTTGCGGCGGGCCGGAGGCCGACTCGGTGGGTGTGATCCCGCTTCGCCCTGACCTTCAAAGCACGGAACCTCGTTGTGTACATCTGGTTGAGGGCTCATTGAGAACCCGTCCTCCATTTGTCGCACTCCTTCCGCCAGTCGGTCGCCCAACCCGCCGCGTACACGAATGTAGGAACTGTTGCTTGTGGAGCGATAGAGGGATAACAAAAAAGTTCTGTGGGTGAGTTGGGGAATTCTTGGGGCAGTTCTACACACCCGTGCGTCCCGACACGCGCTGTGGTCACGCTGTATTTCGTGGACGGATTCGCGAATAGTTCCGTTCGGCTTCGAAGAACTCATGGTTAAGCCTCTGACCTGGGAAAATAAGCGGGCGTATCTGCCGCTACCCACCACCAATCTATCGGCAGATCGTGCCTCCTCTGACGAGAGCCGCTTGGATCGGGTCGCCAGCCTGTGGAGAACCACTGATGGTGGTGAGAGCCGTAGTCGCGTGAAATTCGTGACGTGAAATCTCTTTTTCGCCAAAGTCGTGTCAACATCAAGGGGTGCATCGCCTGTTACCTCAACCTGTAGCCGAGGTCGATACCGACGACGTCTATCGCGATAGTCGACCGGTGGTTGATGGCCGTCCATGGTTGATGATGAACATGATCTCGACGATCGATGGTGCTACCGAGATCGGTGGGGTCTCCGGTCCGCTGGGAGGACCGGCAGACAAAGACGTTTTTGGGACGATACGTACCCTGCCGGACGTTATTTTGGTCGGAAGCACCACCGCCGTGGCCGAGCGTTACACCCCTCCTTCTAGCAGCGTCAGCACGAAGGCTCGGCGGCTTTCTAACGGGGCGTGGCCGGTAGCTCGCGTAGCGGTCGTCAGCAGCAAACTGAATTTTGATTTGGCGTTGCCGCTGTTCAATCGACCAGATCAACGCCCCATTGTGGTGACAACTGAAGATGCCGACCCGGCGGGGTTGCGTCGGGTCGCACAGCATGCCGACGTGTTGCAATGTGGCACCGGCACTGTCGATTTTTCGAACGCGCTCACTCAAATGGCAACGCTCGGTGCCAAAGTGGTGCTGTCCGAAGGAGGTCCTTCCGTCAACGGAGCTCTGAGTGCACAGGGTTTGGTGGACGAGGTCTTTCTTACCGTTTCGCCACTTGTGGGCGGCGGGGATTCTGGCGGCATTATCCGCGGCGCGATTCTCGAGCAACCTCAAGAGTTTGTTCTTCGACATGTTCTTACCGAAGACCATTACTTGTTCCTTAGATATGTGCGCCAAATTGCGGATTTCTGAACAAGCCCCACTCCCAAATAAAGGCTCTAGGGCAACATCAGGGTCTGACCTGCAGTCAGGGAATGACCACCATTGAGTTCAGCAATGCGGTCAATAAGTGGTCGAACATCCCCGGTGGGTTGCAACCCCCGACCTATGGACCACAAAGTGTCGCCCGGTTGGACGAGGACGACTCGACCACCGGTGAGGGCGTCGCCGGCGGCACTTTCGACCATCGTCGGCGCTGCTGCGAGATGCAGGTCTGTTCCCTGGGCCAACAAAAGTTGACGAGTTCCCAATGTGAGCCAAAGCAGACCTACCACTAGACCCGCTACGACAATGCGACGACGCCAATAGGTCGACGAAGAATGGCGGCGTGTTGAAGAACGCTGCGTCGGAACCCCAAATCGTGCATCTCCGTCAACCAGGCGCAGGTGAGGTCGGCTCTTATGCAGTGGCTCGCTCACGTCGAGATGTTCTGGTTGGGGGCTAAGTACTGCAACCATTGCGGTTCCTCCAATTCCTCAGTGCGTTTGCGGGCTTGTTCGCGAAGTAATTTTGCAGGTGGGGTCGGACACTGAATTCATCGTTACCCACTTACTACAAACTCGAACACTTGTTCGACTACACCAGAACATTTGTTCGATGTCAAGTGAAAATCGAACAAGTGTTTGCCCCCAATGTCGGGTGCTGGTACGGTTTGAAGCGAACAAACGTTCGTAAGTCATTAGGAGGGGTCGTGGCTGACCACACCATTACCGATCGTCAGCGGGCCATTCTCGAATACATCGAGATAACCATGCGCGAGCGCGGCTATCCGCCGTCCGTTCGAGAGATCGGGGCGGCTGTGGGACTGAACTCCCCGAGCACAGTTCATTCTCATCTGGCGCAATTAGAGAGTGCCGGGTATTTGCGTCGAGATCCGACAAAGCCACGAGCGATTGAAGTGTGTTTTGATGCCTCTTCTGGAGTTATTGCCGAACGTCGCCCGACCCGCCACGTGCCCCTTGTCGGTGAGGTGGCGGCAGGCACTGATGTGTTGGCCCAAGAAAATGTTGAAGAGCTGGTGCCGGTACCGGAGGATTTCACCGGTGGCGGCGAGTTGTTCATGTTGAAAGTACGCGGCGATTCAATGATCGAAGCCGGAATCCTTGACGGCGATTTTGTGGTCGTGAGCCGTCAAAGCACCGCCTCAAATGGCGACATTGTGGTCGCTGGTATTCCAGGGGATGAGGCCACCGTGAAGACCTTTACAAAGCAAGGTGGGACTGTCACTTTGTTGCCGTCGAATTCAACTCTCGAGCCGATGGTGTTCCCTGCGGCGGAAGTCGCAATATTTGGTCGCGTTGTGACGGTAATGCGTCGACTCTGAGTTGTACGCAAGGAACTCGCCTCAACGCCCCGCAAACGATCGCTAGTTGTGATGGACTGCTGGGGTGTTTACGCCCGCACCGATTCCACCGCCCGATTTAGACTCAACTGAAGCTGTATGGATCCCAGTGCGTTCGGGAACCGTGTTCGTCGAACCCGGGGGAGGATTTGTTCGCGCGGCTACAGCACCGATAGAAGCACCGGACGTTTTTTTGGGTGTGCTGGATGGTCTCGCCGTCTACGCGCTTGATCTTCACGAAACGTCTGAAGAGGCGGACCTTGAGCCAGTTCACTTACGCAAACTTTTTGGTCGAATTCCTGACGAGGAATGGGTTGTTGCTGGACGTGCGGAACAAATCATTAACTATGACCGCACACACGTGTATTGCGGTCGCTGTGCGACCCCCACCGAAACAAACCCTCACGATCGCGGAAAAGTCTGTCCGAGTTGTAAACACATGGCCTTCCCGCGCCTGAGTCCTGCCATGATTGTCTTGGTCGAGAAGGGCGACCAGGCGCTACTTGCCTGGGGTCGACAGTTTCCGGGTCGCTTTTTCAGCACACTCGCTGGTTTCGTCGAACCTGGAGAGAGCCTGGAACAAGCAGTCGAGCGGGAAGTTATGGAAGAGGTAGGGGTGACGGTCAATGATGTCCGTTACTTCGGAAGTCAACCTTGGCCCTTCCCTCACTCTTTAATGTGCGGCTTTCAGTGCACGTACGAATCGGGAGAGATCACTATCCAAGAGGAAGAGATCGTTGAGGCTGGCTGGTTCAATGCCACGGACCTTCCACCGTGCCCAATTGGCGGAATGTCAATCGCCGGATGGTTGATTCAAGACTGGCTACAACGACAGGGGGTCGCTTAAGAAGTCTTGTCGCGAAGGCGGACGAGACCCTCTTGAGCGACGGTGGCGACGAGTTCGCCGCTCTCTGTGAACACGTCACCGGTCGCTAGACCTCGCGTACCTTTTATTTGATGAGGAGAGAGGTCGAACAGCATCCATTCGTCTGCTCGGACAGCTCTGTGGAACCAGACGGCATGGTCAAGCGAAGCGGCCATGTAGACATCATCCCAATTATGTTCGTCCGATTTTCCGTTGAGAAGTGCCTGAGCAGGATGGGCGTTGACGACGGCGTCCATGGGGTTGGTATCTGACAAGTACGCCAGGGCGGCGTAGTGATCATCGTGGGAATCTCCAATGGGGTCGGTGAACCGAGCCCAAACTCGATGACGAGCGGGGCTAGTTGACTCATGCTCTAAACGGGCGTCTAACCCCATACCCCAGTCGATTTTTCGTGATTCTTCGGGTGACTTGACGTCGGCCGGGAAGGTAGACGTCGATACGTCTGGGCCGTCTTCGTCGCGCTGAAAGGAACATGACAGGTTCAATATCGCTCCCCCACTTTGCCGCGCTAGGACTCTTCGCGTAGAAAAACTTCTGCCGTTGCGGAGCCTGTCGACCTCGTAACGCACTGGTTCATTTGGGTCGCCACCCAAAATAAAATATGCGTGCAGTGAATGCGCTCTATGGCCTTCAATGTCGACTGTGTACATCGCCGCACGTAATGCTTGCGCTATGACTAGCCCTCCGTAGATGCGACCCCACTCATACGCTGGGCTTTCCCCTACGAATGTGTCAGCTCCATGTGGCTCCAAGCTGAGTATTTTCTTCGAGTCAGTCATGCACGGTGCCAAACAACGCCATTGGCGCTGTCTTCAATGATGACGTCGGCAGATGCAAGCTCGTCGCGGATGCGATCGGCTGTCGCGAAATCCTTGTCCCCTCGAGCCTGGGCTCTTTGCTCAAGCAGGTCTTCTATCTCTTGGTCGGTTGGGCCAACATTCGTCTTTGCTTCTTGAGATCCGATTTCGATGCCGAGAACAGAAAACATTTCTACCGCCGTGCGGCTCTTCAATCCAGCGGCTACCAGATCACTGTTGTCGAGGTCACTGTTGGCACTTCGAATGAGGCTAAAGGCGTTGTCGAGGGCAGTTGGGGTGCTGAAGTCGTCGTCCATTGCCAAACGAAACGCGGCGATAGACGCTTCATGTAGTTCGCCGCCGTTGAGGTCAACATTCGCCGTGACCATACGTCGGTGGAAAGCGTCAAGTCGGTTGACGGCTGCGTCAGCAGCCATCAACGCGTCACGGCCCATCTCCATGGCGCGCCGATAGTGGGTTTGGAGAGCCAGAAGACGCAACGCCCGCGGTCCTGCGGTGTCTATGGCTTCAGCCAGGTTGGTGAAGTTGCCCAATGATTTGGACATTTTTTCGCCCGCGACATTCACCATCGCGCTATGCACCCAATACCGAGCAAACTGTTGTCCCATAGCAGTGACTTGCGCCCATTCGTTTTGGTGGTGAGGAAAACAGAGATCATCACCTCCGCCATGGATATCGAACCCGGTACCCAAAGCACTGAGCGACATAGCGACGCATTCGGTGTGCCAGCCCGGCCGTCCCACTCCCCAAGGCGTGAACCACGACGGTTCTCCCGGTTTCGCGGACTTCCAAAGTGCGAAGTCGAGCGGAGATTGTTTGTCAGTATCAACGTCCACTCGTTGCCCTGCATCATCGAGAAGTTGATCTAACGTTCGACCCGCTAAACGCCCATATTCGCTCAGATTTCCCACTGAGAAATACACGCCTTTGTCTTCGACAACGTATGCCGCGCCACGGTCAATGAGTTGGCGAATGATCTCGATCATCCCATCAATGAACTGTGTGGCATGAGGACGAGAATCGGGGGGCAAGATGCCAAGCCGTTCCATTTGCTCGTCGTATTTGGCGGTGAACTCTGCGGCTACATCGGGTTCAGTACGTCCTTCTTGCTCCGCTCGCACAATAATCTTGTCATCAATGTCTGTGACGTTTGAGGCTACGAGCACCCGCAAACCGGTCCAGGTGAGATAGCGGCGAATCATGTCATAGGTCAATGCCGTTCGGCCGTGACCGAGGTGGGGTAAGTCATAGACGGTTGGGCCACAGACATACATTGCAACTTCACCCTCGGCACGAGGGGTAAAGGGCACCTTTTGGCGCTGCATGGTGTCGTATATGTGAAGGGGCACGTTGATCTCTAAGTTTTGCTTGATGCCGCGGGGCGAAGCTAAGCAGGAACGATGGTTCGCAGGGTATCGCTAGCCGCCGTGCCAACAGTGAGCTTTTAACGACATCCTCGTCTCAAAAACTCAGAATTCTTGGTGAATTAGCTCCCAGAAGGTGTGTGATCAAACATCGCGAAGGCGAGACTGGCTCGATGTCCGTGTTTCTGTATCAGCTAGGTCGCGCCTGTGTTCGCCACAGATGGAGAACCATCGGCGCATGGCTCATCACTTCAATTGTTTTGATCGGACTCAACCAAGCGGTGGGTGGGGAGTTGACCAACGGCTTCGAGGTTCCGGATTTCGACAGCCAAAGCGCATACGACCTTCTGGCTGATCGCTTCCCCGCCGAAGGCGGCATCAACGCTCAAGTCGTAGTAGAAGCGCCAACTGGATCACTGCTGAGTGACCCTGTCCAACGAAAAGTGATGGAAGGAATCTCCGCTGAGCTTCGGACAATTGAAGGCGTAGAAAGAGTTGTACCTCCGATCCCGGGGCAAACAATTAGCCCGTCGGGAACTATCGGGTTGTTTCGTGTTGCCTACAACCCTGATCTCATGCCTTCCTTCTCGATGTTGGAGGATCTTGAAGAAGCCGGACGCAACGCTGTGGGGACCGACGGTGCGTTAAGAATCGAATTCGGGGGAGATCTCTACAACGCAGTCGATCGACCAGAGACCGGCGTCGGAGAAATCTTGGGTTTGGTCTCAGCAGTCTTCGTGCTTTTGTTGGCATTTGGAAGCATCGTCGCTATGGGCTTACCAATTGGCTTGGCTCTGTTCGGTTTAGCCCTAGGAATCGGCGGAATCATTGGGCTTGTAGCCATCGCTATGAATGTGCCTGAATGGACTCCAAATATGGCCTCGATGATCGGTCTCGGCGTCGGCATCGACTACGCCTTGTTTATCGTCACTAGGTTTCGCGAAGGCTTAGCTGATGGTCTCACCGTTGAAGACGCCGCAGGTCGAGCAAACGCGACAGCGGGCCTTTCAGTAATTTTCGCCGGAGGAACCGTTGTTATAGCGATTTTGGGTCTCGCTATGGCGGGTCTGCCATTTATGACTGCTGCCGCCGTCGCTGTTTCGATCGTGGTCGCATTAATGGTCGTTGCGTCAATCACGATTTTGCCCGCACTGTTGGGATGGGCGGGACATCGAGTGAATCCCAAAAAAATGCGGGGCAACCCGGAAATTCGGCCTTCTAGTGGCCCGGGCGGATGGCAGCGCTGGGGTGATCATGTTGCCAAACACGCGTGGCCCTACATGTTGTCGACCTTGGTGTTGCTGCTTGCTTTAACCGCCCCTGTCTTAGATCTGAAGCTTGGCTTTCCCGACCAGGGCAACGCCCCTGAAGAACGAACCTCCCGGCAAGCGTATGACCTACTCGCGGACGGTTTCGGTCCCGGCTTCAGCGGACCTCTGTTGGTGGCACTGGACACCGTTAACGTCAGCGACCAAGAGTTGAAGGTACTGGCAACGACTTTACGAAACGATCCGGGCGTGGCGTTCGTTCAGCCACCCGAGCGAAGCCCAGTCGGCGAAGCAGCAATCATTCTTATTTTCCCGACTACTGCACCCCAGGACCCCGAAACGGTGGCCTTGTTGCATCGGATCCGCGGCCCCATCTTTTCTTCGGTTTTAAGCGATGAGGGCAGAGCTCATGTAGGTGGAGCAACCGCGTCATTTGCTGACGTGTCAGAGCGGGTGCAAAACCGGTTACCGATTTTCATTGCCGGAGTGATCGGTCTCAGTTTCATTCTGCTGATGCTGGTATTTCGCTCAATACTTGTCCCTATCAAAGCTGCTCTCTTGAACTTGTTGTCGATTGGTGCTGCCTATGGGGTGCTGGTGATGGTGTTTCAGTGGGGTTGGGGGCTCGGACTCATCGGTTTACAAGAGTCGGTTCCAATCGTTTCTTTCATTCCTATGTTTATGTTCGCTGTACTTTTCGGTCTCTCTATGGACTACGAAGTGTTCCTGTTGAGTCGGGTGAAAGAGGAGTACTTACTCAGTGGCGATAACTCTCAGAGCGTGATTTTCGGGATCTCTAATACCGCAAGGGTCATTACTTCTGCCGCGTTGATCATGATCTCAGTGTTTTTGGGTTTCGTTACCAACCCTGATCCGATCCTCAAGATGATGGGATTGGGATTAGCAACCGCGATCTTCGTTGACGCCACAATCGTTCGGGTCGTACTCGTCCCGGCTTCGATGAAGCTCATGGGCGACGCGAACTGGTGGTTCCCTAAGTGGCTTGAGTGGCTTCCTCGCGTAGATATTGAAGGCGAAGCGGCGCTTCCACCTCGCGAGTTGCAATCAGTTAGCCAATCCACTGATTGACCATATGAGACCGTTGTGGGTCGCGTGGAGTACAAGACCGGCCCACCAGCCGTAACGCACCCTCGCGATGGTGAACATCAACCCCAACCAGATTTGTGGGCTCACAACTAGCGGTGCGACGAGCACCGCGTAGATCGACCATTCAACGTCGAAATTTACGATGTGAATCAAACCAAAAACCAGTGTCGCTGACCACACGGGGATTCTCGCATTGCTGGTCCACTTGTCTTGAATGTTTTGTCGAAGTTGAGGGCGGGTTCCAATGCTGGCTACTGCAACGGCCAACATCAATATGACCCAAAATGATGCGCTCCCAGCGCCGGCGAAGAACAACGCGCCCGTTGCTAATGAAAGCGCTATGAGACCCGGATGGAATCGTCTCTGCAGGGGAAGCCGGTAGATCGTTTCTTCAAGCACAG
>Ga0302119_10000177_pt1 | contig 26795 bp, 21 predicted proteins | sample AG5_Tmax_MG_FD_203114 | JGI IMG/M metagenome (GOLD analysis project Ga0302119, IMG submission 203114) | Marine microbial communities from Western Arctic Ocean, Canada - AG5_Tmax | ecosystem: Environmental > Aquatic > Marine > Oceanic | place: Canada: Western Arctic Ocean | collected 2017-10-01 | reverse complement strand
AAGGCTATAAAAGCTAATATTAGTGTGATTTTTTTCATCGTTATCTGTTTCTGGAATTTGAACTGTTAAAAGTATAGAAATTTAGATGGGTAAATGGATAATAAGACATTATTTAATGGAATTTTTGTAAGATGATATTGCCCTGCGTCGAGTGTTCAACCTAGAACTATTGGAAAACAAGAATGAAGTTCTTGGGACTCACCTTAACCTACTCAATACTGGTGATTGTCTCTTATGTACTTACATTTGCTCTTAGGCTATACACGTACTAAAAGAGCGACATTTTCTACGTGCGAAGTATGCGGGAACATATCTACGGGCTGTATTCTGGCCACCTTATAATCCTCTAGTAATGCAATATCTCTTGCCTGTGTGGCTGAATCGCAGCTCACATAAACAATCCTATTTGGCTTGATCTCAGCTATTTTCTTAACTACATCTCCATGCATGCCAGACCGCGGGGGATCCGTTATAACCACGTCAGGCGATCCGTTTTCTTTGATAAAATCATCATCCATCAGGTCCTTTATATCACCGGCATGAAAATGGGTATTTTCAATGCCATTAAGCACAGCATTTTCTTTTGCGTTTTCGATGCTTTCTGGTATGTATTCCAAACCAATTATTTTCTTTGCTGAACTTGCCAGATAATTGGCAATCGTTCCGCTACCAGTGTAGAGGTCATAAACCACTTCCTTCTTCTTGAGCTCAGCGAAATCTTTGATCACTTTATAGAGTACAGCTGTTTGCTCACTATTTGTCTGAAAAAAGGTCTTAGGCCCTATCTTAAACTTAAGACCATCTATCTCTTCGATAATGTGGTCTTTACCGGTATAAGGAAGGATCTTGAGATCTGTTATCGTGTCATTCTTCTTTGAGTTAATCACGTACATCAATGAAGTTATCTCTGGAAATTCGGTTGCAAGATGCTCCATCAAGGCGTTGATATTGTTGGTGTCTTTCTTGTAGAAGGCGAGTATGACCATAACGTCTCCTGTGGTTGAGGTGCGAATTATCAGTGTGCGCAGGAGTCCCCGTTGTTCACGAATATCAAAAAAAGCCAGCTTGTGCTTTAACGCAAACTCTCTAATAGATAAACGTATCGCATCTGATGGTTCTCGTTGTAAAAAGCACTCCTCCAGGTCCAGTACCTTGTCAAACATTCCAGGCAAATGTAGGCCGAGGCCATTCTGTTCATGATCCTCTGGCAGTGAGTCTGCTTTTAGGTGTTCCATCTGAGTTTGGGTAAGCCATTTTTTATTTGAGAAAGTGAACTCCAGCTTATTGCGGTAGTGCCGGGTAAGTTCTGAACCAAGGATAGGCAATATCTCCGGGACTTCAATTCCCCCTATTTTCCTGAAGTTTTGCACGATCCATGATGCTTTGTATTTAAGCTGGGCTTGGTAATCCAGGTTTTGCCACTTGCATCCGCCACACGTGCCAAAGTGCTTGCAGAAGGGTTCTACTCTGTCTGCAGACTCTTTTTGGACCTTGATCACCCTTCCCTGAGAGTAGTTCTTTTTCTTCTTCGTGACCTGGATGTCTATTATGTCACCGGGCACAGCATGATCCACGAAAATAACCAGGTTCTCGGATTTGGCTACGGCCTTCCCCTTGGAGTTGATATCAGCCACTGGGACATTCATCAATTGAGGGAGTTCTTTGTGTTTTCTGCTCACGGTTGGTGTTGTAATGTATTAGATTGGTTGCCTCCTGATATTACCGGCAAAATTATGAATTATAGGGGAAACAAAAAGTGATATTAGAACTTGGTTACAAGCTTTAAATTGATCAGCCTGAATGACAGGAAATTGGGGACCGCGTATTGCCGGTTGGTCACATCTCTTATCCAGAGGTAAGAGATGGTATTATTGATTCCTAGTAGATTGAACACTTCCAGGCTCACCCACATCGATTTCAGGTGTTTTAGCGGGTTTTTCGCTTTTAGTTCTGAGTCCGGTTTGATCAACTGAGCTGAGAACCCAATGTCCACTCTTCGGTAATCGGGAATTCTCAAGGTGTCCTTGTACCGCTCAAAGCTCGGAGGCCCGAATGGGATACCAGTTCCATAAACCATGTTGAGGTGCATCTTGAAATCTGGATTTTTAGGTAAGTAATCCTGGAAGAACATGTTGAAAGTAACCCGTTGGTCTGTGGGACGGGGGATATAGCCTGGTTCATGACGGACGCTGTCAGTAACAACCTGGTCGGCAGTGTACCCGGCAATAATTTTTTCGTTCGACTGGTTAAAATATTCGTAATAATAGTCATCCGTGATATCTTCGCGGGTTTGCATCACCGATAAGCTAATCCATGAATCGACACCTTTTACAAATTCCCCATTGACTTTTAGGTCAATACCAGTGGCGTAGCCAACGGCGTTATTGTTGGCATAGTAACGGATCCTGACATTGTCAATTTCATAAGGAATCAGGTACTTTAAATCCTTGTAATACAGCTCGGAAACCAGCTTAAACGGCCGTCTCCATGCTTTGAATTGATAGTCGCTGCCCACTACCAGGTGAATGGATTGTTGCGCTTTGAGATCTGTGTGGATCACCCCATTCAGGTCTCTTAATTCCCGGTAAAACGGGGGCTGATAATACACGCCAGCAGCTATTCTGAATATTACATCTTTTTTCCAGTTAGGGTCTAATGAGAAGGATGCGCGTGGGCTCCACAGTAGCTGGTTGTTGAGGTCCCAGTAGTTCAATCGCATACCTGCATTGAGGGTATATTCAACTGAATCAGACGACTTCCAATCCCAGTTGTTTTGAATGAAGCCCATCACACGGTTAGACTTTGTGGAAATGTTGGTTTTCAAAACATCCAGTATTTCCAGAGATTGATGTGGTTGTACAGAGGGTGCAGAATATCCAACAGAATCACCTGTTTTGGGCAGTGCAAAGCCCGCAGAATCAATCATGTTCCATTCGCTCAGCTGGTCAGAAATTTCTTCGTGCTGTGCCTTAATGCCCCATTGAAAGAAAGATTGTTCTTTATTAAGATATCCCTTATGTGCAAGGCTCACCACGGTGGCATCGAGGTAATTTCTTGCATGGGTGAGATAGGTGCCCACACCCCGGTTGAGTTTGGCTTCACCAAACTCCGCTTTCCCAATATCTTTCTCCAATTCATCCAGCCAGTATTGGCCCTGGATGTCAAAGGTTTCGGATTCAAGAGAGCGGAATCCTGCAGCAATAAATTTTAACTGCAAGTTGTCATTGGGCTTTAGGGTAGAAGTAAGAGCACCCTGAAAAGTCTCATAGGCATCAACCTCCTGCCCGTCAAAATAAATGGTGAGCTGTAGCGCCTCGTTCACCGTGCCAAACTTGGTTTCCCGGTTTTGAGGTACGAATAGGTACTTGTTCCGGGCATAGTTGCCAATAAAGCTTATCTCCGACTTAGGGGTTAGGTCGTAGGTCAGGTGGGTTTGGATATCTGTAAATGAAGGGCGGTAATCACCTGCTGTGTTAAGCGAATTTAATAAATACCGCGTGGATTTCTGTCGTATTCCAACCTGATAGCTTAAACGGTAACCTGGAGATGTACCTTCCAGGTGCAAAGAGCCACCCAATAAGCTCAGTGAGGCAGTACCGGCAGATGCCCTGGGAACCCGGTATCTGATATCCAGAACGGAGGACATCTTGTCTCCATACTTGGCATCGAACCCGCCAGCCGAGAACAATATTGATTCGACCATATCTGAGTTGATGAAGCTCAACCCCTCCTGCTGGCCTGACCTTACCAGGAATGGCCGGTATATCTGCACATCATTTACATAGACCAGGTTCTCATCATAGTTTCCCCCTCTAACAGAATACTGAGAGCTCAGCTCGTTATTGCTGACCACACCAGGCATGGTCTTTACCATTGCTTCAACGCCCCCTGTAGCTGAAGGTAGAATGGCGACAATCTTAGGATCAATTCTTACTAGGGTAGAGGTTCTTGTTCTCTTGTCCTCAACAACTACCTTATCTAGGGTAGTGGACGAAGGTTTTAGTTTATGATCAAGGTTGAGCACCTGCCCGGGAGTAAGTGTTAAGAGGAGCTTTACGGTTTGGAAGCTTATGTGAGAATACACCAGGGTAATCTCTTCACCAGCAGGAACTTTAAGTTCGTATTGTCCTGACTGATCCGAGCTTCCACCTCCTGCCATGCCGATCACCGATATGGCAACTGCTTCCGCCGGTTTTCCGTCAGCTCCTTTGAGCTTGCCTGATACGGTGGCCATATCTTGCCCCATGCAAACTATGGTGCTTACCAACAAAATTGATAAGTAGGTTATGCGATGTAATAGGGTGGGTATCATGAGGTAGATAAACGATGTGCCGGGGCTTATATTGCTGATCACAAATGTGAATTACTGCGAATGTACGAATGGAAATATAAAGAGCTTGAAACACTGGTGAACAATTGCAGAAATCTGTTTGCCGATTTTAGGGGATAAAAACTCTCCGCAAATTACAGCAACCCTGAATGGCAAGTGCTATTTCTCAATTGCCAGCTCTCCATTCTTCCATGCTTCTATGAACTTGGACCATGCTATAGGGTTGAGGAGGTTTGTTGGAGGATACTGGCCCGCATAGTATAGACGGCTTGTCTGTTCCTGCATGTAGTTTTTGAAATTTTGGCTGCCGTCCATTCCCATGCTCTTAAACCGTTCGTGCATTTCCATGAGCTGAAGGTTTTTCCTGGCACGCTCTAAATCATCATCCGGGATGTTCAGATTCATGAATGCCATCTTGAACTGCTCTTTTGTTGGCCAGGGGTAAATATATGTTTCAGACAACAAAACCGTATCTGTGATCAGCACTTGTATCAGTGAGTAGCGATTTGTTGAGAGGCTGTCGGGAATAATAAAGTGATTCCGTCTAAATCCAATATGTGAGAAGACGATCGTATCTCCTGGCTGCGCAACGAAAGAAAAGTACCCAAAGAAATCGCTGGTAGTACCTCTATGCGTGTTCTTAATGAGGATGTTGGCGTACGGAACTGGTTTAAGGCTATCGCCGGTAACAATAATACCGGAGAACTGAAGCAGGTCATCTTTTGTGGCTTGAGCAGAACCCTGGTTAAGGGTAGAAAGAGCCAGGGTGAATAGAAGAAAAACAAATACCGTCTTGATTGGCATCAAATCTTAACGGGGTTTTTGACCATTTCTTGCAATAAGGCAGCTTTTAATACATCCATCATGTCTTTTACATAATGGAATTTTAGGCCTTTTAGATAAACTTTGTTGATTTCCTTAATGTCTTTCTTATTGTCCGCAGAAAGGATAATGTCCGTGATGTCAGCCCTCTTTGCAGCAAGTATCTTCTCCTTGATGCCTCCCACAGGCAATACTTTTCCTCTCAATGTTAGCTCACCGGTCATGGCAATTCTAGGTTTCACTTTGCGCTGTGTGAATGCTGAAACTAAGGCAGTGAACATCGTGATTCCTGCCGACGGTCCATCTTTTGGCGTTGCGCCTTCAGGCACATGGATGTGAACATTCCAATTGTCAAAAACTGCAGGTTCTAGATTCAGATCATCGCTATGTGCCTTAAGGTACTCTAAAGCAATGGTTGCTGATTCCTTCATTACATCCCCTAGATTCCCCGTTAGGGTGAGCTTTCCTTTTCCCTTGCTTAGGCTGACTTCAACAAAGAGGATTTCTCCACCTACAGAAGTCCACGCCAAACCGGTTACAACGCCAGCATGTCCATTGGTCTGGTATTTTTCCTTGGTCATTGCAGGGCCCAGAATCTTTTCCAGCTGTGTTACCGCCATTTTTGGATCGTGCTTCCTGTTCATAGTAATCTTTTTGGCAACGTGCCGAATGATCTTTGCAATCCGCTTTTCAAGTGCCCTAACCCCTGATTCTCGGGTGTAGTCTGTGACCAGGCATTCCAATAGCGCCTTGCTGAAACGCAGCTGAGTCCTTTTAAGGCCGTGGTTCTTAAGTTGCTTAGGCACCAGGTATTTCTTGGCAATCTCAATCTTCTCTTCTACAATATACCCTCCAATGTCGATTATTTCCATCCTGTCCCTTAGTGCCGGTTGCACACTAGCCATGCTATTGGCAGTTGCTATGAACATTACCTTTGAGAGATCATAGTCTATTTCAACGTAGTTGTCATAGAATGCATTGTTTTGCTCGGGATCTAAAACCTCTAATAGTGCTGAGGATGGGTCACCATGAAAATCTGATCCTACTTTGTCAATCTCGTCTAATACAAAAACTGGGTTAGAGGATTTTGCTTTCTTAATGTTCTGTAGAATTCGTCCTGGTAAAGCTCCTATATATGTCTTCCTGTGTCCGCGAATCTCAGCTTCATCACGCAGTCCACCCAATGACATTCTGATATACTTCCGTCCCAGGGCACGGGCAATTGACCTACCCAACGAAGTCTTTCCTACACCAGGAGGGCCTAAGAAGCAAAGTATGGGAGATTTGAGGTCCCCCTTCAATTTAAGCACAGCCAAATGCTCCAGAATACGGTCTTTCACCTTTTCAAGACCATAGTGATCTTTATTAAGAATTTTTTCTGCACGGTTTATGTCAAAATTGTCTTGAGTATATTCTTCCCAGGGAAGGTCCAGCAGCGTCTCCAAATAGTTCATCTGAACGCCATACTCTCCAACGGCAGGGTTCATCCGTTGTATCTTGCCTAATTCTTTTGCAAAAACTTTTGCTACTTCTTTGCTCCATTTCTTGGAAATGCCTCTTTTGCGCATCTCCTCAATCTCCTGCTCAATTGGATTCCCTCCCAACTCTTCCTGAATCTGCTTCATCTGCTGGTGAAGGAAAAACTCCTTCTGCTGTTTGTCGATGTCTACTTTGACCTTGGACTGTATGTCGTTCTTTAGTTCCAGCATCTGTAATTCCTCCGTCAGATGACCAAGCAATACTGTAGCGCGTTCTGAGAGGTCTTCAAGTTCAAGAAGCTCCTGCTTCGCCTCTACATCTGCATTCATATTGGACGAGGTGAAGTTCACCAGGAACGATGGGTTGTCAATATTCTTGATGGCAAATGCAGCTTCCGTAGGAATGATAGGAGATTGTTTGATTATCTGTAATGCTAGATCCTTAAGTGATCCAATCAGCGCTTGAAAACGGTTGTCGGTAGGGATAGCTTGTTTTTCACCATAAGGCTCAACTTTAGCTTTGAAATAGGGGGCTTCCTGTACGAGCTTCTTGACCTCAAATCTCCGCTTACCCTGAATAATTACAGTTGTGTTTCCGTCTGGCATTTTCAACACCTTGATGATGTATGCAACCGTTCCTATCTTATTCAGCTGGTCAAATGTTGGATCTTCAACATTGCCTTCTTTTTGAGAAACAACACCAATAATTTTGTCGGAATCGTTGGCATCATTAACCAACTTCACTGATTTGTCCCGGCCTACCGTTATGGGGATAACTACACCGGGAAAAAGAACAGTGTTCCTCAATGGAAGTATTGGGAGGGTATCCGGAACTCGTTCCTTGGAGAGTTTTTCTTCATCTTCCGCAGATAGTATAGGAATGAATTCTGCATCCTCTTCGAGGCTTGCGAAAGATATTCTGTCAAAATCATTCATGCTTTAAGTCAATTTGTCAGACCTATGTACCAGGCCCTGTTCACTACAACTATGGCCTTGGTGATTTAGGCATATGAACTCTGGTATTATAGTCGTCGGTTATGGATAGCCATCATCATCACCTGATTAACAACTACTATATCTGGCTGTCCATAGGTCAATACCTATGCCAACTGCGAGATCGAGCCATAATGACGTATTCGCCAATTATGTCCTAAACTCCTTGGTCATCTCAAATAAATTATCCAAAATTTCCTGATCATTCTTGTCAAACTCTACTCCGCGTCGCTCGCACATCTTAGTTGCTACTTCCTTTGCTTTCTCCACATTGAACGTTGAAAAACCATCTGCTCCCCCCCAGGAAAAGGAAGGTATGAACTTGTTCGGAAAACCTGATCCGAACACATTTGCATTTACGCCCACAATAGTTCCAGTATTGAACATGGTGTTTATTCCAGCTTTAGAATGGTCGCCCATAACCAAACCGCAAAATTGCAATCCAGTAGATTCATAATCCTGTTTTGTGTAGCTCCACATTTTCACGTCCCCATAATTGTTCTTGAGGTTCGAGTTGTTGGTGTCAGCACCTAAGTTACACCACTCCCCAATTACTGAATTGCCCAGGAAGCCATCATGTCCTTTATTACTATTGGCCTGAACAACACAATTGGTCACCTCGCCCCCTATTCTTGAGCCAGGCCCAATAGTGGTAGGACCGTAAACTTTTGCGCCCATTTTTACCTGGGCACCTTCACAGAGGGCAAATGGGCCCCTGATCAGACTTCCTTCCATTATTTCAGTGTCTTTGCCAATATATACGGCGCCCTGATCGGTGTTGATGGTGGCATATTCTACTTTAGCCCCATTTTCAACAAACAGGTTGTTCCCGATAATGTTGTTGGTCGCAGAGACCTGTTGAGAGGTACGCCCGGCAGTGATCATCTCAAAATCAGCTTGGATCTGTTCTCCATTGAGAGAGAAAATGTCCCATAATGCTGATAATCCAGACAGATTCCCCCCAAAGGATGAGATATTGCTCCAATTGTCTTTGAATGGATCAAAAGAACGGGCCCTTTCCTGTTCCAGGTTTACTGCCACCAGTATGTCTTCATGCACGAGTGCCTCACCATTCTCAAGCTTCATAATGGCATGGATCAGTTCAGCTGTAGGAAATACAGACCCATTAATAAATAGATTTTCATCAGCAACTAACAGAGGAAATTTAGCAGCAAGATATGGTTCAGTACGAGTTGAGGTAGTTTGTCCGAGCAGGGACTCCCATTTTTCCCTTATCGTGAGGATGCCGGTACGAATATCAGCTACTGGGCGCGTATACGCCAGAGGAAGGAGATTGGCCCTTCGTTGATCATCAAAAAGTACAACGTTCATTGTTGACATAATTAGGCAGCCTCAATTAACGTAAAAGTATAGAGATTTGTCTAAATTGAAGCCAAATAAAAATCCCACACATACAAAGTACGTGCGGGATATTACTTATTGAAGCTAATTACTCCTTAGTTTCAGCGTCGTTGGTTCCTTCCTCATTCTCCTTTGAAGGTCCCTCATCAGTAGGTGCTTCTTCGGTGTTCGATTCCTCAGCAGGCATTTCACTTGTGCTTTTCTCTTCCGAAACAGCTTCTTCTGTAACTGCCTCTTTTGCTTCTGCGGTATCTTTAGAAGTTTCCATATCTGTGGTTGCCTCCTCTACTGCTGTGTCGTCAGTTTCTTCAGTGGTTTCAGGTGCGTTTTTAGCCTCTTCGGCTTGTTTTTCTGCAGCGATCGCATCTGCTTCCCTCTTGGCTGCTGCTTCTTCTTGTGCTAGGGTCTGGGCCGCTCTTAACTCCTCAATCTTTGTCTCGCGTATGCTCGCTTGATCTTCTCTAACCTTAGTGAATCTGGACTTGAACTTGTCTACCCTGCCAGCAGTATCAACAAGCTTCATCTTGCCCGTGTAAAATGGGTGTGATCTATCAGAGATTTCCAGCTTAATCAGGGGGTATTCCTTACCATCTGTCCATTTGGTTGTCTCCCTCGAAGGTGCTGTTGACCTTGTCAGGAAGGTGTGGTCACACGAAACATCTTTAAAAACAACGAATCTGTAGTTTTCCGGATGTATGTCTTTTTTCATCGCAATATTATTTCGAATTAAGGGGTGCAAATATAGATAATAATTGGGCAAATGCAAATAAATATTATCTTTGATCTTTCTAATTTTTACAGAGTAAATAATGGATAATTTCATAGTCTCGGCACGCAAATACCGTCCCTCAACTTTTGACAGTGTAATTGGCCAGGCATCCATTACAAATACTTTAAAGAACTCAATTAGAAACAAACATTTGGCGCAGGCATTTTTGTTCTGTGGGCCAAGAGGTGTTGGGAAGACCACTTGTGCAAGAATCTTGGCAAAGACGATCAATTGTGAAAGTGTATCTGAGAATTTAGAAGCTTGTGACAAGTGCGAGTCGTGTACCTCATTTAACGGGTCCCATTCCTTCAATATTCATGAGCTTGATGCCGCATCTAACAATTCTGTTGATGACATTCGTCATTTGATAGAACAGGTCAGAATAGCGCCTCAGGTTGGGAATTACAGTGTTTATATTATTGATGAGGTGCATATGCTTTCGTCTTCGGCATTCAATGCTTTCTTGAAAACATTAGAAGAGCCACCATCTTATGCAGTGTTCATATTGGCGACTACTTCCAAGCAAAAAATTATCCCGACGATCCTGTCAAGGTGCCAGATATTTGATTTTATGCGAATTCAGGTGGAGGATATCGCCAGGCACCTGGGCAACGTTGCTGAGCAGGAAGGGGTAAAGGCTGAACCTGATGCGTTACACATAGTGGCGCAAAAGGCTGATGGTTCGCTTCGAGATGCACTGTCCATCTTTGACCAAATGGTGAGCTTTGGCGGGGAAGAGGTTACGTATAGTGACGTCATCGAGAATCTTAATATCCTTGATTATGATTATTACTTCAAGGCAATTGACGCTCTATTAGAGAGAGATATCTCCAGATCACTATTGCTTTTTGACGAGGTGCTTAGCAATGGGTTTGACGGACATAACTATATAACAGGATTATCAGAGCATGTGAGGAACCTGCTTGTTTGTAAGGATGAAGCTACCGTTCAGCTCTTGCAGGTGGGTGGAAAAATCAAGGAGCGATATAGAGAGCAAGCACAATCCTGCCCTGCTCCTATGTTATTGAATGTACTCTCTTTAACCAATAAATGTGACATTACTTACAATGCGAGTATCAATAAACGACTGCATGTTGAATTGCTGCTTATGCAACTTTGCTCACTGGAAAGCGTCACAGTGGACCCTGGTCCAGTAGTGAAGATTATTCCACCGGCTCGTGAATCAGAGAGTGGCCGGGTAGAGGAGCAGAAGGTTGAATATAAAAAAGAAGCGGGTAAGTCAGAAGCAACAGACAGCCAATCTGGAGAAACTGCTGGGGAACCGGAAGTGACGACAAAGAGTGTAGTATCTCAGCACACAGAGAATCAGGTCGGGGAAGTGGCAGCAACATCACCCGTAGAGAAATCGTCAGAAGGAGGGAAAGAGGATAAACCTGAGGATATAACCGCGGAGAAGCCTGTGCAAGCCAAAGGGTCTGGAGTGGAAGTGCCAGCCGAACAGCAGGCCGCGGAGGAAGTGGGTGTCGCAGCTGTTGAGGGGACGGGAAAGGAGATGGATAATCCGCAAGACTATAAGTTGCAGACCAAATCCCTGAAAGACTTCGTAAAGGCAAGTGGGGAAGAAGAGAAACAGGTGGAAGAGGTTCCTGACACTCTGGGAAGTGCCGATGTCACGCAGCAGAGTTTTGAGGAAGTGTGGGGGAAATATTCAGAACTAATACGGCAGGAAGGTAAGCTGTCCTTGTTTAGCACAATGACTAAACGAAAGCCGGTACTTAAGGAAGATAACACAGTGATTCTGGACGTTGACAATGCAGTTCAGGAATCGGATTGGAATTCAGAAGGAGCAGACATCCATCAATATCTAAGAAAAGAGCTGGGCAACAGTAGCATCACTGTCAAACTGAATGTGCTGAAAATTAAAGAAGACAGAAAGCCCTATACTTCGATGGAGAAATTTAAGCGAATGGCTGAGAAGAACCCAAGTATTGAGAAGTTTAGAAAACAACTGAACCTTGATATTGACTAATGTGCAAAAACTCTATTTGTAATTAACTATTTAAAATTAAGATGAGATGATGAAGAATACACAAACATATGGGATGCTGGCATGCCTGTCCTTGATGGTGATCGGATTGAGTGTTGGATGTGGAGAGGGACAAGAGACAGCTATCAAGTATGAACAGCAGATGGTAACAGAAGATGGCTACACTTACGAAATTGTAACGAATGACGATCTAAAACTTAGGATATACACGTTGGAAAACGGACTTAAGGTATACATGTCTGTCAATAAAGATGAACCCCGAATCCAAACTGTGATTGGGGTCAGAGCGGGATCATCTTACGATCCGCCTGAGACTACTGGTTTGGCTCATTACCTGGAACACATGGTTTTCAAAGGGACAGATCGCATGGGAACCCTGGATTGGGAGAAAGAGTCGGTGTTTATTCAGAAGATTGAAGACTTATATGAAGCGCAAAGAGCAACTGGAGATGCTGATGAGAAAAGGAGAATATATGGGCAGATAGACAGTGTATCAAATCTTGCAGCTAATTATGCAATTGCGAATGAATATGATAAAATGAGTTCATCTATCGGTGCCAAGGGTACCAATGCGTTTACCTCCACAGAAGTTACAGCATACATCAATGACATCCCTTCTAATGAGTTTGAGAAATGGCTGATGCTGGAGCAGGAGCGTTTTAGAAAGTTGGTTTTGCGGTTGTTTCATACGGAATTGGAAGCAGTATATGAAGAGTTTAATAGAGGGCAGGACAACGATAGGAGGAAAGTATATCAGGAAATACAAAAGGCGCTATATCCAGGCCATCCGTATGGAACTCAGACAACCATAGGAACGTCTGAACATCTGAAGAATCCTTCAATGGTCAAGATTAGAGAGTACTTTGATACGTACTATGTAGCCAATAATATGGTCATGTGCCTGGCTGGTGATATCAATCCACAGGAGTACATCAAAATGATTGACAGGTATTTTGGGAAAATGAGGTCAGGAGAGGTGCCTGTACATGAGCCAGCAGAGGCCGGTTCTATCAGCGGCTCCACAGAAGTAGAAGTTAGGGGCCCTGATCAGGAAAGTGTGAATCTTGCATTTCGTTTTGGTCCTAAAAACTCACATGACGATTACATGGTTGAACTTATTGACCTGCTCCTTAACAATGCGCAGGCTGGAATTATTGACCTGGACCTGGTGCAACAACAGAAGATCCTACGTGGAGGGTCATATCCCAATTTCCAAAGCGAATATGGGGCGCATACGTTGTGGGGCTCGCCAAGAGAAGGGCAGTCACTAACGGAAGTCAAAGGTTTGTTGCTCTCCGCGTTGGATAAGGTCAAAAAGGGTGAGTTTGGTGATTGGCTAATTCCTGCGGTAATTAACGACATAGAACTCACTCGTATTGAAAGTGCTGCCAGCAATTACGTGGCTTATGAGTATCTGGATGCATTCATCAATAATGTGGCCTGGGTAGATTACCTGGAACGCATTGATAAGATTGCTGCAATCACCAAAGAAGAAGTGGTGGCGTTCGCCAATGAAAGGTACACTGATCATGTAGTAGTTTACAAGAGGGTTGGAGTGGATACCACTATTGCCAAGGTTTCTAACCCGGCAATAACCCCCCTTGCAATTAATAGGGTGGATGAGTCATCATTTATGAAGGAGTTTAAGGAGGTTACTCAAACCAGTCTAGATCCGGTATTTGTGGATTTTAACACTGCTATTCAACAGTCAATTTTGAACTCTGGTGTTGAACTCAACTATATTGAGAATACAACCAATGAGTTGTTCAATCTGAACTATATACTTGACATGGGTAAGGAGCACAATAAGAAACTATCACTGGCTGTGCAGTACCTGCCTTATTTGGGAACTGACAAATACACTGCCTCAGAATTACAGGAAGAGTTCTATAAACTTGGATTGCGTATGAGTGTATCAGCATCTTCCAATCGCTCCTACGTATCAATTGAAGGTTTGGAAAAATCTGCAGATGCCGGGGTTAAGCTATTGGAGCACATATTAAAAAATGTAGAGTCCGACCAGGAGGCTTTCGATGATTACATAGAGGGAATAATCAAGAAGAGGGCAGATAGTAAGTTGAATAAGAATAATATCATGTTCCGCGGGCTGCGTTCTTATGGCATCTATGGGCCAACATCCGCCTTTACTGACATCATTCCTGAGGAAGATCTTAAGGCCCAGGATCCGGAGGAATTGGTTGAGATAATAAAAGGGTTATTTGACTACGAGCACTATTTGTTTTACTATGGGCAAAATAGCATGGCTGATGCTGTTGGTATGCTCAACCGGCACCACAAAGTGAATAAGGAGCTTTTGGCGTACCCTGCAGGCACAAAGTACGAACCTCTTGACACGGAGAAGAACCTGGTGTATTTCGTGAACTATGATATGGTGCAGACGGAAATAATGTTATTGGCAAAGGACGAGAAGTTCAACGCAGCCCTGATGCCATATGCGAGATTATACGGATCTTATTTTGGCAGTGGACTATCCTCTATTATGTTCCAGGAGATTAGGGAGGCGAAGGGACTTGCATATACTGCTCGATCTTCCTTTTCAATACCCGCCCTTCCTGATCGTTATCACTATATGACCGCGTATGTTGGCACACAAGTTAATAAGTTGTCAGAGGCTGTACCGGCGATGATGGCGATTATTAACGACATGCCTGAGTCGGAGAAGATGTTTGATGCTTCTAAGAAGTCGATCCTGAAAAAGATTGAAACAGAGCGTTTGACTAAGACCTCTGTCTTCTGGTCATATCTAGCCAATAAAAGGCGAGGTATCAACCATGATGTGAGGCAAAATATCTATGAGAAGGTGCAGACACTAAATATGTCTGATTTGCGGGGTTTTATTGAAAGTCATATCAGCAAGGACCACTATGTGTACCTGGTGATAGGAAATAGAGATGATATTGACAAGGAGTTTCTAGAAACACTGGGTGAGTACAGGGAGTTAACGCTGGAGGATATATTTGGCTACTAGTCCGTCCAATTAGACAAATTTGTACTATTCTTGGATAGAAAGCCCTTTACCAATATAATTACAAGCTAAATCTTAGTACTTTTGTGTGCTTTTTAGGGAACCCTGATTAGTAAACAAATAAAAATAAAACGATGGAAGGCACCAAGATAGTTTCAGAGAATGGAAAATTAAATGTCCCGAATGATCCAATTATCCCCTTTATTGAGGGTGATGGAATAGGTGTAGACATTTGGGCTTCGGCCTCACGGGTTATAGATGCTGCAGTTGAGAAGGCATATAATGGAGAGCGCAGAATTGTTTGGAAAGAAATTTTTGCGGGAGAAAAAGCATTTGATCAAAGTGGAGAGTGGCTGCCAGAGGCCACACTTGATGCAATTAGGGAATATTTGATTGCTATTAAAGGGCCCCTTACAACTCCGGTAGGTGGAGGTATTCGTTCATTGAATGTGGCACTGCGCCAGAAGTTGGATCTGTATGCTTGTGTGCGGCCAGTGCGATGGTTCACCGGTGTTCCCTCTCCGGTGAAGCGGCCTGAATTGGTTGATATGGTTATATTTAGGGAAAACACCGAAGATATATATGCCGGAATTGAGTGGTTGGCAGGAACTCCTGAAGTAGACAAGGTCAAGAAATTCATGATTGAAGAGATGGGGGTGACGAATATCCGTTTTCCTGAATCTTCCTCTATAGGTGTTAAACCTGTTTCGAAAGAGGGAACAGAGCGTTTGGTGAGAGCTGCACTGGAATATACCATCGAGCGAAATCTGCCCACACTGACCCTTGTGCATAAAGGAAATATTATGAAATTCACTGAAGGCCAGTTTAAGATTTGGGGCTATGAGCTTGCTGAAAGAGAATATGGAGATAAGGTTTTTACGTGGTTGGAGTATGATAGGATTGCAGAAGAGTCTGGTGCCAATGCAGCGAATAAGGCACAGGATGAAGCCACTGCCGCGGGCAAAATATTGATAAAGGATTGTATTGCTGATGCATTTCTGCAACAGATATTAACACGTCCTGCAGAATATGATGTGATTGCAACATTGAACCTCAACGGTGACTATATCTCAGATGCCCTTGCGGCAGCTGTTGGTGGAATTGGAATTGCACCAGGCGCAAATATCAACTATACAAGCGGCCATGCGATCTTTGAAGCGACACATGGAACAGCTCCGAAATATGCTGGTCTGGATAAGGTGAATCCCAGCTCTGAGATTATTTCAGCGGTTATGATGCTGGATCACCTGGGCTGGAAAGAAGCTGGAGAATTGATTATTACAGGAATTGAAGGAGCTATCAAGAAGAAACACGTAACCTACGATTTTGAAAGACTGATGGAAGGTGCGACGTTGTTGAAGTGTTCTGAGTTCGGCGATGAGATCATTGCCAATATGGAAACACATGCTGAGGTAGGCGCTTAGGCTTTGACAGGAGACCCAAGCAGATCATAGTCCTCTGCGCTGGTAATCTTAACCGTGATGAAGTCACCAATACGCAGGTAGTTGTCCGCTGCGCTGATAAGCACTTCGTTATCCACTTCAGGAGAGTCGTACTCAGTACGACCAATAAAATGATCCCCTTCCTTACGGTCAATCAGAGTTTTGAAAGTCTTACCAACCTTTTCCTGGTTGAGTTCATATGAGATCCCTTGCTGGATTTCCATAATTTCAGCTACCCTTGCTTCTTTTACATCCTGAGGAACGTCATCATTGAGGATGAAAGCATGGGTGTTCTCCTCATGCGAGTATGTAAATACTCCCAAGCGATCGAATCTGTATTTGTGCACAAATTCCTTGAGCTCTTCAAAATTTTCTTCCGTTTCTCCAGGGTATCCGCAAATCAACGTTGTGCGAATAGCCATATCAGGCACACGGACTCTGAAGTCTCTCAGTAGCTTTTCTGTTTTCGCAGCAGTTATGCCCCTCCTCATCGATTTCAGCATCTTATCGCTGGCGTGCTGAAGGGGAATGTCGATGTAGTTGCAAATTTTCTTGCTTTTAGCCATCACATCCAGCACATCCATTGGAAATCCCGAAGGGAAAGCATAATGCAGCCGAATCCAGTCTATACCCTCTACATGTTCAAGTTTTGTCAGGAGCGCTGCAAGACTTCGTTCTTTGTATATGTCAAGGCCATAATAGGTTAGGTCCTGAGCAATGAGGATCAGCTCCCTGGTTCCTATTTTTGCCAGCGATTCAGCCTCCTTCACTATAGCTTCCATTGATTTTGACCTATGCTTTCCTCTCATAATAGGAATGGCACAGAATGAGCATGGCCGGTCACAACCTTCAGAAATCTTCAGGTAGGCATAGTGGATGGGTGTAGTGAGGAGTCGTTCACCAACCAACTCATGCTTGTAATCCGCCCCAAGGGTCTTCAGGAGGCGGGGCAGGTCATTAGTTCCGAAGTATTCATCCACGTTTGGAATATCCTTCTCCAAATCTGCTTTGTAACGCTCCGACAGGCATCCGGTCACATAGACTTTGTCTACAAGTCCTTCTTCTTTGGCCTGGGCGTATTGTAGAATAGTTTCAATAGATTCTTCCTTCGCATTCTCAATGAATCCGCACGTATTGATAACCACGGTTTCACTGCGTTCTTCTTGCTTTTCGTGGGTGACCTCAAACTTGTTGGCCCTGAGCTGTCCCATGAGTATTTCTGAGTCCACGATGTTCTTGGAACATCCCAGCGTAACGACATTTACCTTGGGCCGTTGTGATTTCTTAGTCCTCATGCAGAGAATTTAGTTTTTGAAGAGGGAGTCAACGTATTCCTTACGGTTGAATACCTGCAGGTGTTCCATGCCTTCTCCAAAACCGATATACTTCACAGGTATCTGGAACTGGTCGGAGATGCCAATTGCCACTCCTCCTTTTGCAGTCCCATCCAGCTTAGTAAGCGCCAGGGCACTTACTTCAGTAGCTTTGGTAAACTCGGTGCATTGCTCCACGGCATTTTGGCCAATGGAAGCATCAAGTACAAGCAGGATTTCGTGAGGCGCATCCGGAATTACCTTCTGCATCACATTCTTGATCTTGCTAAGCTCATTCATGAGGTTCACCTGGTTGTGTAGGCGCCCGGCAGTATCAACGATTATGACATCGGCCCCTTGGGCCTGTCCCGATTTCATGGTGTCAAATGCAACAGAGGCCGGGTCTGAACCCATCTCCTTTTTTACAATAGGCACATCTACTCTTTGCGACCAAATATCTAACTGTTGAACTGCTGCTGCCCTGTAAGTGTCTGATGCACCAAGCACCACCTTCTTTCCTGCTTTTTTCAGTTGGTAGGCCAACTTGCCTATGGTGGTGGTTTTTCCCACGCCGTTTACGCCGACAACCATGATGACATATGGTTCATCTTGCTTAGGGATTGCAAATTCAGTGAGGTCGGTAGAATGGTTATCTTCTAAAAGCCCCGCAATCTCCTCCTTCAGCATATTGTTGAGCTCAGAAGTGCCTACATATTTGTCGCGGGCAACGCGCTCTTCGATCCTCTTGATGATTTTGATGGTTGTCTGGACCCCTACGTCTGAAGAGATGAGTACTTCTTCCAGGTCATCCAGTACTGCGTTATCAACTGTTGATTTTCCGGCAACTGCCCGAGAAATCTTAGTCATGAAGTTGTCGCTGGACTTGTCAAGACCCTGGTCTAGCTCCTCTTTCTTTTCCTTTGAGAATATGTTCTTAAAAAATCCCACTTGAAGCATAAAAAAAGCTCCCAACTATCAGAAGGAAGCTTGTGTCAATAATCTTAAATATGCACTCCTACTTAGCGAAGAAGTTTTTGACGTCATCTTTATGAACAATCTCCTCAGCGAATGTGTAAGCACCTGACTTAGCAGATTTTCGCGTCTTGATAACTTTTACGTAATCTTTACTTTTCTTCATTCCCCTTATGGGGTTAACTTTCTTTGCCATGACGTATAGTGATAAATCTAAAAGACCCTGTTACTTAATTTCTTTGTGAACGGTCATCTTCTTCATGATAGAGTTGTACTTCTTGAGCTCAATTCTATCAGGAGAGTTTGATTTGTTCTTCGTAGTAATATACCTTGAAGTCCCGGGCAGGCCGCTCTCCTTGTGCTCTGTACACTCTAAAATAACCTGAATCCTGTTTCCTTTCTTAGCCATTGGTTTACCTGAATTTTGTTCAATTTCCGGGTTGCAAAGGTAATAAAACATTAATAAATAAGAAACATTTGATATTGTGCGATGAAAACCTCGAAACCCTTCTTCTTGCCAGATCAGGATATATTTGTTTACGCTACTATTTCACATAATAAATTATCTACAATGGAGTTTTTTAAATCAAGCGCAGGCATTGAATATTGTTTATTCTTATTGAAATATCCGCGCTTATCCGATATTTGCGATCAACTTTAGTAAGATACGTGTCTGAATCTGGATCCAGAAAAAAAGTTGCAGTTGTAGTGATCTCCTACAATGGAGCTGAACTGCTCCGTAAATTTATCCCACCTATTCTAAATACCGAGTACGATGACTTTGAGGTATACGTGATCGATAATGCCTCTACTGATAATACTGCTGAGCTTCTTGCCAGAGAATTCCCTACGGTGAATGTCGTTTCCATTGCTGTGAACAAAGGGTTCACGAATGGATATGTAGAAGGTCTGAGCGAGATTGATCATGAGTATTATGTACTTGTGAGCTCAGATATTGAAGTGTCAACGGATTGGATCAGCCCTGTTATCCAGCTGATGGACAACGATAGTAGCATTGCAGCATGTCAGCCTAAGATCAAGTTATATGATGACAAGGTAATGTTTGAATACTCCGGGTCAGCAGGTGGATATGTAGACTCCATTGGATATCCTTTTTGCCGTGGCCGGATGTTTTTCACTATGGAGGAGGACAAAGGCCAGTATGATGACACCAGAGAGGTGTTCTGGGCATCTGGGGGGTGTCTATTTATAAGGTCCGAATTATACCACAAGGCAGGCGGCCTTGACAATGATTTCTACGCGCATATGGAGGAAATTGACCTATGCTGGAGGCTTAAAAATATGGGTTACAAAATTATGGTCTGCCCAAAATCAGTGGTTTACCATGTTGGGGGACACATTATTGCCTACGGAAGCCCAGTTAAGATTTACCGAAACTTTAGAAATAGCCTGATCACCAACTTAAAGAACATGCGGACTGGGGAATTGCTGTGGAAGATTCCCCTCAGGATGACCTTAGATTTGGTGTATGAGCTCCGGGCACTGTTATCTGGGAATTTTACGGAGTATATAAATATCACAAAGGCGCATCTTCATTTCCTGATATATCTCCCAAAATGGTGGAAAAAGAGAAGAGAAGCCCAGAAATTAGTGGCCAAACCGAATAGGACTGGTATGTATCCTGGCTCTGTGGTATTCGATTATTTCATCAAGCAAAAGAAGAAGTTCTCAGATCTTGACTGGTAGCTAAGGCAGACAAGGAGTGCGTATTGCAATTTACAGCGTCTGGATAAGAATGGAGAGTTGGTTAATCCTCATATAATTAAATTCAAAGCACATCGTTTATTATTAATCATTTTTTATCTTCGCTTCACGGACATTGTAACATAATAAAACACGGTATCCGGCCAATTGCCTAGTTAAATCTGGCCATAATTTAAGCACATATATACAGATGAAAGTTGTAATTTTTGCTGGGGGAATGGGTACCCGAATATCTGAAGAATCTCACCTCAAGCCCAAACCCATGATTGAGATTGGTGGAAAGCCGTTACTCTGGCACATAATGAAGCACTACGCGTCTTACGGACACAATGAATTCGTTATTTGTCTGGGTTACAAGGGGCATATGATCCGGGAATACTTCATGAATTACTTCCTGGTCAACTCGGATATTACCATGGATCTCAAGACCAACAACATCCAGGTGCACAGCTCCGACTCTGAGGATTTCAAGGTGACACTGGTTGATACGGGTCTCCACACTATGACTGCCGGCAGATTGAAGCGCGTACAGAAGTATGTTGATGGAGAGGATTTTATGCTGACCTATGGTGATGGGCTTTCAGATATTGATATCAATGAGCTGTTAACGTATCACGCGGGACACGGCAAGATCGCTACCATGACTGCCATTCAACCTGGCAGCAGGTTCGGGGTGATGGAGTTGGACAATGACAACACAATTACCCGGTTCCATGAAAAGCCCAAGGAGAGTGGGTCATGGATCAATGGTGGTTTTTTCGTGCTCAAACCCACCGTGTTTCAGCACTTAAAAGATGATGCTGACGACGTTATGTGGGAACGCCAACCACTTGAGGATCTATCTGGAAGCAAGGAGATTGTTGCTTACAAGTACGAAGGATTTTGGATGTGTATGGATACGATTCGGGATCGGGATGAGCTTGAAGCGCTATGGGAAGCTGACCCTAAATGGAAATCCTGGTAAAGATGTGTCCCTGCCTACCTGAGGTGGGTTTTTGCGCTTCACGACTATGCTCATGATTGACTTATTAAAATCAACATATAAAAACAAAAAGGTCTTTTTAACTGGGCATACCGGATTTAAAGGAGCCTGGATGTTGGTAATGCTGCGGCATTTGGGCGCTGATGTCAAGGGCTACTCTCTGGAGGCAGAGAATCCTTCTCTGTTCGGGAAGATAAGCGGTGAAGGCCTTTGTGACTCTGTGATTGCCGACATTAATGACCTCGATAAGTTGTCTCAGGAAATGAAAGCCTATCAACCTGATTTCATTTTTCACCTTGCTGCGCAGTCCATTGTGCGGCGATCCTATAAACATCCTCTTGAGACGTTCACCACGAATATTATTGGTACTGCCAATGTGTTGGAGGCGCTTAAAGGTGTGGAAGGAAAATGTGATGTCGTGGTTATCACCACTGATAAAGTGTACGAGAATGTGGAAATGGATTACGCTTACAAGGAAGATGACAAGCTGGGGGGATTTGACCCGTATAGCTCCAGCAAAGCAGGTGCTGAAATTGTTACCGCATCATATCGCTCTTCCTTTTTCAATATAGATGATCATGACGAGCACGGTACTGCCATTGCCGTGGCCAGGTCAGGAAATGTGATAGGTGGAGGGGACTATTGTGAGGATAGGATCGTTCCTGATATAATCCGTTCCCTGGAGGCCAAAAGTACGCTCTCTGTCAGAAATCCTGCCGCTATCCGTCCCTGGCAACATGTACTTGAACCTCTTGGGGGCTATCTCTTACTCGGTGCAAGATTGAGTGAAGATCCCCGTGCTTTTGCCTCTTCGTTCAATTTTGGTCCCAATATGGGTGACGACCTATCAGTAGAACAGCTAGTCAAAATTGCGTTAGCTAAGTGGGGAAGTGGAGAGTATGAGAAACCAGACTCATCAGGAGAACCACATGAAGCAGGGGTCTTAAAGCTGGATATATACAAAGCCATGCTCGAGTTGGACTGGCATCCAAAAATGAACTCTGAACAGGCCATTGAACTCACCCTTGATTGGTACAGGAATGCCGGTTCAGCACCTCTTGATTATTGCAAACAACAGGTTAAATCGTATCTTTCATAGATGCAGGTAAAGGCGACAAAAATAGCAGGTGCTTTCGAGGTTGAACTTCCATTTAGCGAAGATGACCGTGGTGATTTTGTGAAGATATTACATGCTGATAATTTTGTGGAACATGGCCTGGAAGCCAATTTCAAGGAGAGTTACTACTCGACTTCCAGGATCGGAACCATACGTGGAATGCATTTTCAAATGCCGCCACATGCCCATGAAAAGCTCGTCTATTGTGTCGATGGAAGCGTATTGGATATAATCCTTGATTTACGTACTGAATCAGATACATTTAAGGAATTCTGCACCATAAAGCTGGCCAAAAGTGCGCGCAATGCCATCTATATCCCACGGGGTGTGGCACATGGGTTTTGTGTTGATGAAGGAGATGCGACACTTGTCTACATGACCACTACGGTTTATAATCAGGCATCTGATAGCGGTATTTTGTGGAATTCTTTTGGCCTTGACTGGCCTGTTGACAATCCCTTCCTATCTGAACGTGACAAGGGTTTTGTCGAATTATCAGAATTTGATTCTCCTTTTTAATTCTATATGAAGATTCTTGTAATTGGTGGTTCAGGTCTTGTTGGAAGCAATTGCTTAAGGTACTTTGCATCTCAACAGGATGTAGAGGTGATGGGAACTTATTTTTCCTATAAAACTGCCGATACACATTACTATGATACCCTGAATATTGACAATCCTGAAAATGTAAATATTGAGTCCTTTGGTCCGGATGTTATTATGCACTGCGGTGCTCTCACTCATGTAGATAAGTGCGAAGCCGAAGTGGAAGAGAGCCACGACAGGACTGTTCGTTCGACATTGAATGTTATCGAGCTGTGCAAAAGATACAATGCGCGCATGCTGTACGTTTCTACAGACTACGTGTTCGACGGTAAAGAGGGCCCTTATGATGAAAGTGCTCAGGTAAACCCTCTCAGTGTTTACGGAAAACATAAATTGGAAGCAGAACAAGCTGTGATCAACGATGTGCCAGGGTCTGTAGTAATTCGCATCACCAACGTATATGGGGATGAAGAGCGTAAGAAGAATTTTGTGACTAGAATCGCAGATGCATGCGTGAAGGGGCAACCTCTGGAACTTAAGCTCCCTGTTGATCAGTACGCCACTCCAGTCAACGCTTCTGATGTAGCTAAGGCATTGTTTCTGCTCGCAAGGGATGGCAAGTCAGGGATCTACAATATTGCCAGTTATGATTTCCTCAACAGGGTAGAGCTGGTGGAGAAAGTCCTCTCTTTCTTTCCCCGCAATAAAATAACATTTAAGTCTGTTACTACGGTTGAGCTAGGACAGCCTGCGGCCCGACCTCTGATGGGCGGCTTGAAGACGGATAAATTTATGGGTGAGTATCCAGACTTTGTTTTTTCTACTGTTAACGATTATTTGAATAAATTCACAGCTGAACATGGAAACTAAAGAGGAATATCTGCACGTACCTTACGGCCAGACTGTGCATGGCGAAGAGGAGATTGAGGCAGTAGTCAATGTACTGCGCACTTCCACTCAGATGGGCAAGCATGTACGTGAAATGGAGGAAAAGGTAGCAGCGTTATTTGCCAAGAAGCACGGCATCATGCTGAATTCCGGATCATCAGCCAATTACCTGGCCATAGAGTTGCTAAAGTTGGAAAAAGGTGATGAGGTTATTACGCCGGTATTGACATTCGCAACTACGGTAGCTCCACTGTTGAAGTTCGGATTAAAGCCCGCTTTTGTGGATGTAGAACCGGGTACTTACAATATTGATGTTGAAAAGATAGAAGAGCTCATCACGCCACAAACCAGGGCCATGATGATACCGAACCTTTTGGGTAATATTCCAGATTGGGACAGGATCAAGGAACTCGCTGACAGGCACGGCCTCTTTCTGGTAGAAGACTCTGCAGACACACTTGGAGGAACATTGCGAGGTCAGAGCACGGGAACGCACTCCAATATAAGTACAACTAGTTTTTATGGTTCTCATGTAATCAACTGCGCAGGCAACGGAGGGATGCTCACCGTGAACGATGATGAGCACAATAGAATGGCGAACCTCCTCAGAAGCTGGGGCCGAAGTTCATCACTTTTCTTGGAATCTGAAGCCATTGAGAACAGGTTCAATATTGATGTGGATGGCATAGAATATGACTCAAAATTCGTCTTCGAAGAAATAGGATATAACTGGGAACCTTCAGAGATGGGAGCAGCGTTCGGATTGGTGCAGCTCAGGAAATTGGATAAGAATATAGAGCTGCGGGAGCAGAATTTTCAAAACCTCCTGGACTTTTTTAAGGATTATGAAGACTGGTTTATACTCCCAAAGCAACTGGATGATTCCCGGACAGGGTGGCTGGCCTTTGCCATGACAGTTAAGGAAGGAGCACCATTTTCCAGGAAAGAAATGCAGATATTCCTGGAGAAAAGAAACATACAGACCAGGACGGTGTTTACTGGCAATATTCTCAGGCAGCCTGGATTTAATAAGATCGAACGACGGGAAGCCGGGGCTGGATATCCCCATACCGATCACGTTATGCAAGGAGGCATCCTGCTGGGCTGTCATCATGGAATGACTGAGGAAATGCTTGACCATATCAAAACCTCTTTTCAGGAGTACGCGAACGCAATGTAAGTATCCTTGCGCGGTCGATGGATATGATTCCTTTACAGGTTATTTGGTGGTGAGCAGGCTATCCAGTGCCAGCTTGTAGGAAGCCAGTCCAAATCCTGAGATTATTCCAGTGCAATTCCTGGAGAGCAGTGAGATATGCCGGAACTCTTCACGTGCGAAGATATTTGAGATATGCACTTCTACAACTGGTGTATCCACTGCCGCGATCGCGTCGGCAATTGCAACGGATGTATGTGTGTACCCACCTGCATTTAGGAGAATGCCATCATAGGAAAACCCAACTTCCTGGATCTTGTCGATTAACTCTCCTTCTACGTTACTTTGAAAATATTGCAAATCAACCGCTGGATATTTGGACTTCAATTCCTCGTAGTAATCTTCAAAACGTTGTTCTCCGTAGACGGATTTTTCCCGGGTGCCCAATAGATTCAAGTTGGGTCCGTTTATGATCAGTACATTCATTATCCAAAAATAGGTATCAATACGTCAAGAGCCAATACTTATATTTGTTAAAAACATGACTATGTCAATTTGGAAGACAAAAGAAGTGGATCTTGCCGAGGTCCGCAAATTGGAGCAGGGGAATATACTGCAGCACCTGGGAATAGAGATAGTGGAAATTGGGGGTGATTTCGTTAGCGGAAAGATGCCTGTAGATCATAGGACCCAACAGCCATTCGGTATTCTACATGGTGGTGCATCCGTTGTATTGGCCGAATCTCTGGGTAGCGTCGCTAGCGGGTTGGTATTGGATTGGGGCAGGCAATATGCTGTGGGGATAGAGGTTAATGCAAATCACTTGCGATCTGTTTCAGCGGGTTATGTTTATGGTACTGCAAAGGCAGTTCATATTGGCCGCAGGAGTCACGTCTGGTCAATAGAGATTGCCAATGATTCAGGGAAGATAGTATGTACGAGTAGGTTGACAATGATGGTGCTTGAAAAGCCAAACACCAGGGCATGAATTGGAGTTCGTCCATTAAAGGCTTTAAGTCCTTTCTTCAGCTGGAAAAGTCTCTCTCTGGAAACTCAGTAGAGGCCTATCTACGCGATGTTGCTAAACTCCACCAATTTGTAGAGCATAGACAGTACAAGATTTCACCTTCACAAATTGAGCTAGCACATCTGCAGGAATTTCTTGTATGGGCCAATGAGTTGGGCATGAACGAGCGAACCCAGGCACGAGTGCTATCGGGGATCAAGGCCTTCTTTAAGTATATGCTGCTGGAAGACCTTATATCAGACGACCCCACAGAACTTGTAGAAGGCCCCAAGATTGGGAGAAAGCTGCCTGAAACACTATCGATAGAAGAAATTAACCGGTTACTGGATGGTATAGATATGAGCAAACCAGAGGGCGAGAGAAATAGGGCCATTCTGGAGACTTTATATGGATCAGGGCTTCGGGTTTCTGAACTGACGACACTGAAGATATCAGATATCTTTGAAGATGAAGGGTTTCTTAAGATTGTTGGCAAAGGAGACAAGGAGCGTTTGGTGCCACTGGGCTCTGTGGCGCTCAAGCACATAACTATTTACAAGGAGAATGTACGCACACATCTGGACATTAAGGACGAATTTATGGATACACTATTTCTCAATAAACGGGGCTCAGGACTTAGTAGGGTCATGGTTTTTAAGATTATCAAATCCCTTGCAGTGGTAGTAGGGCTTAAAAAGAATATATCTCCCCACACTTTCCGGCATTCATTCGCCACACATCTTATTGAGGGGGGGGCTGACCTTCGGGCTGTTCAGGAGATGTTGGGGCATGAATCTATTACCACCACCGAAATATATACACACTTAGATCGGGATTACCTCAGGACTGAGATCATACAATTCCACCCACGATCCTAATAAATTATTATTGAAGTGCTATTTA
>Ga0302119_10000174_pt1 | contig 27122 bp, 24 predicted proteins | sample AG5_Tmax_MG_FD_203114 | JGI IMG/M metagenome (GOLD analysis project Ga0302119, IMG submission 203114) | Marine microbial communities from Western Arctic Ocean, Canada - AG5_Tmax | ecosystem: Environmental > Aquatic > Marine > Oceanic | place: Canada: Western Arctic Ocean | collected 2017-10-01 | reverse complement strand
ACCCAATTCCGACCTTTTCGGTAATCGCGGAGGTAGCCGGGAGCGTCCACCCAAAGGATATCGCCTTCTACGGTGATGTTCGATCCGCTGGCTCGCCCACCCAAAATAGAGAGCGCTTTGTCTCGGATGGGGTCTCCCGGCTGAACTTCCACGGTAGTTTGCAGGCGCGTGAACGCCTTGCCATATTGAGATCCTTCCAAGGTTAAGGAAACTGCGGTGGGGTTGACGTTGGACACATCGCCGACCTCTCGCTCGACAGTGAAGGACGTTCCGTCAGAAAGCTGAATGGCTTGAATGCCTGTGCCTGCCCAAGTGGGGTCTAGGAGAAGGCGTCGGCGGGCGTATTCCAGCGCAGACTGTGCGGCGAGTTCGGAATGAAGCGAAGAGGCTTCGTTGCGGGCCACACCGATTTGGCCACTCACGCTTGAGGAGAAAGATAGCGAAGCCAGTGCCAACATGCCGGTGACTAAGAGCGCCATGAGCAAGACCGCGCCGTTGTAGGCGTCGGGGGTGAGATGGCGGGGAAGGGGTTTAGCGGACATGGCTTCGGACCCAGGTGGCAGCACCAAGGTCAATGGTGCGGTTAAGGGTGGCGGCGCCGGTTTCAGAGCCCGCGTTCACGGAGAGATTCCATTCTACGGACACTTGAGTGACGACCTCTTCCTCATCGACCCATTCGGTAAGGGTCTTAAGTCGGAATGTGTTTAAACCTTGAAGAACAGTTTCTGAATCTAAGTTGTCCGCCAAGGTGAGTTTTTTGCTGGCGGCTGTCCAAGTCCATGTTAACGGCGAGGCGGTTCCGCCTGGGGTGATTTGAAGGGTCCATTGCGTCTCGGCATCGCCGACGACTTCCAACTCTGAAGCGTAGCGACAGTCTTTCAAAAGGCGATCCAAAATGCGTCGCGCGTGAACTTGCGTATGAATGCGTGCATCGCCTTCGCGAACCACGGCAAAGGTTTCCCCAGTTCCATAAAGTGCACCAAACAACAAAAGCATGGCCACCGTGGTTGCCACCATGACTTCGGCAATAGAGAAACCAGCTTGCGCATGAAGCTGACGTATTTTCATAGCCCGACCTCTTCTTGGGCTTCGAGGTTGCCCGTTAACGAGTGGCCTTTTAAGAGCCAGGTCGTATCTCCGGATTGAAAACGCAAGGAGACTGGAGATGGCATTTTCCCGCTCGCCAAAAAGGTGAAGTTTTGACTCGTGGTGAATTGGACACTCGGATTGAGGTGTCTCCAGCCGTTGGCGTCGGCGGTGGGACCATCCAGGGCAATGCCATTTGCGCCAACGGGGCGCCATCGGCCTTGATTGGCGTCAATAACTAAAGTTGTGGAAGTCCACGTGGTGCGTGCGTGACTGCGGGCGCGGACGGCGTCGGCGATGACACGGCGTACTTCCGACCCCACGATGTCTTGGCTTTGCATGGCAGGAACGGCCAAAGCAATCAGGGCGATGGCCATGGCTAAGACAACGACCAACTCCATCAGGGTGAAGCCGCGTTTTAGTGTTCCGTGGCCAGCCATGCTGCCTCCAAGAGTTGCCGACCGCCGGACCAAGCTTGGGCGGTAATGCGGCGTGTGCGGGATGCTGTGGAGAGGACGATGACGGAAGGGTCCAAATCATCCATGGCCTCCACATCAAGATGGATCTGTAGCGCATCGGCACCGGGCATTGCTTCCCCGTTTCCCAAGACGGGAATCATTTGGGTGTCATGAAGTGCGTCCAGTTCTTCCATCGTGAATCGATAGGTATATTCGCGCAGTTCACGAATTGCGCCGACGGCGATCGAAGATTGTTCTGCCCCAGTGAGGGTGCGAATTCCGCTGCGTAAGGATGCAATAGCTGTGGTGCCGACCATAAGGATGAGAACGACCGCAATGGCAACTTCCAACAAGGTGAATCCGCCATCTTTGCGAAGGCGTGAGACTTGGAGTGAAGAAGAACTCTGCATGATTAGCCAACGAATTTTGCCATTTGAAGAATGGGAGTCATCAAAGCGATGACGATGAACCCAACGACGGCACCTGCAAGCATGACGGTGGCTGGGCCAAGCAATGTGGTAAAGGTGTTGAGAGCCGTTTGCGTTTCTCGGTCTAAGAAGTCAGCAGCAGTGCTGAGGCTTTCATCTAAGCAACCGGAAGATTCTCCGGCAATCATCATTTGAATGAGTGCGGGAGGGAGGTTGGCATCTTCGAAGGCCGTATACATGGGGTGGCCATCACGAACGACGACGCCCGCACTTTCCCAAAGGGATTGCAGGCGGGGGAGTCGGGCAACCTCGCGCGCGTGTTCAATGCCTGCCAAGATGGGAACGCCACATTCCAAGGTGAGGGCTAGGGTGCTGACGGAGCGTGCTAAGTAAGCTTTGCGGATGAAGGTGCCAAGAACAGGAATATGTCCGGCCAATTCAAACGCAGCGCCCTGAGCCTTTTTGCTTTTCATCAGCGCGTATGAGCCACCCAGGAGGAAAGAGGCGGCAATCAGTGCGGCCATCGGCGAGTCTCTTAAAAATGCACTGGCGGCAAGGACGATTTTGGTGGTGCCCGGAAGTTGGTCGGGCTTGCTCATGAGCATGGACTCAAACTTTGGAACAAGGAGAACCAAGATCCCCGTGGTCATGGCCATGGTCATGAAGAGAAGAAATCCAGGGTAGGCCAATGCCCCGCGAATTTTCCCGCCGAGTTCAATTTGCTTGCGTAGTAAATCAATGGAGCGTCCTAAGGATTGATCCATGGCGCCCGATTGTTCACCTGCGGCAAGAAGGTGGACGACGAAGGGTTCGAAACAGCGGGGAAGACACTGCATGGCGAAACTTAAGTCATGTCCATTCTCCACAATCTGCGTAATTTTCCGCAGAGCTTTTCCCGACGCCGGCGTTTCGGCGTGCACAATTAAAGTGCGCATGGCGGCAAGCAAAGGGACGCCTGCTTCCAACATGGCTTTGAGCTGGATCAAGATATGGAGCGATGCCTTTGCCTTGAGCTTGATTTTGGAGTCCATCAAAACATTAGTTTCCGCCACGATCGTTTTTTGCGCGGAAATGTTTCCAACCACCGCGCCACCCAAGGCGGCATCGGTGGCTGGTTTGGCTTTGAAGAGGAGCCCAAGGCTCATTCGCTGCCTCCGGCTCTCAATGCTTCTTCCAAGGTGGTCTCTCCGGCGTTGACCCGGCGGAGCGCATCTACCAAGAGTGCATCCATGCCATCTTCTAGTGCGTGCTTGCGGAGTTCGGAAGAAGAGGGATTAGAGGAGATGTGATCTTGCATGGCACCGTTGATTTCCATGACTTCGAACACACCGCATCGTCCGCTGTAGCCGGTACCTCGGCAAGCAGGGCAGCCTTCGGCACCGTAATGCGGACCCGAAGTTAATCCGAGGTGCGCATATTTTTCAAGAACTGCATCAGGGTGGGTGACGGAGTGCTTACAGGCATCACACAATCGACGCACCAAGCGTTGCGCCATGACGGCACGCAGTGTTGCGGAAATGAGAAAAGGTTCTACGCCCATTTGAGTTAAGCGTGTGGCGGCACTGGGGGCATCATTAGTGTGAAGTGTTGCCAAGACCAAGTGGCCGGTGAGCGCGGCTTCCACTGCAATTTCTGCAGTTTCTGCATCGCGGATTTCACCAATCATCAAGACGTCTGGGTCTTGACGAAGTAGGGCGCGTAAGCAGGTGTCAAACCCCAAGCCAGCTTTGAAGTTGACTTGCGTTTGGTTCACGCCGGGAAGCGTGCGTTCCACCGGATTTTCCACAGTGGATGCGTTGATTTCTGGAGTGACTATTTCACTAAGCGCGGAGTACAGCGTGGTCGTTTTACCGGAACCCGTGGGGCCTGTGACTAAAACTAGTCCGTGCGGTGCGTGAATGGAATCTCGGAGGCGTTGCAAGTTGCCGTCGGCGAGACCAAGGTCTTCTAGGTTTGGGTTGAAGGACTTGCGGTCTAGAATTCTCATCACAGACTTTTCACCGTGCACGGTTGGCAAGGTGTTGACGCGGAGATCCACGTCACGGCTTCCGTCTTGAAAACGAATGCGACCATCTTGGGGCAGACGTTTTTCACTGATGTCACAGTCGGCCAAAACCTTGATACGTGCGCAAAGGGCATGGCCGATGGGCTTGGACATGCGTTCTACTTCCCGAAGTTTTCCGTCCACACGGTAGCGCAACATCCAGCCTTCTTCGTCAGGCTCCAAGTGAATATCGGAAGCATCTTCAATCAAAGCTGCAAGCAAAATGCGGTCGAAACGCTCTTCCGCGCCGACATCGTCCATGGGTGTGCGTGGCGTTGTTGGGGAAACTTCCGCTTCTCCCGCGTGACTGCGTTGAATGCGGTCCAAACCATCTTGGATTTCTTGGGGCGTGGAAACGGATGGAATTACTTGAAGGCCTGTGCATTCGCGCACTAAATCTAAGGCGTAAACGTCGGAGGGGTCTTGTAGAGCAACCGCCAAGGTGCGCCCGTTTTGCAAGAAAGGAAGCGCGCCGTGTGAGCGAAGGTCGGCCAAGGGGATGCGGTTAGACAAGGTGACGTCCAAGACGCGGTCACGCACCGGCTTGACGAAAGGGAGGCCATGTTGCAGCGCTAGGGCGTAGGAGAGTTGATCCTCATTGATTTTTTTGTGCTGAAGAAGAACTTGACCGAGGTAAGTGCCCGGCATAGTGGCGGCTTCTTCCAGAGCGGCATCAATATCTTTGGTTTTCAAAATGCCCAAGTCCAACAATATTTGACCCAGTCGCTTGCCTTGGTTTTCTCCGACTTCCTGCTCCTCTTGCTCCAAAGGCAAGCGGTCGGCGAGACGTAACGCTTTTTGTGCAGCCCGCAAAGTAGGGGATGCGTCGGCGATGCACACGCGCGTGCCGGCATGGCGTAGTTTGTCGAGCCCGTCCAACAAAAGGGTGAGGCCCTGGGAATCCAGCATGGTGACGACGGCGCCGTCCAAGGTGACTTCGGATTCGGGGAGGAGAGTCTCCCACAAACGCTCCAACTCCTCGGCGCGGGAGCCGTGGAGTGATTCCGGAAGAGAAACGCCCGGAACGGAGAAGGTGCGTATTTTGGACATGCTCTAGAGGTCTTTCGGCATATTCGCTGCTTTTTCTTCAGCAATTTGCTCCTGAACGTAGGTCAAAAGCAGTTCAGTAGCTCGAAGTCCTGGGCGAAGTTGGCGGGATAAAAGGAGGCTTCCTTGTGCCTTTTCCCACTTCTTAGAGGAAAAGGCTACTTTGGCTTCCAGAAGGGTCACCTGCCAGTTTTTGGCAGATTCGGGGACAGTTTCTAGCAATTGATCCGCTTCGGCAAGACGATTTTGGCGCCAAAGCACGCGGGCAAGGGCAATTTGAGCTTCCGAGTCCTTGGGCTTCGAGCTGTGGAGAAAGCGGAGAAGTCGTTCTGATGCGGCGTAATCCCCCTCTTTCTCCGCCTTAGCGGCGGCACGGAGGACCGGGTCTTCGGATGTTGCATCTTGTCCCAAGCGGGATGCCAAGGAGCGAGGTGTTTTCAGGGAAGAATCCAGTTCTAAAGCCCGTCGGTAGGCGTCGGCGGACTCATCTAAGGCGCCATCGGCCAAGAATAAATCCCCCGCGGCGGCCCAAGCGTTGGCGCTGGCGGGTCGTTCTAAAAGCATTTGCTTGACGAATGCGTGGGCAACGTCGGAACCGGCGCCGGCGGCGTAGTGCGTGATGAGTACGCGGGCCATTGACGGATCATTTTCGGAACGCTTCCACGTGTTTTCTAAAACGCGGTTGGCTTTTTCCACATGGTTATTCTCTGCAAGAGCGGCGGCGTAAACCAAATTGGCTTGCGCATTTTCCGGATGGGCATGTGCGGCGCGTTCCGCGTAGGCCAAGGATGCACGGACATCGCCTTCGGCAAGGTACAAGCGTGCCAAAGTGATGTGAGACTGCGCATCACGTTCATCCAAGTCGCAAGCTTCTTGTAAGTAACCGCGGGCTTCTTCAATCAAACCCTTTTCAAGAGCCCGGAAAGCAAAGGTGCGGAGAACTTCACTGCGGGCTTCCGCCCAATCACGGGCTTCGATGGGCGCGTCGGCCGACGTAATCCGCTCCGGAAGTTCGGTGGATTCGGGCGCAGAAGTGCAAGCTACGAGTAAGGTCAGGGGAAGGAGAGAGAGCTTCTTCATGGGGTTCACCTATTTTATGTTTTGGGACTCGATTAAAGAGAGCGCGTCGCGCAATTCTTCTTCTTCAAGACGAAGAGAAGAGACCTCTTGTTGGCAATGCTTTTGCATGCGAGCGAGGTCAGGATCCGAAGGCATTGCGGAAAGTCCCCACTCAGCTTTGGCCAAGGCCACTTCGGGACGGCCGGAGGCAAGGGCTTGCGCGGCTTCGGCGTACATTTGACGCGCGTAAGAAGGGCGCAGGTAACCGTGGTGGGAGGAGGCTAGTTGTGCTTGAGAAAGGCGAAGACGGTCGGCAGCATCTTTGGATCGCTGCTCTAATGCGTCGTTTTGCAAAACATGAGGCGTCAGGAGAATGATGATTTCCGTTTTTCTTTCCGTTTGTGATTCAGACCGGAAAAGACCGCCAATGCCAGGAATGGAGCCTAAAAAAGGAATTTGACTAACATCGGTGGTGATGGAATTTTCCATCAATCCGCCGATGACGACGGTATGTCCTGAGCGAACAAGCACATTAGTCTTTACTTCCGTAGTCGTTTCTTCTGGAAGGCCTTGGGCGTTAATCAAACCACTTGAGCTCTTTGGGTGGATCTCCATGCGCACCATGCCGTCATCGCTGATGAAAGGGCGGAAAACGAGAGAAGTGCCGACGTCCAAGAATTCCACATTCTGCATGGCCACCGTATCGGTAGAGGTGGCGGTTAAGTAGGGAAGTTTCTGCCCCACAAGAATTTCAGCCGCGTGGCGATTAACCGTGAGCACTTGTGGATTAGAAAGCACCGACGCATTGCCGACTTTTTCTAAAGCTTCCACAAAAACACCGACTTGATTGCGCAGAATTCCGACATGCAATCCGTCGGAGGAACCGTTACTAAACCCTGAAGTTCCAGCACCAAAAAACCATTCACCGAGGCCTTTGCCGTCCGGGTTACTGTCGGAACCGGAATCTGTGAGGTTGGAAGTCCCGGAGAGAGCTTGGAAGTCAACGCCACCCAGTGCCGTGAAATCAACGCCCAATTTAAATTCATCCGAAACGCTGACGGAAAGGATGGTTGCTTCCACCAATACTTGTGCTGGAGCAAGGTCAATTTTTTTCAACAAGGAAGTGACTCGTTTTTGCGTAGCCTCGTCGGCGTAAAGGATGAAGAATTCTCGGTTGGCGTTGCCGTTGCCACCCAGGTCGTCTTCCACATCAAGGCCGGATTCACTTTCGCTTCCGGGAACCACCATTTCATTTCCGTTCAGCATGGGCTGGACCATAGGAACCACATCTTTCGCGCGGACATGGTTGAGGTGAATCACCATCGGTTCAAAAGGGCTGGCGGTAGTGACGCCGTCCTCGTTTTGAGCAGCGCTCTCTTCGATAATCAATAAGAAGCCTCCTTCCTGCACCATGGCGTAGCCGTTGGCGGCTAAAATTCGACGGAGCGCGTCATTGACGGGAGCGTCAAAGAGATTCATGGTGACTTCCCCAGTGAGGTCGGGGCCGTACACCAAGTTCATGCCGTATTCGGTGCTAAACATTTCCAGCACTGCAGCGAGATCTTGGTTCTTAAAGTTCACCGTAATCGTGGACTCTTGCGCAGTGTCCTGCACGGTTTCCGCTTCTTGAGCGGGGGCCACGACACAAAGCGCCAAAAAGGCGCTGAAAAGGAAGGCGGTTGGTTTCATCAGTCGGTCGAAGTGGTTGCCCGGGCGAAAAGCTCCGGGCTGGACATCCGCAGCACGCGTATTTGATCTCCATCAAGGAGCTCGACTACGCGTGGACGAATGGCCATAACCACATATCGGCCGATATTGCCTCCTTCCTGAACCCTTTCAGCCCCAAAAAGAGCCCAGCGGGAATCGCCGAAAATAGCGGTGCCAGAAAGACTTAGGTCAATAGGGAGGAGTTTTTCAGGAAGATTTTCTATTTTCTGAGAAGAATCTAGGGTGGATTCTTGATTTTGGCCGACGTCAGCCGTGCCCACAGTTTGCGGGGCATTCCAGACCCCAGTTTCTGACCGGAGGAGAGGCTTTTCCCAGGTCTCGATGCGGGCCAAAGCCTCGGAGAAGGAGGCAATAGGTCGTTTTACCGGTGCCGATGCCCTTGGAACCCCAATAGAGGTCGCCTGGGCAGTGGAGGTGGACTCAAAGGGCGTGTTCTCCCATGCAGTGGCTTTTTCCTCTCCAAAGACCTCATTGCTCCAAACGAAGAGGGCTAGCAGTAAAATAGCACCCAAAGCAATCAACTTTCCAGGAGATCGGCGGGCTTCGGTGGCCAGAGTCTTGGAGGCTGTGCTCATCCTTGGGGCTCCGTCAATACAGGGAGGCGGAAAACGCCGTGAAGACGCACGCCGCCGTCGGGGTAATCCGCAGAGGGTAGGGAAAGTCCGACTTCTTCCATGCGGATGAGGTGCGTGCCGGTCTCCAGTTCGCCCACGAAGCGGACGATGTTCTCCCATTCCCCTTCAGCACTGAGTGCGTAGGTGGGGTGGCCCCCGAGAACGCGATCCGTTTTTTCTTGAATGCGGACTTCGCAGCCCAAACGAGTGCCTAGGTCGAAAACGCGTTTTTGGACGAGGACGGGATTGAGCCGTTGGTCCAAATTCTCTAGGGCCTCTTCTGCAAGAGGTTGAAAGGCGCGCCATTGATCCATCAGCCGGTCTCGTTGCGCCAAAACTTGTTGATTGGCAATTTGAATGGCGTCGGCATTGGTGAGGGAGGCTTGCGCATTTTCCCGCTCTGCCATGAGTGGCGACACCCGAGTCATTCCCAGCAGAGTGGGGATGGCGAGGAGGCCAAGCAAGAAGAGAAGGCGGCGAGGAGTCATTTCCAATCTCCTATCGGACACTTCCCTGCTGGGAATTAAGGGGAAGTTCTAGGGGTGCGCGAAATTCAAGTTCCAGGCGCACGGAGTCCCTGTTTTCAGGCAATACTTCTGTGCGTATCGTTTTCACCGATGTGAACCCCGTGTCCACCCGAAGTTGCTCAGGAAGGCTGATCAGGGCAGTTTCTCCCCGAACTTCTGCGGTAATCCGAAGAAGGAGTTGCGCAGATTGCACGTTCCGACCACGGCGGACGACTTCATGTTTCCAGAGAACGTCCTCCAATTCGGCCTCTTGGCCAAGAAGTTGTGGAAGGGCAGTGAGCAGTGCGCCAACTTGAGGAAGGGAGAGGTGGTCGGTCAAGGGATCCATGGAAACGGCGTAGGCATTCATGGCCCCGTAGACCCGATCCATTTCCGCGCGGGCTTGCTGAACAGGAGCGTCTGGCGCCTGCGCTTGTCGGGCTTGGCTGACTTGTGCTTGCACCTCCCATTCCAGGGCAAAGGTGGCAGAAAGACCAAGAAGTGCCCAAGTGCAGAGCCAAGCGAGGCGCTTCGGGGTCCGTCGGCGGTCAAGGTGTTCCGCAAATGCTTCGGGAGGGAGGAAATCCGCTGTTTTCATGATTCTCCTCGGAGGGCGAGGCCCAAGGGAGTGCACCAGAGATGTTCTTCGGCCAAGATTTCGGCGGGGGCTTGAATGCCTAATTCGCTGAAGGGGCGCGCCACCGAAGTGGGGATGCTGAGCGCATGGTCCAGCGCGTTTTCTACTTCAGGAAGGGCTGCGCCGAATCCAGTCAGGGTGACTGACGCTAAGCGAGCTCCTTTATGCCGTGCGGAAAAATGGCGCAAGCAGGCACGAATTTCTTGGGCCATTCCTTCGGATTCCAAGCGGAGTGCGTGCAGGATTTCCACCGCATGGCCGACGGCATTTTGCTGAAGCGTGGCCACAGTGGGATGCTGCATTGCTTCCTCATTCGGAAGTTCCGGAAGGGCGGCGGTGACCGTTTGCAGGAGGCTTTGCCCATTACTTTGCATGGGTTTCAGGAAACGCATTTCTCCTTCATGGACGATGCCGAAGAGGCTCCGGTCCATACCCAGTTGCAAAAATCCCCAAGGATCTTCCGATGGCCCGTGCATGGCGTGCAGAGCGCGCGCCGTCGGAAAAGCGCTGTATTCCAGCCCGACGGCTCGTAATTGCATACTTTCGGCTGCTTCGGTGCATCGGCGATTCTCGCTTTGCCCCGAGGTCAGGAGCAAAAATTCTTCCCGTTGCGCATGATCCACGGCGCCCCCGGCAAGGGGGAGATAGCGGTAGGAAATGCCTTCGGGGTCATTGATGGCACGCGCGGCAGTTTCCTGCAGGGTCTGTTGTAGGCGGCTTCGTTGTGCCGGATCCATGGGGACCAAGTTGACCGCCGACGCCTCCCCGCTGGTGGCGATGAGTGCATCTTTCCCGCGGAGTTTTTTGTGGGAGAGTGCCTGCAGGAGGTGTTCCACGGCTGAAGCATGTCGAAGGGACCCTTGTGCGCCAGCAGAAGCGTGGGCATGTACTTTCCATCCCCCTGGACCTCCGGCTAACTGGAGGAGCCGAGATTCCAAACTGCCAAAATGTATGGCAACCGGGGAGTAACGGGTGATGAGTTTCACAGCGATTTATCGGTCCTTTTCCCGCTCTGCTTGAGCCACTTCCGCGGACTCACTTGGTTCATCCAAACGCAGGGCTTCGGATGCGGCGAGGCAGAAAATAACAAAGGCAAGGGCTGCGAAAAGGGCGGGGATAGGCCGTTTTTGGAGGGGATCGTTCATAGGTCGTAGACGGGGGTGCCATCGGGGGTGGATTGAGTGCTGTTGGCCTTGAATAAACCAGTGGCAGCGAAGTAGACCCAACCGGTTTGATCATTGGGTTCGGAGAAGGTTCCGCCTGGCGGAATGAGGAGGACGTCAGCCTTTTTATTGAAAGGGTTGGCCGGAAAAGCATCCAGGAGGTACGGGCCATAGGGGAAACCTGCCGTGCCGACGGAATTCCAGGCGCCGGATTCGTCGGTGGAGAACTGCAACTGGGCGAGGAATGCGGTTTCCGACCAGTATGCGGTTGTGGGGTCTTGGCCGGGTTTCTGCTCCGCGTGTTGGAAGCTGAAAAAGTCCACGCAGGTGCGAACGCGCTGGAGTTCTTGCTGGACCGACGCCACTTCGGCATCCTCCACAAGTCCGCTCCACATCGGGACGGCCATGCCGGATAAGACCAGCAAAATAGCGACCACAAGGAGGGTCTCGATGAGGCTAAAACCAGCGGAAAGAGTGCGTTTTTGAAGCATGGGATGTGGCCCTGATGGGCTCCATCTTGCTTTCGGCTATTTCCGCCTTCCTACTTGAGTTGGTTTTTTTAGATTTGTGGCTGGGCTATCGAATGGGTAAGGCCACATAATTGGACCTCTGCTGGGGGCCGGCCAAGAATGCCTGCAGATGCCGTTCCTCCCTTAAAAGGTGCAAGGCCATCGGCATATTCGCCTGGAAAGTTGCCGTGCTGGAAGCATCCAAGAGGGCGTAATACCAATGGGCGGTGGCAATCAATAAATCACCCGGTGCCAAGGAATAGCTTTGGGGCACGAAAAATAAGAGGAGAAGTGTGGAAAACATGATGCCTTCCCTGCTGCCCGAAAAATGCTCCGTAACGGGTTTATTCCTTAGGGAAGGAACTTTTTCGCGTTCTTGATTTTTACCGGGAGGTATTCTTCAATCACAAAATTCAAGCCCCATTTGGCAAAGGCCTGCTGTTCTGCGCGTACGCCCATTTTGAGCATTTGCTTGAGCGTTTTTTTCCATGCGGGGTAAGCTTGGAAGAAGGGGTCATTTTTGAGTGCATCCTTTGCGCGCTTGATGTCTACAGGAAGCAACGGGTGCGTGGCGTCTTCCAAACCAAAATCAAGAATGTCCTGTGGGGTCACGCCCATGTAGGAGGCATTCGGTACACAGAATTTTGCGTTGATATGCGCCGATGCACCAGAACCTACTTTGAGAGTTCGATAGATATTGCACATGCCATAAGGGTCGCAATCCACAAAAGCATATACCGGAAGTTTGAGTCCTTCGCTTAAACGCCGCACAAAACGTCGGGTGGCGCGAGTGGGGACGCCTCCCATTTCCACAAGGATGCAATTAGCGGTGCGCCAGTAGCGGTGGTGATTGAGGCGCTGAAACATACCGCCTGTTTCAATGGCAATGATGAATTCGGCGGTGGTTTCAAAGCCCAGATGATCCACCGAGCTTGGCACGGTGTAAGCGCCGGACCCCATGGCTGCGCAATCCGACCGAATGGGGTCACCTGTTTCTGGATCCTTGTCAATCACGGTCAGCGCTCCCACAACAGAGCCACCATGTTCCTCGGGGACAAAACGTAGCGTTTCTCTGGTGACGCCTTTCAAAGAAAACATGCCCTCAATATCATCTAAAACGCTGTCGGATTCACGCTGTTCATTGAACTTTGCTTCTCCCCAGTTTTTGGAAACGTAATAGGCTTCTCGTTTGGTGGCAAAGTCGGCATCGCCGACCATGTCTTGGGCAAGTGACATTAACCGCAGCGTTTGTGCAAAAGTCTTGACCGAGTTAACGTCCAACTTACGGGTTTTGTAGTTGTCGCCTAGTTCAAAGTAGCCTGTCTTCTTGTCATAGGTGACGTTGGAAAGATTTCTCTGTGGCATGACCATTTCCGGAAGCCCGCCTCCTGTAGCCGTCTTCTGAACCATTTTGGCAACAGCCACAATAGAATCCAGCGCAACTTGCTTCAGGCCTTTGCCTTTGTTGGACTCATCTTCGCCAACTTTCCGTGTCCGCGGTTTTTTGGAAACTGATTTCTTCTTGACCGTTTTCTTTGTAATTTTCTTTTTAGCAGCCATTAGATGTTCCTCGCGGTTTCCAGAGAATCTCCAAGTGTTTCTACAATTTCTTCCCGTGCTTCATCCGTGATTCCAAGAATCTCTTGCAGGCCGATGCCTACATGGGGAAGGTACTTTTCAATATAGGAACGTTTTTCAAATTCATTCGCTACCCGTTTATCTTTACGGATGTGTGCGCCCAACTTTCGTCCGGCATCTTGTAACGCTCGTTTTACTTCTTTGAGAATTTCATCATAAGGCGCAATCGCTTCTTTGGCCTCACTAGTAAAAGGAACCCAGACGCTGGCCATATGTACCAAGATGACGGCCGACCCAAGAGGCATGGACCCCTTAGGTTGTTGTAAACCGTAACTTTTCCAAGATGTTTGTGTGACTGCTCTGGTAAACCCACAGCCAGATTGCTGAGAAAGCAAGGGGACACGGTTTGCAAAGCGCAACAAGCGAACCGGTTCATCGGCATTGCCCAAAAGGTTTTCCGTGTCCACAGTTCCCCGCCGTTTTTTTGTTTTCTTGATTCTCCCGCGTTTGTCGACTTCCAGCTGATCCCCGCCGGGCTTTGCCCACGCAATGCCCACTTCAATTTGAAATGGGTTCCCTCGATAAACGGAAGGAGGCCGGGTGGCCACCGCGTAAAAGTCGGCGTCGGTCTCTTTCATCAGACCTTCCGTAATCCGCTTTTCGCCGATGGGGGAAAGGCACGTGGTCGGCGGTGCCGAGATTTTTGTTTTTTGAATGGAGCGGTAAAGGGCGTCGGCTTCTTCCCGAGCAATGCGTGTGGGATAAGATTTTTCTCCTAAGCCAGCTTCTTTAATAATTTCCAAAGCTTTCTTCCGACCGACGCGGCAAAACTCTTCTTGAAGAAAGCCCACCAGCCATCGTGAGTTCGTTTCTCGCAACATCCGGATGAGTTCACCCAGTTCCACACCATAAGGGTGAGGTTTGATTTCCGCTGGACGATCTGGGACGACTTTGACTGCGCGCTCGTAAATCCGTGGCTCTTCATCGTCGGGCGTGAGGTAGCGGAGCGTTGCGTGCGGGTTGGACACGGCGGTTTGCTTGATGTAATCATCTACCGACCGCAACCCGCGTTTGTAAGTAGCCTCAAGCTCTACTTCAAAGCGCGTTCCATGCTTTAGATGCCATTCTTTGAGCACGGCTTCTTTGGTAATCATGGGCTTATTTCTTGCCGAGTCCATCTGCAAGGTTAATGACTGCGGTTTCCCTCGTTTCGTTTTTGAAATAATTTTTGCGCCTTTCCCTGTTGTCATCTGAGCGTAGAGCAGCGCCGCAGAAATACCGATGCCCTGTTGTCCGCGGGATTGCCGTCGGCTGTGAAATTTAGAACCATAAAGGAGTTTGCCGAAGATGTTTTGAATTTGCTCTTTGACGATGCCGGGGCCATTGTCCTCGATGACCACGCGAAAGCGGTCCTCTTCCACTTGGTGGATTTCAATGAGGAGGTCGGGGGCGATGCCAGCTTCCTCACAGGCGTCCAGAGAGTTGTCCACCGCTTCCTTGATGGTGGTTAAAAGAGCTTTTTGTTTGTTGTCAAAGCCCAAGAGATGGCGGTTCTTGGCAAAAAATTCAGAGACCGAGATCTCTTTTTGGTTTTTCGCCATTTGTTCCGCGGTAAGGTGTTTTGTAGCAGCCACGGGGTGATTTTGCCCTTTCCTGTGGATGGATTCCACTCTCTCGTGTTGATTCTGCGGAGTTTTTGAGCTTCTCTAAACTAGCCCTGCTCATGATTGCATTCGCCCTGATGATTCTCCCCAGCCTCCAAGCGCCCCCTGTGGAGGACGCCTGGAAAAAGTCACGCCTCTCTCTGCCAGAAAACCAGCAAGTGGGGTTTGACTTTTTGCTTGAGCATATGCCGGAAAAAGATCGGCAGTCTCTTTCCCCCAAGTGGTTGGTGGAACAATTGCAAACGGCTTATGCCACATGGGAAACCACACCATGGAAGGACCACGTCCCTCAGGCCATATTTTTCAATGAAGTCCTTCCTTATGCATCGGTGAATGAACGCCGAGACACTTGGCGAAAAGATTTTCATCAACGTTTTGCTCCACTCATTCTAGATGCCAAAACTCCCTCGGAAGCGGCGGTTATTTTGAATCAACAGATCTTCCCTTTGCTTAAAGTGAAGTACTCCACTCAAAGACCCAAGGCGGATCAAAGCCCGTTGGAGTCCATGGAGGCTGGTATGGCCTCCTGCACAGGGTTGAGCATTTTGTTGGTGGACGCTTGTCGTTCTGTGGGTGTGCCCGCGCGTTTTGTGGGAACTCCGCTTTGGGCCGACGGAAGTGGCAACCACTCTTGGGTGGAAATCTGGGATGACGGTTGGCATTTCACAGGTGCCGCGGAGCCGACCGGGAACCAACTGAATCAAGCGTGGTTTACGGGCCGTGCTTCCCAAGCGGTGCCTGAGGATAAAGAGCGTGCAATTTATGCGGTGAGTTACCGAGCCACACCGCAACATTTTCCAATGGTGTGGGCACCCGACGCAGACTTCGTGCATGCGGTCAATGTGACGCATCGGTATGTTCAAAAGCCTCCGGTGGCGGAGGGCTTTGCGCGTATTTTATTTTCGGCCTTGGATGGCTCCGGTCAGCGGGTTCCAGCTTCGATTGAACTCTTTGGAACCAAAGGGGAATTGCTTGCAGAAATAAAAACGCATGATGAAAGTCACGATGCCAATGACCACTTGACTCTTGATCTCCCGCTGGGGGTGCGCGCCGATGTCCGCATTCGTTGGGAAAAGCGGAGTTCTCGCACGGTTTTCAAAGTGGTGGAAGATGAAACTCTTGTCGAAGCCGTTTTTTCCCAAGAGGTGGCAGTGCAAGTTTTTCAGCCTAATCAACGGCTCTGGCGCGCTCATCAAAGGAAATTGCGGGAAACACGTGCTAAAGAAATGGAAAACCGCGTCCTGCAATTCAAAGATTGGACCTTGCCTTTCTGGTGGACAGCGTTCGGCGAAAAACCCGTCGGCGGATACAGTCTTTGGATTTCTCTTCATGGCGGGGGAGGGACGACGTCGGAAGTGAACGACGGCCAGTGGGAGAATCAGAAGAAGCTTTATGAATTGAAGGAGGGGCTTTACCTGGCACCGCGCGCGCCGACCAACACTTGGAATCTTTGGCATCAAAGTCATATCGATGTTTTCTTGGACCGTCTCATTGAAAACATGGTGGCTCTTTATGGAGTAAACCCCAACAAGGTTTATGTTTTGGGTTATTCCGCGGGTGGCGATGGCGTGTTTCAGCTGGCACCTCGCATGGCAGACCGATGGGCCGCGGCAGGAATGATGGCCGGCCATCCCAATGAAACCAAGCCCGACGGCCTTCGGAATTTGCCTTTTACCCTTCACATGGGAGGGAAGGATGGGGCCTATGACCGTAATCAACACGCGGCGCGTTGGAAAGAAGAGCTTGCTGCTTTGCACAAAGATGACGCCGACGGCTACCCCCACTGGGCAGAGATTCATGCGGGGAAGGGGCATTGGATGGACCGTCAAGATGCCGCTGCACTCCCATGGATGGCCAAGTACACGCGCAACCTCCGCCCCGAGAAGGTGGTTTGGCTCCAAGATGATGTCACGCATTCCCGTTTTTATTGGTTGGCGGTGGAGCAACCCGTACCCCGAAGTCGTTTGGTCGTTCAAAGGAAAGGGCAGACTTTCCAAGTTTTGGCTGCCGACGGCCTTTCACAGTTCAAAATCCGTTTAGACGCGTCCATGGTGGATTTTTCCCAAGAAATTGTGGTTCAGCAGGGTGAGCGCCTCCTTTTTCAAGGAAAAGTCGCTCCTAGCATGGGGATTCGGCGAAAAACGCTCGCGGAACGAGGGGACCCTGACGGGATTTGGAGCGCAGAAATTACTGTGGTGATTCCTAAAGAAAAATAAAAGCGACTTCCTTGTTGAGTAAAAGCGACTTCCTAGCCGAAGAGGAGGTGTCTGGTGTTGAGAAAAAGCACCCAGAAACACTATCCTCATGCCTCTTCCTCGCAAAAAACCCTCACAGATTCAGGAGTCAAAGAACTCCGGAACTTCTTTCCAGGCCACTGTTTACGAACAGGAAATAGAGCAATGGGAGGGCTTAGTTTGGTACGTGGTGAACAAGATCACCCCCCGGCTCCCTAACACGGTTTCCGAAGAGGAATTGCATGCTGCCGGAATGATGGGTTTGTGGAAGGCGACTCGCTCTTATGATGCCTCCAAAGGGGCAGGATTTAAGACCTATGCCTACCACAGAATCCGCGGGGCTGTGCTGGATGAGTTGCGTACTCTCGATTTCCTTCCGCGTTCCATGCGAGAGCGTGCCAAGCGTGACGGCATTGCCGCTCCTGCGGTCGTCGGGATTCCAGTGAACGAGGATGGTTCCGAGAGTCTTGCCGGTTGCAGGCGATCTTCTTCGGTGGAAAACGCCGATCTGCACGCTGCTTTGATGAAGGAGATGGAGGATCTCCCCGAAAAAATGCGCGCGGTGATGCATCTCTACTACCAAGAGGGGATGAAAATGCGTGATATCGGTGAACGTCTCAGCCTGACCGAGTCCCGCGTGAGCCAAATTCACGCCAACGCCATCGCCCGTCTCCGTCGATCTTTTCCCGAAGCTGCCTAGGTCGCAAGAGCCGGCTCCTTGTGCCAAGGAGTCTCAACGCCTAAACTGCTTGCAATGCAGTTTAGGCGTCATGTTTGGATTCTTCTGATGGCTTTGTGGGGCAGTGGCTTTTCCATGGCCGCTCAACTCCCCACGCAAAGCGCCAAGACGGTGCACTACGACATGACCGTGGCCATGCAAGCGGGCAGTTTCATGCTCACCGGCCAGGAACAAGTCACTTGGCGGAATCAAACTGAAGGGACGACGTCGGAATTATTTTGGCACGTCTATAACAACGCGTGGGCCGGCCGAGATTCTGTTTGGATGGTGGAGGCGCGCGGTTTTGAAGACGACAAGATGCCTCGCGCTTGGGGAGAGACTCAAATTACGCACTTGGCCTTAGCCGATGGCACAAAGTTACCGTGGAGTTGGGTGCCCCAAGAGAAAGCGCCCAATGATCGTACGGTTATGAAAGTGACGTTGCCGAAGCCCATCGGCCCTGGCGGGGAAGTCACGGTGCAATTGAACTTCACCGCTCTTTTGCCACCCGCGTATCGACGAAGTGGTTGGGGAGAGAGTGGTTATATTCATGCCGTGCAGTGGTACCCAAAGTTAGGCGTTTTTGAGAAGACTGCCGACGGATTTTCTTGGAATTGCCAGCCCTATCATTACCTCTCTGAGTTTTATGCAGACTATGGGGATTACACCCTCAATCTCACTTTGCCGGGAAATTACGCAGGGCATCTTGCTGCAACCGGGACTCTTGAAACTGAAACTGTAAATGCGGATGGCACCGTCACCGTCACCATGCATGCTGAAGACGTGCATGACTATGCATGGACCGCTGACCCGAAAGCACTTTTTGAAACCCGCCGTTTTGACGCCGCGGATTGGCGGGATGAGGTGGAAGAAAGAAAGGTAGCGATTGCATTGAACCGTACGGTGGAGGAAATTCGGCCTCGCGATGTAGAAATGATCCTCTTGTTGCAGCCAGAGCATGAAGAATACCGAGAGCGTTACTTTGAAGCGGTTGCCAAATCTCTTTATTACTTTGGCCTTTGGTACGGTGAATATCCTTACGAGACGATTACTTGTGTGGATCCGGCCAACGACGCGCGCGCAACGGGCGGGATGGAATATCCACGCCTTTTCACGGGCGGGGTGCATCGGGGGAATCATGAGCGCACGCTTTCTCCCGAAGGCATAACGGTGCATGAGTTTGGCCATCAGTTTTGGTACGGCTTAGTTGGCAATGATGAATTTCATCACGCCTGGTTGGATGAAGGATTTAACACATTTTCTACCAATCGCATTCTTGCGAAAGCTTGGCCATTGGAGTTGCAAACGTATTCGGTTTTGGGCCATCAATACCCAGGCCGTGCTCCGCTTTCGTTACCTTCGTTTGGAGAATCCGACGCCCGCGCTTGGTTGACCTTGCAAAGTGCTTCGTTTCCAGAAACGCCTTGGACGGAGGCCACGGATTTTGCGTTGACAAAACGCACTTCCGTAGAGGGTTGGTTGCAAGAGATCCCCGTGGCTAGTTATCTTCCTGAAGTCACACGAAACCGAACGTTGGCTTTGTTGAACGCACACCACGGGGATTGGGGACAACCTTTGTCCACACCCACGTGGAATATGGTGTCCAACCAACTGCGTCGTACCAATGCCTATAACCGACCTGCTTTGACTTTGGAAACGATGTCACGTTTGATGGGTGAGAACCGGTGGATCCGCCTCATGCGCGAGTGGCATGAGACCCAGCGCTATCAACACCCCAAGCCGGAAGAGTTCCGAGGGTTGCTCTTGAAGCATGGAGAGGGCGTCGGTGTGGATTGGAATGCTTTTTGGCAGCAGGCCTATCACGGCAATCAACGCATGGATTTTAAAGTGGAGCGCGTGACTAACCGTTTGCTTGTGGAAGATCCTCGCGCCTTGGAAAAAGAAGATGGCTTGGCCGATGCCACCTGGAGAGTACGTGTGGAGGTTCGGCGCACGGGAGACTTTCAAGTTCCGGTAGAGATAGACATTCTCTTCGCCGACGGTCTCTCCCAGCGACATACTTGGAATGGGGTGGGACCCGTTTGGGTGCATGAAGTTCCGGCTTCCACGGCCAAAGTGATGCGAGTGCTGGTCGATCCCGAGCAGAAGCTTATGTTGGAGAGAAATGCTTTGGATAACACTTGGATCATGGACCCAAGAGAAGCGCGATCTTGGAATTTGAGTGTGCGCGCCATGATTTGGGCGCAACAAGTATTGCATTACTACGGAGGTCGGGGATGAGCCCAGGTCTGCAAGAACGTGGCGCTTTGGCGCATCTTTCGAACGGATTTCGGGTAGCCTTGTCGCGACCCCGTGTTGTGATTTGTCTCTTGGCGTTATCTTTGTTTTCTGCTTTACCCGTTGCGGTTCCGGTTTATCACTCCGCGTCTGCAGCGCTTGGACGTTTTTCTTTGCTTGGAAATTCACTGGACTTGTTGGTTTCAGCACCACGTTGGGTATTGGATGCTTGGTTTCATCCTGACGAGCCTTTGAAATCTTCGACGCAGGCCTTGATGGCTCCGTTGTTGCTGATGACCAGTTTGTTTGGATTGCTGGTAACCGCAGGTTGGATGGTATGTGCTTTAGAGGGCAAGGGTCGCCATGCGCTCAGCACATTCTTTGAAGGTGGGGGCCATTGGTTTTTCCCTTTCCTGCGGACTTGGATTTTTGGATTGGGCCTTTACGCACTGAATACATGGGTGATTTGGGGTACGCCCGGCGATTGGGTCGTGGAACAGTTCCTTCCAGATGGAGAATCCACGCGTGTCGATTCGGAAAACACAGGGCGATGGATCACCAACATTCGAGAAATAATTTTCTTGGTGGCACTGTTGAAAATAGAAATCATCCTCGACCTTGCCCGCGCTTGCATGGTGGTGCGTGAAAGTCGGTCGGCCCTTGGCGGATTCCTCCGGGCAATTGGAATCTGGATACGCTGTTTCCCTCGAATCTTTCGCTTAGTAGGTGTGGGTTACGCTTTAGAAGCTTTGTGGATTGCCGGATCACTTTCAGTAGTTTCCTGGCAAAGTTGGCCGATGGTCTCTTTGGTTTTTTTGTTGCCTTTCGGTCGCATAGTTTGTCGGAGTGCTCGCCTGTGTGGATTGGCTACTTTTGTGCGGGAACAGATACGGCAGAAAAATCAAAAGCAAACACCACTTCCGGATATCTTGAGTGAGGCGCCCTTCGTGGATGGTACCGCATGGGGAGAGCCTGCTGAGGACCCGAAAACGCTACCGTAGAGTCTGAGAAGCAGCCCGTTTAGAATGCGGGTATGACAGAAATACTTCGTGGTGCGGCCGTGATAGGCCAGTCCGGTGGCCCAACGGTCGTCATCAATCAATCTCTGGTGGGTTTCATTGAAGAAGCCGTTAGGGCCGACGCCATCACGCAGGTTTACGGCGCTCGGCACGGGGTTCAGGGCATGATGTCAGGAGATTTGGTAGACCTCGGTGCAGAATCCCCTGATAACCTTGAGCAAGTTGCTTTAACGCCAGCCGCGGCATTGGGTTCGGTTCGGATGAAGCCGACTGCCCGTGATGTTTCTCAGATGATTGCCACGTTTCAAAATTTTGATATTCGTTATTTCTTTTATATCGGCGGCAATGACACGGCCGAAACGGCGCACATTGTGGAGCAAACTGCAGCGGAGCAGGGTTACGCCATGCGGTGCTTCCACATCCCAAAGACCATTGATAACGATTTGCGCATCACGGACCATTGCCCAGGTTTTGGTTCCGCTGCACGGTTTGTGGCCCATGCATTTCAAGGAGATGACCGAGACAATCGATCTTTGCGGGGTGTGAAAATTAATGTGGTTATGGGTCGCCATGCAGGATGGTTGACTGCCGCATCCACATTAGGGCGCAGAGATGAAACCGATGGCCCGCATTTAGTTTATCTGCCGGAAACGGTCTTTGACCCTGAAAATTTTCTCGCCGACGTCGCTTCGGTTCATGAGAAGTATGGTCGCTGTTTGGTGGCTGTGTCCGAAGGAATCCATGATGCTCGCGGAAAGTCCTTCCTTCAGGTTTACGCAGAACAATCGGGCTCCGCTCTTGCAGGGGATCAAGATAGCCACGGAAACGTTCAACTTTCTGGAACCGGTGCTTTAGGGGATGCGCTTGCCAATCTTGTCAAAGAAAAACTTCCTGGAACCCGCGTTCGCGCCGACACGTTCGGCTACTTGCAGCGGTCCTTTCCAGCGGATGCTTCCGAAGTGGATCGCGCCGAAGCCCGCATGGTGGGTCGTGATGCAGTGGCCGCGGCTGTCGGCGGGGAGCATGCTAGTGGTTCCATTGCATTACGCCGAGTCGAGGGAGATACGTATGCATGTGAGACTTTTGTCACGCCTTTGCACACCGTGGCCAAGCACACCAAAGACATGCCAAGGGAATTCCTTGACGGTGATCATGCCGTCGCCGCCGCTTTCCGGGATTATGCCTTGCCGTTAACGGGAGGAATCACCCCCATGGCTGATTTGTCGATGAAGTCGGTTTCGTAGTTTCCGTGATTGCATCTTTCGCGCTCATTGCGTTTCCTTTTTTTCAACTTCCAGACTTTGGAGGTCGTTTTGAATACCACGTGTTTCATTTTCCCGGGGTCACCGCCAATGATTCCAAGCTTCGACGCTTTCGTTTTAATAGAGAGGGGCAGTGGTCGAAGAATTTCGGCTATGAACTAGAATTAGAATTATCTGATGGCGCTAAGTTTGAAAATGGTAATGTACATTGGATTAGCCGGCACGGCATGAAGGTGCAGGCGGGGTTATTAAAGGAGCCATTGGGGCATGACACCTTTACTTCCAGCCGTTTCATGACTTTCACAGAGCGGAATATTGTTTCCGATCTCACGCCGTCGGACAATACGGGCATCATGGTGGAGTACGGGAATTCCGCATTCACTTGGCATTTTGGGGCTTTCGGAAAAGTAGCGCACGGAGGCATGGCGGATAAAGAAGATGCGTTGACAGGGCGTTTGGTTTGGCGCCCGTGGTATCAGGATTCTGGCAAACTTTTGCACCTCGGCCTTTCTACAAGTCTTCGCAATCCGCAGCGCAATGAAGTTTCTTGGGGCCTTGACGGCGGGCCAAGCGTGATGGAAGATCTCGTAAACACGGGGATCCTTGCTGCCGACGCGCTTCATTGTGTGGGAACGGAAGTAGCTTGGATGGATGGACAATGGTCTCTTCTTGCAGAAACAATGACCGTTTCGATACGTGGTGGGGATGGGGGTTCCGCTCAAGGTTGGTCTTTACAGGGCTCTTGCTTTTTGACGGGAGAACACCGCAATTACAAGATATCCAACGGGACTTTTGGTCGGACGCATCCGTATTCTTCCTTTCTTGAAAATGGAAATGGTGCGTTGGAATTGGCTGCTCGTACGGAGCGTGTGCTCTTTCCGTCGACCTCGTTGAGTGCTGGCATGGGCGTGCAAACCCTCGCTCTGAATTGGTGGTTGACGCCTTATTGGAGAATTCAGACTGGTTGGGACCATCTACAACCCGTCGGCGGTGAAGGTGTCCAAGCTTGGACGATTCGCTTTGCCTGTGATTGGTAGCTTTTGTTATAGCGCCTTTCTTGACGGCAGGGCTGCATTACTGACGAGCAGTCCGCATACGAGAGCTATGGCGGCCATCGCAGTTTGGAAAACACTTTCTATGCCTTGAAGTGCATCACCTTCCATGAGTGAAGTGATGGAAAGGAAGCCGAGTGCGCCGGGGACGAGGAAAAGTAGGCCAGGAAGTCGGGTAGTTGAGGCTGGGCGTTGTGTGATTCTTGCTACTGCATTGCTGGCTGCGCCTACGCAAAACGCTCCAAAGAATACACCCAGGAGTGGACCGAAGGCATCTGTACCAAAACTCACGCCGAAAAAGCTCGCTGCGGAAACAAGAAAAACCCAACCCAAATCCCTTCGATCTACTTGAAAAAGAATCCCAATGGTCGTGGAGGCAATAGGAAGAATGGCGTAGAGAGTCCACTGGGGAAGGGGCAACGTTTCCATCGTTGGAAGTTCGCCAGCAAGCCCATGGCCAACCGTGCGTCCAAAGGCAACGCCAAATCCAATCATCAAGAAGGACAAGACGGCTGACGCCAATCGAGCGGTTCCCGAAACTAAGTTTCTTGTGGCGAGTTCAGCGACGGCGACGGTCAAGGTAAAGCCGGGCACAAGAATAATGAGTCCGCCGAGTGTTGCCCGGTCGATGGAAATGGTGGTAAAAAAAGTAGCTCCAATAGTTGCTAAGAATGCCACGGTGAACCCACCTAAGGGCTCGAAGAGTCGACGAAGGGTTGGGCTGTATTTGCCGACTAGTGCTAACACCCCAAGCCCCACACCCGTCATTGTTGCCAAGAGGATTTCTGCAATCCCGCCGCTGAAGAACCGTGCTGCGCTACCGCTGGCAAAACCAAAAGAAAGGAGGGTGGTCCAAGTTCCATAGGGTGCCGGGGATTGCAGGATCTCTTTGAGTTTGCTGCGCCCTTCTTGTGGTGTGAGGTGAGCGTCGGCAACCTGATTGAACAGGGCATCTAATTGAGAAAGCCGTTGGAGGTGAATCTCATTGGAGTGCACGCGGTGGAGGGAGGGAATGGGGTCTTCTCCTTTTGCGTGAATGGACGTCATCAATGACGTGGGGGTGCTGAAAGACTCTCCGCAGAGGCCATAGACCTCGGTCAGCACGCGTAGCACCTCTTCAAGGCGGTGCGCCGGCGCTCCATAGGCGAGGAGTGCCTGACCGAGTTCTTGGCAGAAATGGACGGTTTCTGCTTGCGATGGGTTTTGTGGGAGAGGATTCATGAGCCGAACTCCCCATTTTAGAAAAAAATTGATTTCTTTGTCCGGTTAGATGCCATGGGGGACTGAAAGGAGTAAGGAACATGAGAAACAAGGGAATGGACAGAGGATTGGGTCGCTGCGAGAAAGTGGCCGCCGTTGGGGGACGACGGCTCATCTCGCGGGACTGACCTGCAAGGGAATCACAGCCCACGGCCCAATCCGACCTCCTTTACTCCATTGAGTGGTGAAGTTGAGGTCAACCTTGAGGTCGTTCCTCGTTTAAAGGACATTATTTCTGTCCGATTGCTCTCCTTACGTCACTGGTCCTCTATGCAAAGAGGAAACCAAAAAGATAAAAAATCACGTAAGCCCTTTACTGTAAATTACTTATGTGGAAATAAGGGCATTCCAGGCAAAGGAAATTGCAAAAACCTCTCAACTCTGACAGAAGCTGTCCGCAAAGGGGTGGTCATGCCCCGCGCCCTCTCTCTTCTTACCCTCGTTCTCGGTGTCGTTTTCGGCTCCGGAAACCTCCTGACCGCCAGCTCTGGTGATAATCTGGATATTGCATCCATGACCCAGAAGGCCGAGTGGGTCAGTGAAATTGAAGTTCTATCCAAAGAATGCGTCATGTTGCCCGACGGCAGCATCGAAACCCGACTCCTGGTTTCCAATTTGACCCCCATGAAGGGCACCATGGGCTCAACCGAAGAAATTCGCATTCCAGGTGGTGAAGTCGCGGGGCGCGGCATGACACTGCCTGGGATGCCGAATTTTGAGGTCAACGAGCGCTACATCGTATTTTTAACACAAAAAAATGAGAAGCAATGGCGTTTGCCGGTCGATTTCAGCAAGGGCGCCTCTCGCGTTACCATAAAAGCAAGCGGTGAGCGTGTGGTCCTCCAAGGAGACCACGAAGGCCAAGTCCAAGTTCAGCGCTACGACACCTATGTCAAACGCATCAACCAAGCCATCCGCTAAGGGAATCCTCCTCAAAGGAGTTTTCCTCCTCGCCGCCTTCTGGCTAGGCACAGGAATTGCGGACGCCTATATCCGCATCGTCATCAATGGAAAAAACATCCATTGGGACACCAATCAAGTCACATGGAATTTTCAAGCCGACGGGTCCGCCGATATTACGGATGGATCCCTTGAAGCGGCCATGGAGCACGCCTTTGAAAGTTGGGCTGATGTGGACGGCACCGCATTACAACTCCAACGGGGAGCAGACACCACATCCCATAGCGTCAGCGGGTCTTCCCACATGGTGATGTTTGATGAAACCAATCAATCTGGTTGGTTTCCCGTAGGGTCAGGGATGGTGGCCGTCACACCCATCACTTACCGCACCTCAGACGGAAAAATACTAGACGCCGACATCCTGTTCAATGCGAGGGACTACACTTTTTCCACCGACGGTAGCCCCGGAACCTTTGATGTACAAGATGTACTCACCCATGAGGTAGGGCACTTTATTGGTTTAGATCACTCGCCACTCCACGGTTCCACAATGTGGCCCTATGTGCAAGCTGGGCAGTGGTTGCATCGGTCTCTGTCGCATGACGATGAGGTGGGTGCCCTGGCTGTTTCCAATACGGGGGGGATTTCTCTTTTAAAGGGGAGAATCCTTGCCTCTGACTCCAGCGTTATTCGGGGCGCTTTGGTGTGTGTTGTTCTGGTCTCCGACGGCCGACTTATTGCGTCGGCGGCTACGGATGCAACAGGGCGATTCACCATCAAAGGATTGCCGTTGGCAAACTACCATGTTTACACTACTCCCATTGAGGGCGGGATGACATCGGCAAACTTGTCGGGCAATGGGGCGGTGGACACGGACTTTGGCTTTGCCTTTTATGGAAGCTTCTCAAGTCCCGATGTCATCGCTATTGCTGGGTCCATGACCACAGATATCGGCGATCTCACGGCTCCGAATGACGCGCAAATCAGAGATTCATTCGGCTCTGCCATTGTGTTAGAGCAAGGCCAACAGAAAACAATTCCTATTTCCGGCGTGAATTTTGACGCAGGCGACATGGTGGTTTCCGAACTTAGTCCGTACATTACCGTTTCCAATATTGTTTCTAATTCGACCTATGTCAGCGCAAGGTTGCACGTCAGTGCCTCTTGCCCACCCGGTTTATATGACTTGTACCTTTCCGCTGGCAATGGGGAATATGAAGTTCTTCCGGGTGCTATTCAAGTGGCCGCCCCAGCACCAGTGATTCAAAACATAAGCCCCACATTGGGCACCGTGGCCGGAGGGGATGAAGTACGCATTGACGGCACGGACTTTCAAGAGGGTGCTTGGGTTTTGGTCGGTGGCCGAGAAGCCACTTCGGTGAAAGTATTTGATTCCACCACCATTGGTTTTGAGTCACCCCAAGGAGATCCTGGCACGGTGAATATTCGTGTTGTGAATCCTGATGGCCGCCAAGTGATTGAAGAGGCCGCCTTCCTTTATTCATCTATTCCAACTCTCACGGGCTTGTTGCCGAAGGCGGGCCAGGTAGAGGGAGGCACTGATGTCCTCATGGTGGGGTCAGGATTTGCTCCAGGCATTACGGTGACCTTTGATGGAACTGCCGGCCAAGTTGTTTTATTGACATCCAATTTGATTCGCGTAACCACACCCAGCCATCTTGCCGGCGTGGTCAGCTTAAATTTTGAAAACCCCGACGGCGCCTTCATGCATGCTTTCAATCGCTACACCTTTGTGGCCGACGCGGATCCAGAAATCAGCACCTTCACTCCAGATTTTGGAGGAGACCAAGGTGGAACGCTCGTTCGCCTTTTCGGAAAGAACTTTCCCCCGGGAACGCGTATTAAGTTCGGCGTGGACCCCGTGACCGGGCAAGGGGGCCATTTTGCAGCCAGTGTA
>Ga0302119_10000172_pt1 | contig 27216 bp, 18 predicted proteins | sample AG5_Tmax_MG_FD_203114 | JGI IMG/M metagenome (GOLD analysis project Ga0302119, IMG submission 203114) | Marine microbial communities from Western Arctic Ocean, Canada - AG5_Tmax | ecosystem: Environmental > Aquatic > Marine > Oceanic | place: Canada: Western Arctic Ocean | collected 2017-10-01 | reverse complement strand
TCCTTGAGGTTTTCATCGTTCCGATCTCCCGCGTGACCCAGGGTAACCAAACGCCTTTTTGACGGAAGGTTTGCGGTCATTTCAAATAGTGCGGAAAGGCCATGTGGGTTATGTGCAAAGTCCACAAACACGGAAATTCCTTTTACATCAAATTGGTTCATTCGCCCAGGGTTATCTTTGACATTACTTTGAAAAGACTGAAGTCCTTGCCGGATAGCACTGTCGGGAATTCCAAGTTCCTTCGCGACAGAGATTGCCGCAAGAGCATTGGCAACATTGTGCTTTGCTGCCCCGTGAAGTGTGATGGGCACCTCAGAAGCTGAAAGGAACACTTCCGTCTCTCCTTCTTGTGTCCAACAAAGATTCCCTTCTTGCAATGTTGCCGCTTTCCCACCCGACGCGATGTGCTTATTTAAATGAGGCAAGTGAAGGTTCAAAGAAAACCAAGTTAGCGGTTGCTCCACAAGGTGCGCGCGTTCTACCGATTTTTCATCTTCTGCGTTAATCACGACATGGCGCCCTGCATGACGAATCACAAACTTTGTATCCGCCAACATATCAAGATCCTGAACACCCCACTCTCCAAGGTGGTCGGCAGCAATGTTATTCACCAGCACCACGTCGGCTTCTTGCGGGCCGACGGCCAACCCTCGCCGCAACATTCCACCACGCGCCGTTTCTAGTAGTGCGACGTCAACCCGAGAATCCCGCAAAATCTTGCGGGCTCCGCCGGGGCCAGACCAATCACCATGGTCAAGGATTTCATCTCCAACCATCAACCAATCCGTGGAAGACAAGCCAGGGACTTTCCCCTGTGCATCGACCATAGTTTTCAATAAACGCACCGTGGTCGTCTTTCCGTTGGTCCCTGTAATCATGGCCGTTGGAATTCGCAGATGAGCCTTCATATCTACACCGCCGGCTTCGGGCAATTCTTTCACGGACCAAGTTCCCGACCACCGCCCAGCGCCCAAAGAAACGAAGTCATCGCAAGACAAGAACAATGTCCCCGCCCGTGCCGCCGATTTTTGCAAACGAATCAAGGGTGGATTTGCTTCATTTCGCAATGCTTTCTTGAAATGACCCACAGACGCCGCCAAGTCCTCTGTTTCAGCTAATGCCCATTCATTCATTTCGCACGCGGTGTACAAAACATCCATGGGCGCCGAAAAACTCAAACTCAAGCCGCCGGGAAAACGGCGGCTCGTCAAAATGGAATCAACCCAACCTAAGCCGTCGAGAAGAGCTTGAATGCGAGAACGCCAGAGAGATTCCAAGGCATCGGCATCCTTGTCTTCCAATGCAAGGTCCATAACTGGGCCAGCGTTTGGCCCCATGATGTTTGGGCCCGTCAAGCGCCGAGAATCCCGCAGGGTAAATGCAACCATGCTAATCGGTCTCTTCGGAAACGGCGACTCGAACCCCTCGGGAATCACGAATGAGCTCGACATCGCGACCAAAACTTTCTTGGGTAAAGGACCCGAAAGAACCCATGTCAAATCCAGGCGATGCGTCGACAGAATCCGGTGAAGATTCCTTCCCGTCTGATTGGAAATCTTGAATTTGCTTCCAGGTTCTTGAGATGGCGTCGACAAAGATAAGAATCAAATCATTGGGCTCCGCCATGTCCAACGCGGACTGTACCGATTTTTCTTCTTCCGGAATGACTGCAATGGCAGAACTGTCTACGCCGTTTTCCAGCAAAGATTCACGGAGAATCAGCGGCACTTCATCCGACGCGCGCCCGCGCAGGGTGTCATCACGTCGGCAAATGTAATAATCAAACTTACCGGCGCATAGCGCAGCCATTTCACGAATGTCCTGATCCCGACGGTCACCTGGGCCAGCCAAGACAACAATGCGCCTACCTTTCGTATCCAGTCGCTCACACAGTTCCACCATGGCGCGCACGGCGGCAGGATTATGCCCGTAATCCATGATGACTTTGAATGGATGGTCATCGTAAATGTTCATCCGGCCCGGCGCCTGAAAGAAAGTTGTATCAAAAGAACGCAAACCGTGGCGAATCTCTTCAAGCTCCACACCCATGCTAAAAGCAATAGCCGCCGCAAACATGGCATTTTGCACATTATGCAATGCCTTCCCGTCCAACGTTGCAGGAATCATGTGTGCCCAAATCAATGGAATGTGCTGACCGTGATCATAAATAGTAATCATGTGCCCACCCATCCCTCGCTCCAAAACGACTGCACGGCCGTTGGAACGAATGTGGTCTTGGACAAGGCCATGCTCGGCATTCATCGTGACGTAACAAATATGTTCTGCACGCGTCCGATCGGCCATTTGCAAACAAAGCGCGTCATCTGCGTTAAGCACCGCGGTATCTTTTGCCACCTCAGCGACAATCCGCTTCACTTTGGCAAGATCCTCCAAAGTATCTACACCTTTCAGGCCTAAGTGGTCCGAAGCGACATTCAAAACAGCACCAACATCACATTCGCGGTAAGCCAAGCCTCTTCGAATCAATCCGCCTCTTGCTGTTTCCAAAACAGCAACTTCCACCTTAGGGTCACGAAGCACAATACGCGCCGACGCCGGGCCAGTCATATCACCATTGACCGTAAGATGGCCATCAATGTAAACACCATCAGTAGTCGTCAAACCAGTGACCTTCCCCGTCATTTTAAATATGTGGGCTACCATGCGCGCGGTGGTCGTCTTTCCATTTGTTCCCGTAATGCTTGCAATAGGGATTCTGGACGGCGAGCCCTCAGGGAACAACATGTCCATCACAGGGCCGGCCACATCCCGCGGAATTCCCTCCGATGGCGCCGTATGCATACGGAAACCTGGAGCAGCATTCACTTCACAAATACCACCGCCCCCCACCTTGTAGGAAATGGTGATGTCTTCCGTGAGGAAATCTACGCCGCAAACATCCAAGCCAATCGCACGGGCCGAACGCTCTGCCATAGATCGGTTATCCGGATGAATGGCATCGGTGACGTCTACTGCTGTACCCCCCGTGGACAAATTCCCGGTGCTTCGAAGATAAATCAGTTCATCTTTTTCCGGAACGGACTCTGCCGTCATCTTCTTCAGTTCAAGGAGCCGAATCGCTTGATAATCCAACTCGAGGCGAGTGAGTACTTTTTCATGACCGATTCCCCGCCGTGGGTCCGCATTCACAACGTCCACCAATTGCTCGATCGTCAACTTTCCATCTCCAATCACGTGCCCTGGAACACGCTTTGACGCAGCAACTAACTTTCCGTCGATCACCAACAAACGGTGGTCAAGGCCCTTCAGGAAACTCTCCACGATGACTGCGCGGCTATGCATGCGAGCATTTTCAAAAGCCGTACAGATTTCTTCATCTTCGGTTAAATTGATAGAAACACCTCGGCCATGATTGGCGTTGAGGGGCTTTAGCACCACTGGAAACCCAATATGCCGCGCCGCACGCAGAGCTTCACGCTCATTGTAGACCAATTGCTGTCGCGCAACAGGAAGCCCCAGATCCCCCAATAATTTGTTAGTTTCTTCTTTGTCTGATGCGACTTCCACACCGATGTGCCGAGTTTCCGACGTAATCGTGGCCTGGATTTTCTTGCCATACTTCGCGTGGCCCAATTGCACCAAACTGTATGCATTCAACCGTAACCAAGGAATTCCTCGTTCCTCCGCAGCGGCAACAAGTGATGCGGTAGACGGCCCTAAAGCACGCCGTTGAGCGGAACGGACAAAGGACTCACGCTCCTCTTCCCAATCGAAATCGGGGTCAATTTTCACATCAGCCTGCTGCGCTTTGGGCAAAAGGTGATGCAATAAACGCAAGCCAAGCCGTGCAGCATCTAAGCCAACCTCCTCATGCTCATACTCAAAAACAACGTCATATTGACCATACTCACCATTGCCACGTGTTTTCCCAAAAGTGACATTCAAACCGGCCTGTTGCTGAAGTTCGATCACCACGTGCTCAAACACATGGCCAAGCCATGTGCCTTCATCCTCTGTCAATCTCCGCACAAAGCCACCCTCTTTGCGGTAGGAACACCCGTGTTTGTGAAGCCCAGGGAGCGCTGCAACCAAGGAATCCGTAAAAGAAGTTCCCAGTTTTGCCGATGGCCATTCCTCTAAATCCAATAAATCCAGTGTCAGCCGGATAACTGGGAAATTGGCATAAAGACTTGGGCCGATGTAAACAGAACGGTCAAGGATTTTCATAATGAACTACTCATTGTCATCGCAAGCAATGCGAAGAGATGGGCGATCCAGTTGTGCGGATGCCGTGCGGGTCTTGATATCAAAAGTACAACCATCAGCCAAAATATGCATTTGGATTCCAGTAATACTCAAAGGGTCATGACGTGACGCTGAATCCATCGATGAAAAATCCATCTTTGAAGGATCCACAACCGTGAGCGCCCCCGTACCAACCACATGAAGCACATCGTCTGGTGAGATAAATGCCGCGGTGTCCTCGTCTAAGCCCAAGCCAAGGGGACGAGGATTAAACGCCAAAGCCGTCAGTAAGCGACCCAAACGATTCCTCTCATGGAAATGCTGGTCCACAATGAAATCATGCGTCAAGCCAAAGCCGGGTGCCAAAGTCACCATGTCACAACGTGGGGTGTGCCCTTCGCTACCGTATGCAATCATGTGCTCCGACATGATTGATGCGCCTGCCGATGTCCCAGCAACATGCAAGCCGTGATGCAAATTCCTATTCCGCAAAATGTCCGTGATGGTGGTTCCGCCTAACGTCGTAGAGAGGCGAAGTTGATTTCCACCGGTAATGAAAACACCTGTCGCTTCTTCTAACAACTTGTGAAACTCTGGCCGCGTGCAGTCTTGACGCGTTTCAATCTGAATGGTGTCCGACTTCTCCGCACCCAGCTCTTTAAAAATCTCTTCGTAGCGAGGGCCTGTATCCGCCAGACGAGAGGCCGTCGGAATGATGGCAATACGGGATTCTTTGTCACCGCAAAGCTCTACAAAGCGGCGAAGAATGGCGCGATTACGGATTTTTTCTTCCGCACCGCCAATTGGAATGATGGTTCCACGTGTCATGGTAAGTCGGAAATCTTACCACACCCTTACGGGATTGGCTTGGGTTCAAAAGCCCCTCGTTTCACCGGCTGGCCATGACGGACAAACCACGCTCCGCCGGCCATGACATCCTCTACCGAGCCATCTTTACCTAACACAACAAGGTCGGCGTCGGCACCCTCTTCCAGGCAACCTTTTCTGGCCAAGCGTAGATGTTTGGCGACATTTTTTGTGAATGCTGGAAGAGCTTGCTCCAAAGGAATGCCCAGTGCCACCGCCTTGGCCAATGTCTGAGGCAATGCAGAACAACGGCCAATGCCCATTTCGGTCATCTGCCCATGCTCATCAAAAACGGGAAAGCAACCACCCCCGTCACTGCTGATGGAAATGCGGTCGGTGGGAAGCCCAGAATTCAAGTATTTCTGCAAAGCCACTTCAGCCGGCCAGGCATCTTCCTTTTCGTCCACCGGAAAAGCCGTGACATCAATATGGCAGCCCCGTTCCGCTACGGACAAGCTTTCCTCAAAGAGAGCTTTGCGACGGTTGACGTGTGTGGGCTGAAAAACTCGAGCAGGGATTTCGGCCAAATCCAAGGCTGCCCGAATAAGTTCCAACCCGCGCACGCCGTCTCCGAGGTGCAAATGCATCACACCAGCTTTCCGCGCCAGTAGACCTCCTACATGGCAATCCCCTGCTACTTTCAGCATGTCCTCCAAGGTAAGTTGGCTGGAACGGTGGTCGGACAAGGCAATTTCTCCGGCACCAATCACGGCATCTAAATGAACTAAGTCCCCGCGAATGGTGCCAGTCAGCGTGGTCGGCGGCAAGTGATAGCCCCCTGTCCAACACCACGCGCTCAATCCCATTTCTTTCAATGCACGCACGCCGGCTAATAACTCCGACGTCGACCGCGTGACATCATCCGTGCCCAAGAGCCCCACGATGGAAGTCACGCCAGCGGTGGTGATGTCGGTCAACCAAGGCGCGGGGACTTTTGTGGACGCGCCATCTTCCCCGCCACCTCCAGTGATATGCGCATGCGCGTCAATCAAACCCGGGACCACTCGCTTTCCTTTGCAATCCACACGTGTCACCGGCAAATCACCGCCAAGCAATAATTCTGAAGTCACCGCACAAATACGGCCACCGGAAATCCAAATAGAACCCAAGCCGAGGGACTCAGGTGCATAGATGTCTGCATTTTCTAGAACGGTCAGCATGAGGTTGCGGTACGGCGATGGATCCATGCGAAGGTCAGCATGGCAAAACAGGCGCCAAGTGTATCCGCCAAGATGTCTTTTTGCGCATCCCAAATATCACCTTGCGACCCTAATACGGCAATGCCTGCGTCGGGGTCGCCCAAAATAGCGTACTGCCATTCAAAAACTTCATAAGCACCGGCCACTGTCATGATGGAAAAAATGGGAAAGGCATAAAGAATCCAAGATCGATTCACCATTTTTTTTCGGTGCAAGATTTCAGCAATCGGAAAAGCGTAAAAGCCGACGGAAAAATGTGAGACGCGGTCATAGTGATTGCGGTCAAAGCCGAAAGCGTCGGTCACCCAGTCAAAAGGGACCTCCGCAAAGGTGTAATGGCCGCCAATGGTGTGCAATGCCAGCAGGAAAAACATCATGGTGTAACTCATGGTGGTAAAAGCGTGGCTTCTTCCTATCCATGCGATAGATGCAATGATAAGAAACATCGGTAGGTTCTCCGCCCACCAAACGGTGCGGTCCAAAGGAGCAATTCCGCAAACCACAAAAAGCAGTGCGTAGGCGCCGAAGAAAATCCGAGATGCGAGCATGACTACATAATAACTAAATAGCCTGCCTTTCATCGCCATTCAGCACTATTTTGCAGTGCCAGCAATTCGTGAATGCCTGGATAGGCGACCGTTGGTCAAAAGCCTGAGGAATATGATTTGATAACGTTCGAAACCTGAATTCTGTCAGACGGGCTCGACACGATTCCTCCACTTAAACTAGATTACGGCCCTTTAATACACGCAACTGCTCGACCAGATCCTCGTTAAATCGGCTGCTCAACAGCTGGTCGGAAACCCTGATTACGACCCACCAACGAGAGATCAGGTGCGGTCAATAGACCAATCCCATTCGAAACTGACACAGAGTAAAAGTGGTTGTCAAAATTACCCGATATCGGCTATCATTAAAACATGCGTAGAATACCTCTCCCCCTCTCCATCGCACTTTTCACTTCACTTTCGGCAGGCATCATTGGAGCTCAAGAGCATCATTCCCTAATAGTAGATATTCCAGAATCTTACTTTGAACTCTCGGGGATCTCATACTTAGGGGGAATTGTTGCAAATCCCTCTGGATTGAATATGGGCGGAGAAATCGGAATGGACTTAGCCCCACCCGCCGGGCCATTTCTCGGAGGACAATTCTCCCAAGGGATTGAAACCTTTCACACCGTTCCCAGCATATTGTACGCTGAAATCCCAAACCTTTTTTCGTGGCTTCCCCCACTCTGTGAAATAGAAATGCATGACGCCTCATTTCAATTACGAAGCCCGATATTTTCGATTGACTCGTCCGGAACATTTCAAACAGATGTAGAGCTGCACCCAAAAGGTGGCTACCTACTTGTTACCCCCATATTAAGTCAAACAACCCAATACTACTTGGATCAATATGGGCCCTCCCTGCCAACTCCAGTGACAGGGGAAGTGATTGCGGCGCAAGGCACAACAACTCTCCATATGCCCCTTGACATCTCGAAAACATGGGACGACCCAGCACAAGGAATGTGGGCGACCGTCACCTTCGACGGAACCCTATACGCGCAAGTTAGGTCGCAATCCAAACAGTTTGACCTGACCGTTGCACCTCTCACAGCAGGGCAAATGGGAGACTTTTCAATTACCGATGCAACACCTTCACGACCAGCGTGGCTTGGCTATGGATTTTTCACTGGTGACGTTTATGTACCATACATTAGAAGTTACCTAGGTATAGTCAATCCACAAGTCGCTGGAAACTACATCGTGACGGACGCCCTTGGTAATGGTCAATGGAATATCCCAATACCACAGGCTGCCTCTGGCCACACAGTGCACTTTCAAAGCGCACAAATTGGTGGAGCATCACAAGTAATTTCAATGACTATTCAATAGGAGAGCAAACCGCGCTCTCCTAGATAGATGGGTCGGATTCCCACGGTACACAGGGATACTCCTCCACCTTCAACTCCGCCACTTTGCGCTAAGCTGCTTTGAGTTTCGTCTCGACCAGTTCCTGAAAAAAACCACTGGAATGAGCGAGAGGAAGAGGGCGCTGAGAATCATGGATTCATTCCAGGAGCGCATCCTTTCCCAAAAACGTGCGAGGGAAGAACCCAATGGAGCCATTACTCAGGCGCTCTTGGCGCGGACCTAGTGCGCCATAAGACAGCCACAATAACGGCAGTCAGAGCGACCTCGAGTCCCAGAAACACCCACATCAGTGGCTCAGCGCCACCCTCCAAAATAATCCCTCCAAGCCGCCCAAAACCAAAGCCGGCAATAGCAAAACCAGAAGCCACCAAACCAACACGGGTCCACTGAGACCGTGCCACACACAAAAACAGGAAGGCTGACACGCCAAGCTCAAAACCACCGTAGGTCGCCCTCACATCAATTCGCGCCGTAGGTCCTTCGAGCGCAATACCGATGCCAGCCAAAGCCGATGGTACTGCAAACAGCCAAATACCAAATCCAAATAGCGTTAGGGCCGAGATAAAGGTCAAGAATCGTTCTAAGGTCCACTTCATAGTGTGAAGTCTACAAACAACCTTTGCCCATCTCAAAAAAGTCGTGGAGATGTCCATCAAGTTGCACAAAAAAACCCGCATTTGGGGTAGGATTTAGGAATGCCCTCCCGCCATTTTATTGTCGCAATCCTGTTCGTATTCACCTCCCTGTTCGGCTATGCCGGCGCACAGGAACCGGACCTTTACGATCCGGCCGCCTTCCGCACCATTGAGTTGTCCTTCGCTCAGCCGGACTGGTGGGATCAGCTTCGGGCAAACTACGATAGCGGCGACGACATCGAAGCCGACCTCGTTTTGGATGGCGTGACCTACCCCACCGTAGGTGTGCACTTGAAAGGTAACTCGTCGTATCAATTGACTGGCAGTTCGAGAAAAAAATCGTTCTCTATTTCAATCGATGCTTTTGTACCGGGACAGGAGTTTCAGAACTACGACGCGATCAATCTGAACAACTGTTTTATGGACCCAACTTTCATGCGCGAGACTTTGGCCTCGCAATCCATGAATCACTACCTTCCGGCGCCTCGCGCGAATTTCGTCAAGTTGATAATCAATGGCGAAAGCTGGGGTGTATACTCAAACTCCGAACAGGTGGACGGACGGTTCATGAAGCGTGCTTTTGGCAATAAGGACGGCAACCGTTACAAAGCGACAGAGGCGATTCCAGGTTCGGTGACAGGAGGTTCGGCCTTGGTGTGGCGCGGGCCGAACGCGACGGATTATCAGAATAATTATACCCTGAAGAACCCTGGCAACGCCGATGCATGGAGCGACCTTATTAACTTGATTGATGTGCTCAATCATGCGCCGCTGGCGACACTTGCTAGCGACTTGGCACCGTTGATTCACGTCGATGACGCGCTGTGGCTAAATGCGACCAGCGCCGTGTTCGCTGATCCAGACAGTTACGTGCGCGCTGGTGAGGAGTACTTCCTTTATCACGATTCGGAAACTGACCAATTCCGCTTGTCTCAATATGACCTCAATGAAAGCTTCGGTGCCAGTACCTTCGGCGGCTCCGGTACTTCTTCGCGGATTCGAGCAACGCCGTTTATGAATGAAGGTTCAGCTGGGTTCCCGTTGATGAATCGTTTACTGGCCGACCCAGATTTGCGCCAGGATTACATCGCCCACATCCGCACCTTGGTTGATGAACAGTTCAATACCGATGCCATTGGTGCGCGCATCACCCAGTATCACCAAATAATCGAAGCGGAAGTACAAGCCGATTCGAAGCGGTTGTACAGCTACAACAAGTACATCAAGAACTTGACTGACACGGTTTCGTCGGAGTGGTGGATGCCGGCGGCAGGTTTGATGGAGATGGCAACTGGGCGCAGTGACTATCTCCTCAATCATCCTGAAATCAATTTTCCAGCGCCAAACATTGATGGATTTTCCATCGCGCCAGAATTCCCGTCGAGTGATGAGCCAATCACGATTACGGTATCAGTGAGTAACGCGGCGGCCGCGACCGAAACCGTGCGCTTGCGTTGGCGTATTGCCAGATCGGGCCCGTACCTGCACGAAGAAATGTTTGATGACGGCTTACACAACGACGGCGTAGCGGGCGACGGCATCTGGGGTGTGATTCTCCCTCCCCAGACGGCCGGTGCACGCATCGAATTTATTCTACGCGCGGCCAGTGACCTTGCATCGGGAGGAGCGGTTAGGTTCTCGCCCACCAACACTGCCCGAGAACCGCATGATTTTGTTGTCAATGGCTTGCGTTTACTGCGCATCAACGAGTTCATGGCACTCAATCAAAACGGCATACAAGATGAAGCCGGTCAGTTCGAAGATTGGATCGAACTGCACAACATGACCACATCGCCGTTGGATATCGGCGGCTACTTCTTGTCGGACGACGAAGAATATCCAACCATGTGGCCCCTCCCCGCCGGCACTACCATCCCAGCCAAGGGCCATTTATTAATCTGGGCCGACAACGATAGCGACGGGCCACTGCACGCCAACTTTAAGCTCAGTGGCGGTGGAGAGGAAATCCTCCTCCATCATTCCGATGGCAGTTTTCTCGATCACATCAACTTTGATAAACAACAAGCTGATATCTCCACCGGTCGCTTGACCGACGGCGAGCAACCATGGGTTAGCTTGATTGACGCATCCCCCGGATTACCAAACGACCCTACCTGTGGATTCCGTCGCTTTGATGACTTAGATGCCTCGAGCACTGTGCTACAACTGAGCGGCGCAGGCGGAACCTCACTTGGCCAAACCGCGGAATTTCTTATCTCCAACGCTGCGCCCTCGCAGCCAGTTTCAATTTTCGCATCTGCCAGCAGCGACCTGAATGAACAGATATTGCCTAATCTTCCAGTGCTGATTGACATCAACCAAGTCTTGATGACCGTCTCCCTCCAGGCTGACGCCAATGGCGCGGCGACCTACCAAACCCCACTCGGTCCGCCCGCAGCCGTCGGCATAACTTTCTGGTGCCAGGCTTATCAAGCGCAACCGCTGCCAGTGATTAGCAACGGCTTGCAATTGACGATCTGCCCATAAAAACTGGGGTCGTACGGATGCCTTGCTTGCGCAGTCGAAGCCCGTGCCTAGAACTCGAGACATCGCTTTACTCAAATATTGACTTTCGCAATACTCCCATTACTGGCGAGACCTTTTTTGAAATCTATCAAGACGCTCAAAGAATCCTGGGCAAGGGAAGCCAGGCAAAAGGCCGCAGTCGTGGATACAGAACAGCCTTTGCTACTCCACGATGACCTTTATGACATCACTAAATGCTCTACTTTGCATGTCAACGGCCTGAAGCCATATGTTTTGCCCTGCAAGACGAAAGGGCAAACGCCCGGTAAACAATGCACGCCCGGTAAAGTCGGCAATTTCTCTTCCCGCAAGAATAGCTGGAGGGGCTAACCCGAGATCTCCCCAAGGTGTTGAGGTCGTCCCACTCCCGGACAACGAATATACTAGGGATACCGCTTTATGCTCGGAGGCCTGGAGGGCCGAGCACCGTGCCGTTTCCCCTGCAATGAAATTGTTTGCAGCTAGGGTGAAATCTGCGGTGGTAGTCACCAGATTACCTGTCTTGTCATACAAGTAGACATTCTCGGAATTGCCCAGGTGTCCATTATAGTTTCCTATTACAAGAAGTTGCATCCCTCCGCTCGGACCAGAGGACCGATTGCGGAATTGCTGTGCATCTCGAACTATATACAAAGAGTCTTGAGCGGGTATTACGGTTCCGGATGGAATCAAGAAGTCTATCCCGCCGTCGACAGACCAATTGGAAAGGTCTACCGCTGTAGGGCTACTATTCAATATTTGAACAAATTCTTCTTCATCATTTCCACTGATTGGGGAATGCTCAATTGTTCCAAAATGGACGTAAGGGAAAATTTGTTCTTCTGGGATTAATCCTGTTCCAAGTGACCCATGAGTTTCATAAAGATGGACCCTTCGCTTAGCCAGGTAGTCATTTTTGATTTCCTCTATGGCTCTTGAATAATTAAGCGTCGAATCCCCGTACGAAGGAATTCCCCATTTTGCTTGATCGAGAAGGATCTCCGGAAGGCATTTCAGCAGGAGTTCGTTGATATCATTCTCAAATAGGAGGTCGTTGTTATTTGTGGTGGGAGATTGAAGGGTTTCGTCCATAGCTGTCCGCAAATGCCGTAAATACATCTCTCTAATCCTTGGAACTCGATGGCAAGCATCTATTAGACGGTTCCACATTCCGACATTGTCCACCTTGGGATGACTTGCGTCGCCAAAAAGAGGATGGCATTGGGGGTCTTGATTAACCCATATTTCATCATTGAGGACTCCGCCCCATGGCGTAAAATTTCTTCCCAGAGTTAAGTCTTTATCCCATGGGATGAAACTCCACTCCTTATCACCGTCAGAGTCTCGATAAAGAAAATAGTTTTTTGCCACATGGTCGTTATCGTTGATTATGGACGTTGCTGCAATATAGGCAATTACAGCTGGGATATCGAGGTTGTCAAAAAGCCACGTTTCCAGTTGGTCTCCTGTAAAGCTCGTTGCGCTAGATAGCGCCAGGAGGTCGGACGCGTCTTCCCATTCACGTGTTCTTTTGTCATAGCTATAACTATTCATCTGATTAGGGTCAAGCGTCGTAAATATTTTATAAAGGGCCCCATTAGGATCCAGACCTTCCCTTTTCAAGAAGTCCTCATCGGGTTGTTCTACAAACGTTGCAAGAGAGAAAAAATTTCCGCTGCGCTGGACTCGCATCATAAATGAGTTCGACGCATCTACTCCGAGATTCTTGTAGGTGTCCCAACAAAGGACCTGCCGTAGATAAGACTTGTCTGACCAGACACTATTGAGATTAAATTCTTCGACCTCTTCTTCGCCGGTGGAATATTTAAAATGATCTCCGCGGTTAAAGTCGAATTTATAGCTTTTCTTGCTCCAGGTCCCAGATGAGGCGCCTCTGCGTCTCACATGAAAGTTGTCATAAAATCTTCCGTTATAGAAGGCGGAAGACTGCGTCCCTGTTGGCGTTCCCGTTTGGCCTGGATTGTTTGAAAACCAATGAAGCACCGGTATCTCGGAATTGATTGCCGTAGAGTCAATGACAGTGCCCTCGTATTCAGCCGATTCTATCGGGTCAAGGAATGGAGGGTGATAGCCACTCGACCCTCTATCGTCTTCGGCGGTTACCCTCCATCGCAACATTTTCAGTGAATTGGCTGTTCCTGGCGGAATGGCCGCCGTCCAGACACCATCATTTGCAACAACGTCATCACCTTGCCCGTCGTCATGCATCAGTATTTCTATTTCATTTTGATAGGCAGCCCTGTAATGCAGTTGAACCCGGACAGGGTTCGTGTTTGGAGCAAAGGCAACAGTGGCCTCAATAATTACTTTATCGGCATAGGTTGGCATTTGCGGGAAAGAGGACATTTCTAATACTACGGGCTCACCAAATCCGTTTTTTTCGTTAGGCGTCGTATTAAAAAAGAACGTTTCTTCCGTGCCAAGAGAAGGATTGAATTGAATTCCGTATGCCGTGTCCGGTCTTTGTGCGGGATACGTTGGATAATATTCATGCGCAATCGTGCTCCCGTCTGATTCAATGAGCGCGAGGTATTCTCCACTTCCACTTAATTTGAAGTTTGTATGGCACTCATTGTTTGCGAAGATCTTGTCCTTTGATGATGCAAAAATCATCAGCGTTTCCCCAGACGGCAGTATTGTGTTTGTCGGGAAAGACCATTTCTCAAGGTTGTCGGGGTCATCCGTAAGAAACCAGCCATAAAGGTTAATTGCTGCTCCAGGATTATAGATTTCAATCCAATCCGAATAATCCCCCTCGGCATCAGAGATGGTGTGATTGTTAATCGCCTGGAATTCGCTAATTACCGGATCATTCTGAGGTGGGAAAATCCTCAAACTTATTGTGATGATGGCGACAACGCTCAGCATGATTAAATCACTTAAAACTCAATTATGTTTGATGTCTTGCATGTCTCAGCGTCAACGCTTTGCAGAAAAATCCCCGCCGGCGCCGCACCTTGCGGAACGCTTAAGATTGCTGTGCCGTTAAAATCCGCAGAAACAATTGAAGCTACGGAGACAGGCGCATCGAGCCCAAGTGTTATTCCTGCGCATCGTGTTCCATTAACCAGAAAGCTTCCCCTGTTCATTGACCAGACGAAAGCCACTGGTTTATTGGGTGTAGCCCCAATGGCGTAAAGAGTTTGGCTGTCTGGTACAAACCCTTCTTTCAGAAGCTCAAAAAGACCCGTTTCGTTTGGAGCGAGTGGAGTAGAAGCAGTGTAAATCCTTGCGTTGCGCATCCCGTCTGGGAGCCTTCCCCATGCTTCGTCATCATTGAGGGCAGGGCAAAGCAGCGAAGAAACAAGGGCATTAAATCCAGTGTCTGGTTTAAAGAGATAAACTCCTTCGCCTTCTGAAGTTAACTTGAAGTTGGCGTGCAGTGGACCCTGCGTATCCTCATTGTCGCACCAGATAATTAGGTAGCCATTAGCTGGAATTGTTGTTCCCGAGGGGACCTCCCACCCCCTTGGGTTTCCATATCGATCTGAAAGGTAATAACCACTAAGGTCAAAAGACTGGCTAGAAGAATTATGTATCTCGACCCAGTCTTCATACTCACCAGCTTCGTCGGTAATCCCGTTCTCGTTTTTAGAAACGATTTCATTAATGCACACAGGAGGCGTGAATTGTGAGCTAGGGTATCTGTCTCGCACAAAAGCAGAGCGAGTTTCCAGGAACGGCCTAACGCCCCAGGTGGCTGGAGTATTAAACGGCGAATAATCGGGTGGGCTATCCCATGATGACGCGAAATCATTCGGCGTATAGCCATTTTCCATACTCGACCCAGAAAAAGTTCCTGTGTAGGCGATTGGAGCGAGGAGTGTTGATATACGTTGAATGCTTGAAGCCAATGTTGCTGGATGCGCAAACTGTGACGCTAGTTCTTTTTCGTAAAAAGCTAATCGATCTTCATATTCTGGGATATCCAAGAGTCGTCTGATAAGTGGAGGCCCATTGCCCCCTCCAGGTTGAGAGGCAGTGCTCCCATTGCCCCATCCATTGAAATTTTTGCGTGCCCAATCGGTGCCAAAGAAGAAGGGTATAATCCAATAATCCATTCCCATTGAATGGTCTAGGTCCCATGGGATATATTCGAACCTCTCGGTTTCTGTGTCCCAGTAGAGGTAGTAATTGTTCGGGAAAACCCAGAGTCCGTCCCATTGACCTAAGTACATGTCAACAGATTGAGCACGTAAAAATGAATCTACATTTATCCAGTCTTTAATCCCGTCGTTAAAGGTTGCTGTATCGGAGTTGCACACAAAATCGATGAAGTCCGCTAATCTCTGAAAGTTCCCTGTGTTTTTTTCTTCGTAATCTTCCATGGCTTCATAAGTGGCAGCATCTCCAGGCGATTTCCAGAGGAGTTTGGCTCCATCGTCTTTCCATCGGCACTTATATAAATCACCATCTTTGTTATCGAACCATGCTTTTACAAAGTTTTCGTCGACCTGCTCAACATTGTTGTATACACCCTGCACTTTTGTGCCATCATTAATAGTTAGCCATACATAATTGGTCCTTCCGGCTGCGACACCCATACTTCGCATGATTTCATAGGCTAGAGACTCTCGGGCCATTGAAGGATCTGTTGACTCGCTGGCGAGATTCATTTTCTCGATGCCATGCAACTTACGCCCTTGTACGAACTCATTGAAGCTGAGCTTCCACGGGTTCTTTTTTGAGCCACGCTGAGAATTTCCCCGTGGGCGAATGCCTACATCTTGATACGTTGCATCAATTTTAGAATTGATGATCTGGACGGTACATGGCACAAAATAGTCCAGATTTCGGTTCCCGAGGAATGTGTCCAAATCCGTTTCATCCATTATGACATGGATATTCATTACTTCGTTTTCTAGAAATATAAATTCGCCTGCTTCATCCCAATTGGCATTTCCTTTTGGGATGGGATGCTGAGCGCTGGCAAGCCCAGAAAAGTGTCCCGTTAATACCAGCATTAATAAGATTACTCGGGAATTCCGCATAAATAAGTTTACCACGGAAAAAAACTTTGTACGCCTTGTTTGAACGGAAATCTTAGTGTGCCTAATGACTTAAAGGCCTAGAGCACAGTAGAGAGCTGCACAGGCTCCCCTGGAGTGAGCCCCGTGTTGGGCGGCAGCTCAAAGAGGACTGGTTGACCGTATTCAGGGATGCTTGGATTTTTCCACAGAATTTGCGGCAATTCCTCAAAAATGGGCCCAATTCTTAAGAAGGAGATTGGGATGTTGGTAATTTCCGTTGAAGATGCTGTGAAATCAAGTGCTTCGATTTTATTCCTGTGAAGGCGCTCTGGTGCCCACCCGAGAAGCTGAGAAGACGATGATTTCGCAAGCATTAAGACAGGTTCACCAGGAAGAATACTTTGGCCTGGTCGAGCCAAAATACCTTGCACCGTTCCCGGAGACTTTGCACGCAATTGGAGAGCTTGATAGTGCACTGCAAGGCTCTCAATTCGCGAGGTCTGAACATCAATCGAGGCCATGACAGTTTGTATTCGAGGGTCACTCGCTAGCGCAGGGCTTCCTGGCTGAGTTCGCTCAAAGTCATTCAGCCGTTTTTGCGCCAATGCCAACTGCTCTTGATTTGATTTCCCACTTTCAGTCAATGCCGCCAGCGTAGACATTAAGGTTTCAATTTGCCCAAGAGCTATTTTCTCCTCTTGGATCACCTGCATCTTCTGAGCAACAACTTCAAGCCATTCCGCGCGTGCGCTATCAACGGCAGCGGAAGAGGCCTGGCCAGATTTCGAAAGAATGTCCAAGCGACTCCATTGTTTTTCCACCAAGGCCTCTTTTTCCTCGAGTACCTTAATTCGCGTTAAACAGGATACGGCTAAGTCTTTTTGTTGACGAAGATTCGCACTTATTTTCTTCCCTTGCAAGTCGAGGTCCAGAACTTCAACGCGAAAACGTTGCACGTCGACCTGAAACCGTCTTAGGTCTGATGCCCAATCAGCCGCAATTTCTGAAGCGGATGCTTGTAGTTCAGCTTCGGCAGAGGAGACTTGTGCCCTTAGCTGGTTTAGCTCCTTACGTGCTACTTCAAGGTCGGCCAAGAATTGAGCGTCATCTAGGGTAGCAAGGATTTGACCCGCCTTTACTTCCGCGAAACGATCAACACGCACATCTTTAAGGATACCAGTGGTCGTCCCAGAAACCTCCCATGATTCCGCAATGATTTGCCCCGGAAACTGGAGAAGAACTTTCTTGTTCGACCATTCATTTTGCGCCCATATGGCCGCCACTGCCCACATAAGAATAGGTAGCAGGCGTTGAGTGAAAAGACGCGCCCATTGGGCGAAGGAAGTGTGAAATATTTTCATCTTATGATTCCTGAGCCCCATCTCGAACGACTAGCCCAGCATCCTCTATCGCGGTGTTGCGCTTTAGCTCTTGCACGAAGTCTGAGCCATTCGATCGATCCCTTAGTAATACCTCATAGACGAATTCAATCGAAGTTGCATCGTGTGAAGCAGACACCTGTCGATATTTGATGCAATATTCTTTCAGCGTTTTCGTAAGGGATCCTTCTTCGCCATTCTGAAGCCTGCAACGGAGATGCCCATCAAATAAATTTCGTGCGCCGAATGATGTAAAGGAAAGAAACGCTACCCCTAAGCAGAAGAATACAGTAGCTAGTACCCCTGCCGGGAGTCGTTGAGTCCCGATAGCCATTCCGACGATTAAAGAGAAAAACACAAATACCGTGTCGCGGGTATCTTTTAGATTATTCCTGAATCGAATCATTGCTAATGCGCCAAGTAATCCAAATGCTGTCACTAGGCTGCTTCCTATGACAAACATTACCATTGTTGCGGACACACTGATTAAAACGAGGGATTGTGTAAACGAGCTTGAGTAGGATAGACCCGCATGTGTCCATGAATAAGTCCATGCGAGCAATTGACCTAGAATAAATGCGACTACAAGTGAAAGAAGTAGTGCTTGTAAATCTATCCCATTAGGACTTGAGGAAAGTAGTTGTTCAAGCATTCCTATATTGATAACGTATCTTCTGAGACAGGTGTGGCGTTTGATCGACGCAAAGTATGTATTTCGGGACAGACTGATTAGTTAGTTTGAATATTTCCATCATTGTCTGTATCCATACTGGTGGCGACCCTGTGTATTTCACTTCCAAAATCATCCCCTTATTGGGGACGGAAACCCAATGCCCTGTCCTGCTATCTAATTCGGATTTCAGCGACGTCGAGGTGCTTAATTCTGTATCAAAAGTGATTCTCACTGGGTCGAATGACCGCGATTCAAATGCTTCGCGCATATACCTAACCCGAACCTGAGGACGAGCGAGAGTTTTTTTTGTTAGATTGATGAAATTACTTATTGCGGCCGATTCTGAATTACTCTCGCAAGGAATTTGCTTTACGAGTGCGTCTAATATTCCCTCTCCCTCTTTGCGTGCGACGGAGGCTCTTTCCTTTCGGACGACTTGATTGATCCTTTGTTTCACTTCAAAAAACAATGGGTCACAATCATTGTCAGCATAAGTTCTTATACGCAGTTTAAACCTGTTTTTCTCCGAGTTTTTAGTCTGGTTATATAAATATAACTCCTCGCTGTCCAGATAGAGAGAGCATATTTGATAGCTAGAGCCTTCTGCTTTTACGCTAAAAGGGTCATGTTGCATATAGGGTAGAATCCAATGCCTTATTTGATCCGCCACATAGGGGCTAATCAAATATTTGCGTTCAACTCGAGAAGTCAGGGTTCTGTCCATGGCGAAGAAGGGTCCAGGGGGAGACAGGACTTCTTTATTATTTCAGTGAATTTTAACCCAATTTTCATACTTAGGGGGGGGAAAAAAGACCTTTTAACGGGCAGGCGCCTTGAAATAGGATATCCTAACTAAGTTAGGAAAATCAAACTATGTTGCTCATACTCGCACTGTTTCCCTCTGGGCTCCTTGCCGCCCCTATTCAAGACGCCCGTGAAGTGCAGATTGTGAGTGAGAATCTCATTGCTAATCCTTCTGGAATCTCCATTGCGTCTGAGAATGGTGACACAGCAGCCGTTGTTTATGAGGATACCGGTGATTCTTCGATTTGGATAGCCACATCAGATGGTCGTGGCATTTCATGGCGAAGTCCCATTCGACTTGATGATGACGCCACAGGGTCACCAAAAAATTCGTCTGAATCTTCTTTGCTTGTCGATGAAAATCGTATTTATGTTGCCTGGAAGGATCGGCGAAATGGATTAAATGACGACCTTTATTTTACGGCTTCTGAAGATGGAGGATTGACATGGTTGCCCTCAAATGTGAGGTTGAAGGATGGCTTCGGCAAAGGAGATAATGATTTAAAGGATTTTCGACTTGGCTCTGGAGGAAAGGATGTCATTGCTCTTTGCTCCACAAACGACGGAGAGGAGAAACTGTTTCTTACCTATTCCAACGACAGCGGTTCTAGCTGGAGTTCAGCGATTGACGTCACTTCGCATAATGGTCAATGTGATGTGGATAATGTTGACATGGCCTGTGAGGACGATATCGCCTACATAGTTTGGCGTGACAACTTTTTAAACGGTATAGACGATACGATTTGGCTTTCCATATTCAACTTCAAAAACGGAAATTTTATTGCGCAAGACATTAACGTTAGCCCAAATTTAATTAGTCTTGGCGGCGATGCCGATGACGGTGTCTCAGTGGCCGTTGATGACAATTATCTCGCAATCATGTATCACGCTGACAATCTAGGCGGCTCTGCCGAGCAAGTTAGAATTAATCTTTCCTCGAATTTAGGTCAAAGCTTTCTGGGCGATGCCCAGGTAGGAGAGTATGACAATTCTGGATTAAACCATGATGCTGATGGAGGATGCATAGTCGTTGAGGATGGCACTGTTGCTGTTGCGTGGCGTGATAATCGCACGGGCGGGAATGAACTCTATTCCGCAATTGGGGACATTGAATCAGGCGTCTTTTCTCCTGATCATCTTTGCTCTGATGGTTCTCCTGAGATTAGTACCCCCCGCATTTCCGGAGAGTTTAGTGGGGAACCGCTTGCGATTTCCTGGAGTTCTGGATCCCCAAAAGTATATAAGTCGTGTTATTACATTAATGATGTTTGGGCTGATTCATTTGTCATTTCTGAAAATCCCAGTACTGTTACGAATGCAAGAATTGCTTGGAATGATACGTATAAGAATTTCTTGGCGGCCTATACGAGTGATTTCCAGGGGACCCCTCAGGTTTGGGTTAGCGGTTACCGATCCCAGCAAATTGATCCCGGAAGTCCCGTGGCCGGCGCCTCAGCCTCCTTTCAGTTATCTGGTTTTGACTCGAGAAGGAGTTATCAGGTTGTTGCTGCCCTAAATTCAGGGAACCTGGTTCTCCCGGATGGCCGAAATCTGGGAATTTCTTACGACAATTACACCGATATTACTCGAAATTTGCCCGCGCTTAGCGGGGGATTTGATGCTGCAGGTCGCGCCGTTACTTCCGGTTTGACAACTCCTTCGTCTCTCTCTGGTGTTTCGATGTATCTTGTTGCAGTCGCTTTAGATGGGCCTCTTATTAAAGCGTTTTCAGATGCGACGATTGTTCAATTCCAGTAGAGCTTGTTGCCGGAAATATCCAACACGTTTGAAGGGGGCTTCCTTTCATGCAAAATAGGTAATGCGGAACTAGAAAATAAAAATCCTTCGTTTGGCGACGCACGCGGGCCATGGCTACACCTTCATGACAGCACAATGCGAGAATTCAATGAGAAACCCGAAGTGTGCAATGAAAAGAATCACTCTCTTAAAAGTATAACGATACTCATGTAAAGGCTAAGTTCATTTTATTCATCCGCCCCCTTCTTCAGAAGGAGTCTCTGTGAATCTATGCCGATGCGCGCCCCATGTAATGCAAAAATACCGGAGACAATGAACGCCGGGACGAGGCCATCAATAAATTGGCGGAGGCTAGAGAAAAAGTGCCAGAAAAGCGCAATGAAAAACCCTGATCCAATCGCAAAGATAACCGACACTGGATGAACAGGCCCCTTCAGTAATCGGACCAAAAGCAAAGGCCCAAATGCTGCGCCGAGGGCACCCCAAGCAAAAAGGACTGAGTCAAATATTGTTTGCTCAACCAGCATTGCGGCGGAAATCGACAAAAACCCAACACAAAAAATTGTCAGCCGATCTAGAAATCGGCTCTCTCGCCCGAAACAGTCCCTTGATATTACCGAAGAACAAACCAAAAGCTGACTATCGGCCGTTGACATAATGGCCGACAAAACTGCTGCAATTAAAATTCCGGCAATGACAGGTGAAAAAAGGCTATTCGACAGAACAAGCAAAATTGCTTCTGGGTTATCAATATTGGGAGCAAGTCCCCTTCCACTCAGACCCAAAATAACCATCCCACTATAAATAATGACGCCCCAAGCCAGTGATATCCACGTTCCACGCGCCACGTCTTGACTACTTCGCATCGCCATAAATCGATTGACAACATGAGGCTGTCCAGGGTAGCCCAGACCTATTCCAAAAATTCCTATCAAAAAACCGGCCAATGAAAACCCTATTTTCCCACGAAACACATCGAGCAATATAGGGTCATTTGCCTGCCGTAATCCCTCAACAAGTCCATCCCAATATCCAACCTCAATAAAAGCCACCAAAGGAAGAAGAATTGAAGCAAGAGCCATAATAATTCCCTGGAAAAAATCGGTGACAGAAACAGCCCAAAACCCCCCTATCATCGTGTACGCAATAACAATACTACCGCCAACCAAAACAGAATAATTCGTAGGCATATCCAGGATTTCTGAAAACGTAACCCCAGCAGCTTTAAATTGTGATGCGATATAAATACTTAAAGAACTCAAAATGATAAAGGCGGAGAGCAAGATAATCACTTTACGCAATCTTGCAGGAGCATCATTGGAAAAAATCTCTACCAACGTAACCGCCTGAGATTTCTCCGAAAGGCGCCGAAGTCGATCGGCAACAAAGAACCAATTGAGGCAGAAACCAAAAAGACATGCCGGGATTAACCACACTGCGGAGAAACCCCACACATAGGCAGAGCCAGAAACACCAAGCAAGCTCCAGGCCGACGAAGACGAAGCTGCCGAGGACAAACTTGCAACCCAAGGGCCAAGATTACGGCCAGCAAGATGAAAATCTTCGCTCGTTGAAGATCGCTTGGACGCCCAAAACCCAATCCCTATCAATAAAAATTTATAAACAAGGAGCGTAATAACAAGTGTCGTCATTATTTTTTCTTGTCACTCGTGGTGAGGTAAACAGCAAAACTACCTAGCCAATGATCTCCTTCATAAAATCCGCTTGTTACATATTTCAAACCTACCTTCTGATGCTCCTCTGCCATTGCAATCAAATCCAAACGGTCCTTACTCGCAAGAGGAAGAGCGGTGGCTATGCCATTCAAGCACCATGCTCGCGAAAGATTGAGACCTGCAAGGTGAACCAGATGCCCATCAGAAAATTCGGAAACGGCGACAGGCTCAAACTTTGGCAAACCAAACCCTTGAATCCATACAAGGAAATCCTCCGCCCCTAAAACACGCCTCATCAAATCAACCTCTTCAAGACCAGGAGAAAGGAAATCTTGGCCGCTAGGTTCAAAAGACCAATTCCAATTTGTATCACCCAGGTACCAACGCTTCGCTGACTCCGAAATCAAGTTCAACAAAGACTGATTTCCAGTTTCCTCGGCATAATCCCATACATGGGTAAGCGCAAATGCCGTGTCCCGATGAACCCCTGCCCTTATCGGCCACGCAAGCTTCGGGAGATAATCATTAACCCTCATCAATATCACCTCCTCTAAAGGATCAAGATTGTTTTTCCAAATCCGGCCCTGTGGACTATCCCAATTCTCGATTTCTCCGCAGAGGCGAAGGAACCAGGCCCACCCATACATCCTTTCAAATGACTTATTCTGTTTTTTTAAAAAATAATCGGCCTCTTTCTTTATATTCTCCCGAGTCAAATGGATGTTCAGTAAAGCATAAGCTTCATCAGACGTCGCTTCCTCTAGAATATTCAACTTAAGCAAACGAATGAGCATCCAATGACCATGCACAGAGGAGTGCCAGTCAAAGGATCCGTAGAAAGCTGGATGCATCTCCCTGGGCGTCTGCGCATCTCTCGGACTCGCCAGGACATTTGACGGCTTGTTGGGGAATTCACGAACTATTCCATCCAATGCAAGTCTAGCAAAGGATTCTGCCTGCAACTTAGTAATCGTCAGGTCGTCATGTTGAGCCGACATTGGTGCATTAAAATCAATTGGAGAACAAGAAAGGAAAAAGACTAAAGAGAAAAATGCCGTCATGAATGCATTATAACGCCCCGAAAAAAACCAGCGCAATTCATCAACGCTATTCCTTCAACTCGAATTTTCCATCGCTTATCTCGACGCCAACATTAATTTCAAGAACCGTAGCCACCGAGGACCCAATCATTGGGTTGGCGTACTGGGTTTTGGTTTCATACGGCAACAGCATTCCGGACACATCGCGAAAATCTCGGTAGCGCGTGCGCTGACCGATGCGCCCGAGGCTATCGATGACCACGATAGAATCTTCGCCTAGCACCCTACCCGTTTCTAAATCAATGAATAAAGTGGGCGCTGGAGCCGAGGTATTTCCTGCGCGAAGTAACAACAATTGCTTGCCAGCGCGCTCGAGGCGCTGAATGGGAATCAACTGCGAGTGCCACTGATGCCAATCGCCAAAGTGGGCCCAATGATTGCTCTGAAGAAATGCGGTTTTTCGGTCTCCTTCGACGGCCGAAGCTGGTTTATTACGCGCAGCGTACATGACTTGCTCGCCATTGAATGCGATGTGTTCAAATTCTTCGCCCATTAGAGCATCGAATATGAATTTATTGGGCCACGCCAAGGTTGTTTTAATTTCACCTTCCCTTCCTATCTTGATGAACTCTAAATGGCTTACTATTTGTATCGGACCGAGTTCTTCCATTAAATCTAGACGATGTGTTTTCTTAACTAGAGATGCTAATTCATTTACATCGGCCAGATCAGCGGGCGGATTAAAACGATACTCGGTCTTTCCGCCTAAGGTGTATCCCGTGATTTCGCCAGTTTCGGCTCTCGTAAATTCAAGCACGAGTGCTGGGTTCGGTTGTAAATTCCAACGATCTTCTCCGGCATAAACTAGTGGGATAATTGCTCTACCTGGTACTTCTAAGACGAGACCTTTACTGTCGCGAACAATTGCCCGGTAAGAGTCGTCGTCGTGTTCCCAGTAGTAACCTAGGTATGGATCTAGCGGCGGTGCAGCTAATTCTTGCGCGACCTCTTGGCCGAGAAATAATTCGCCTAGCACTTGCTCGACACGTATTCCACTGAGGGTTCCGCGCGATTGAGTGAAGTAGAACGCCATCGCATTCTGCTCTGGAAAAACCCAAGCGTGAGTTCCATCCGAACCGGTGTGCCCAAAAACAACCACTTCACGAGTACCCTTGTTTTCCGGATTGCCACTCTCTTTAGTCCACAACTGCATCAAAGAACCATAATCCATTTGTAGACCGCTGAAGCCCGTGCCGCCGCCGAGGCCATAGGGGCCTGGAATCAAGACTTGGGTCATCAGCTCCTTGCTTAAGAGTTGCTTGCCATCCACATTACCGTCTTGTAACCAAAAATTAGTGAAGCGAGCATAGTCTTCTAATGTTGAATAAAGGCCTTGAGAGCCGAGAAAAAACGGGAACAGGGCTCGCTGGTCAGGATTCCACAACTTATTCCAGCTACCGCGCCCGCCGCCATATTTGCTAGAACTACGATCACGCAGTGGGTGACCTTCGCTCATCACACAAACACTTTCGTTCATTCCCAACGGTGAGAGCAGACGTGTTTTCACAAACTCAGCAGCACTGATGCCGCTTACGATTTCAATAAGCGCAGTAAGGGTGTCGGTACCCTGATCGCTGTAATTAAAAGCCGTGCCTGGCTCGAATTCTAGCGTTAGCCCGCCCCCCATCTTCGCCACCTCTTGAATACCGTCTAGGGCATATAGATCGGATGCCATGATGAGCGACATCGGTAATCCGCTGGTATGAGTAATCAGCTGTTGGATGGTGATTTCACGAGTAGAGTCTACATCAAAAGATGGGATGTACTTAGCAATCGGATCATCCAGCTTTAGCAAACCTTCTTCGACCAACATCATGATCGATACGCCGATGAATGGTTTGGTCATCGACCGCACACAGAAAACGCTGCCGATCTCCATTTCAATCCCGTGCTCGCGGTCACGCATGCCGTAAGCTTCATGGAGAATCGAGTGACCATTTTTAATCACTAACAACTCGCCCCCGACAATGTCATTATCATCAACGAGAGTCTGGATTAATTGGTCGAGCTTCGCCAAAGATTGCGCAGACACGCCTTCATTTTGGGCACTAGATGCGCCTTGACCGATGGCGGTCGGAGCCAGCAATATCAGTGCAGAAAAAAGGGTGGAGAAAAGGGTCATCAAATTAAGTAGCGAGTGAATTAGGGGAAGAAAGACTAACCTTGTTTGGTTAATGTATCGCGCAGAGCTTGCAGGTTACGTTGCTCAGGAACCTGTTTCCAGCGGATGCCCAGATGCACGACACCTAGTGCCAACGCAATGCAAAAGCACAGTCCAAGAATAATACCGGGGCTCTGATTTTCGGATTCAGCGAGGATGCTGACCAGCATAATCGATGCTGCCGGCAACAGAAACCATAGGTGAAAAGTTCTGCCCAAAGTCAGCTGCGCTTTGGATTCGGCAATTGCTCGATCGAGGTCTCCGGTCAATGTGGAGTCAAATTGGCTGCGCATCTTGAGCCTGGCTAAACGTTTCATTAGCATCCAAGCTGCAACGCTGAGCATGACGACAGAGCCAAAAATTTGGTGATAATCAGTTTGCTCTAGCACTGGATCGCTCAACAACTCAAGTGAGGTGAAGACGCAAACCACCATCAAGCCTATTTCATTGAGACTGATATCTCGCTCAACTTTGCGCGCTTTGCGCTTGATCTCACGGTGCATTGCATCGACATCTATCGCATACATTTCCCGCTCATGCTGAGAGTCCCAAATAACTTGCATTTCTTCAAATTCCATGTGCCTGTCTCCTTGTTGATGGATCAGCGGCGGACTGCCGGGAAATTTTATTCTTGATACGGTTGATTTTCACGCCAACATTACTTTCACTAATACCTAATGCTTCGGACATTTCTTGATAGCTGAGGCCCTCTAGTTGCAACAAAATCAAAGATCGATCGATGGGTGAAAGTTTACTGATTTGCTCGTAAAGCCAGGCGACACGCGGGTCATCGCCTGACGGCTGATGATATGGAACGTAGCTCGACACATCTAGGTCTTCATGCTGATCGTTGCGCCGCTGCTCTTTCTGTGACCATTTAATTGCAGAGTACAACGCCACCCGATAAACCCAGGTCGAAACTGAGGAATCACCTTTAAAATTAGGGATGGACTGCCATAGCTGGAAGGCTATCTCCTGGAAAAGGTCATCTTGGTCATGCGCACTGAATGCAAAGGCTCGCAACGCTTTAAACAGCAACCCACGGTGGGAATGCAGCCATTCATCAAGTATGCGCTTTTGCTCGGTATCGTTCATCAGTAAATTGCGGTGTATGCTCAGCGGACAAATAACCAGTACGATTAGCGGACTGCTTTCTTACACCAAATAACCAAGTATTAAAATTACTCCTCTATCGGGACACGATCCTCATTAGTTAGGACTCTCTCAAAATCAGGCGCGAACTCAACCATTACCTGAACCGCTTCAGTTGCAGACGAATCCGACTCGTCCTGAATCAGCGAGGAACAGCTGCATGCGGCAAAGTAAATAGCTCCAAGCCG
>Ga0302119_10000168_pt1 | contig 27267 bp, 42 predicted proteins | sample AG5_Tmax_MG_FD_203114 | JGI IMG/M metagenome (GOLD analysis project Ga0302119, IMG submission 203114) | Marine microbial communities from Western Arctic Ocean, Canada - AG5_Tmax | ecosystem: Environmental > Aquatic > Marine > Oceanic | place: Canada: Western Arctic Ocean | collected 2017-10-01 | reverse complement strand
GTCCTATATTGCTGACGTTCAGAACTACTATGTGGACAAGGCCCACAACGAGGCCTTCCTGTCAACAGCCACACAGGTTGGATCAGTACATGCTCTCGCTCGTATTCTTGGGTACAACCCCAATCAACGAGTATCCGCCTCTGCCTCGGTGTACCTATACAACAGTTCTGCCGCAATCATCACGATCCCCAAGAACACACAGTTCGTGGTGCCTGCTACCAGTTCCACGTCTACCGTTTACTTTGTGTCCACGGCGGCTGTAACCATTGCTGCGTCCACCACCTCGGGAGCAGGTCAGGTGGTATCCGTCCGAGAGGGACGGCACCTGTCCGAGACCATCACCCTCAACTACCAAGGGGGTGCAGGGGGTACCTTCATGCTATCAGAGAAGAAGGTGATTCCAAACTCACTGTCCCTCCTCGTGGGAACCACCACCTATCAGTACACCTCTCGTCTTACGGACATTGCTTCAGATACCCCAGCGTTTACCACAGTGACGGATAGTTCAGATAATACTGTTGTGGTTATGGGTAACGGAATCAATGGGCTGGTGCCACCATCGGGCAGCAGCATTGTCGCCACCTATCGGGTGGGTCAGGGCAGTCTGGGTAACATAGTGGCTAACGCTATAACAGCACTGGACAGCCCTGTCACCTACGTCTCCATCAAGAGTTCCACGGCTGGCTTAGGCGGCAACGATCCCGAGTCCATCACGTCCATTAAGTCAAACGCCCCCACCCTACGCAGGTCACAGGACAGGGCAGTCACGCTGGCGGATTACACCTCGTTGATACAGGGATTCTCCGGTGTCACCAAGGCGTACGCCATTAGTTCAGTAGCCTCCGGTGCGGTAACAGTGAACTACGTTGCTTTACCCAACTATCCAGACTTTGAAAGTCGTGATAGTAGCACTGCTTTGTCTCTCACAGCAGACTTCGGCACCGCAGGTACAGACATCAATAGTAACTTGTCTGCCTACCTATCAGACAGGTCAATGATAGGTGTGACCATGAATCAGATCAGCACCACCATCAACTTCTCAAACGTGTACGTGGACTTCAGTTCGGTGGTAGTGCAGGATGGGTACTACCAGACAGAGGTGAAGAATAATATCACTGCTGCCATTCAGGCCCTGTTCACGTGGGACGCCGTGGAGTTCAACCAGACCGTCAAGCGTAGTTTGGTAGAGTCAGCCGCTAACTCGGTTACCGGGGTTACTAGTGTGACGTTGAGTAACCTAGGATCTTCGGGAGGTGGCTCTAGTCTGGGAGACTACACCATTACTGCAACGAATAGTAGCCAAGTGTACTTGCCTGTTATCCGTACAATCACCTACGCTGGAGTTACTGGAGGCGTCTCCTAATGGTAGATTCCCTCCGACTTAGGGAGACCACTACTGACACTAGCCTGCGGGCCACCTCAGGGGAGGCTGGACTCCGTTCGGATAACTTTGTTGCTCCTATCAACACTACCGCAGATGCCTACATAGTTGCACGGGTTATGGACTACAACGAGGAGTCCATGGAGTGGGGTTTGCAGGTGGACTGGGTAGCCAACTCACTGCCTGACTCCAGTACCCCGTCTTCTGGCAACATCAACATTGCAGAAATACAGATAAGGTACGCATGGGACGGGTACCCTGAGTTGTGGAACGATGGGGACCAGTTGGCAATGTACAACCCAACCAACGGTGGAGTGTCCCCAGCGATACACGGGGGTGTACGTAACAATACACAACTGAGCAACTGGGTTTACTACAGCATGTTCTTTAAATACATTGATTCTAATGCTTTGACGTACACCTCTAGGGTCGCCACTACCTCTGTCCTGATACCCACTAATCACGGTATGGGTGCAGCCATGTTCAAGCATGTTCCAAAGTACTACCGCTACCTAGATAGGACTGAGGGACTAGGCCACCTCCAGAAGTACATTGAGGTGTTCGGGTGGGAGGCTGACTACTTCAGGTCACTGATGGATGAGTTGATGGTGGCTAAGGACCCGTACCGTGTTCACTACGACTCCCTTGACCGGTTGGCCCACACCGTCGGCCTACCCTACACCTCTGCGGAGATGCGGCCTTACCAGTTGCGGGAGTTGATCTATGACTCCGACAGGTACTACGACCAGAAGGGCCGGGCCGACGCCATGGTGTCACTGCTGTCGGTACTCTCAGACTCGGAGGTTAGTTGTAGAGAGTTTACCAATACAGGGTCGTCTGTTACTTCTGCTTACCACCGGGCCAAGTTCACTATCTCTGCTAGTCGTATGAACTTGGTAACCAACCCACGCTTCGTGGGGACTCCCTCCAGTAGTGGTACATGGAACCACCTGACCAGTGCTTCTGCTGGTACCATAACTGTGGACCATAGTGCTGCTACCGGTGTAACCCTTACCACCGGGGCCTCCGATGCAGGCACTGCCTACATCTTCCCACGTAAGGCAGTTCAGGTGAAGCGGCCTCTTCGCTATTACTCATCAGTAGCAGCCAGTCTTACTAACGCTACTGCAAAGGTTAGGCTGTACCGGGAGGAGCCCACCTCAGCGGGGTCCCTGCCTGACCAGTCCAAGTACTTCGTGACCGACGATTCAAGTAGTTCTGACTACTACCGCTCGTTGACCGAGGACTCCACAGGCGGGGACTACTCCACGGGAGCGTTCCAGCAACGCACAGGTTTCTCTCTAACACCATCCACCGCAGAGGCCAACGCCGTGTTCACCACAGCCTCCACACCAGTTAATGGTAGTCTGTTCCGTGCCAGACTGTACGCCAGCACCGCTAAGTCCATCCGGGCGTTTAGCCTGAAGTTGACTAGGGTAGATGCAAACCCGTCCAGCGGTAGTAGGTTCGACCGCTTTGATCTGGCCGTGCATGATGGAACAGCGGATGTACTTACTGCAACCAACCTTACGGTCAACACCTCGGGGCAGGTGATTGACGAGGACGACAGTAGTGTGGTCACCAAGTTGACTAACACCACCGGGGGTGTCACCTACACGCTGTTCATTGACGACGTTACTACGTTAGCGTACGCTGCCACTACACAACTTCCATCCGACGACACGTCTACCTTCGCCTTTAGGGACACTGGGGTAGAGCAACTTTATCCAGTTATTGTAGTTGACCTAAGCAACAGTGCCTCTGTCACACTTGACAAGTGGATCTTCCAGCCCTTCTACGATGGTGACTACTTTGACGGCAGCACGTTGGAGGGTTACTCCTACATTTCGGGCGGTGCTGTCACCAGCGACTACTACTGGTCAGGCACAGCGAACGACAGTGCTTCTATCTTTACTCCCGTAAGGCAACGAAACCGGGCTACCATACGTAAGGCCCTGCTCCATAGCCTACCGGTTACCATGTCTAAGGAACTGACCTCTGCCAACTACCACACGGACACCAACCATGGTCATCAGGTGGTGTTCGATGCCTCCCCCGGGGACGAACACCTGTTCGATCCACACTCTTGGTCTTCGGGTGTGTATACTGAGGGGACCATCACCAACAACAGTAACTAAGCCGGGCAGGATATGGAATACATTGTCGGAGCATTGGCGGTCACCAAGACCGTCCACCTTCTGGAACTAGCCCTACCACGATCCGTTATGCCTTGGGTTAAGGTTGTGGCCGGTGTGGTCCTCGGCTATGGTGCAGCAGCACTACTGGGCACCCCCCACTTGGTTGTTGACGGGTTGGTGGTGGCTACGTTAGCCTCGGGGTCACACGGTGTGCTACGCTTGTTGACCTTGCTGGGTGACCTTGTAATACGTCGCACCATTAGATAGGGAGCAGAACATGGCTGAAGTCAAGAACTATGTAGTTGTCGGGCGTGGTGACGCCCCGGGCGACGTGATCTCAGCGGGCCTGAGGGACTTGGGCAGGGACACCCACTTCTACGTCCCGTGGATGGGCGGCAAGTCCACGGAGCCAACGGCAGGGATGAAGAAGGTCTACGACTTCCTCGTGGACGATGGCGCTACGTTCACCATGCTGGCTAAGGTGAGGGACATGCCACACGCTGCTCTCCTGAGTAAGTGCATCGTGGTGAAGGAGAGTGGCTCTGATCAGCCAGACCTCAACTTCGACAATGTACCGCCCGACTCCACGGCGCTGGTGCTGTGGGACTCGGAGGATGCCGTTGGCCATGAGTGGCTATCTTGCGAGTACTTCGACCGGGGACACCATCTGCTGGACCTGACCAATGGGCTGATACCCATCACGGTGGAGTCCACAACACCACCCGTCGTGGAGCAGAAGGATGAGATCGAACCGCTCACCGACGAGGACATTGAGGCCATGCCTCCCGGGGTCAGGAAGCAGTTGGATAAGTCCCTTGGGGACACCCCGGTGGGAGACGAGGCTGTGCAGGATTCTGAGGAGATGGAATCCGACATTGAGGAAATGGAGGCCAAGATCCTCCAGTTCGTCAACAAGGAGAAGGAAACCGACGAGTCACAGTACGCCACTATGGTCGTGGTCCTTCCCACGGGTAGAGCCTTCACCACGTCGATACCCCTCTTGAACGTGTGGGACCTCTTGAACACGGTGGTATGGTCTGAGTAGATCCTCTGAGCGGAAGGCATCAGAGGATGTCCACTTTCGGAAAGTACCCGGTGTGGGTGCAGTCAAAGTTGAGAGGAAACTTCTCAGCGATAGCCACACTGGTGGAACTGGTGATCCTCATGGACCACAATACCTACCGTACTACTATTAGTTCGGCCAGACTGGCTGAGAGGCTGGGGTGTTCAACCAGCACGGTAAAGAGGTCATTGGCTATGCTGCTAGACGAGGGCGTGGTCTCCCGACACTATGGCTACCGTAAGACCGGTGTATACAAGGTGAACATGGAGGACCCCGTGGCTGTCGATGATTGGGACGAGTTGGAAACCCTAGGGGAAGACCCTGACAAGAGTGAGCCCACGACGAGAGGCTCAGGGGGCAGGTTGGCCCGTCTGGTCCAGTACTTCAGGTCAGAGGTAGAGATGCTGACCCCCATGTCCATCCAGTCTCAGGTGAACGGCAAGGCACTCAGCAAGCACTTCAAGGACATGATGGAAACTCACGGTGTGAGTGAATCAGACATTAAGCGTATGATCACTGTGTTTGCTAGGGACCTTGGGACCACTGGCAACTCTGATGTGCCCGCATGGAAGGCTTTCCTAGCCAACCGCCAAGCCCTATTGAATAAGGTTAACAGGGGCAATATAGACGTGGTGTTCATTGATGATGGAAGGCCAGACGGTGTCTGAGCCAATACGTAGTACCAGATGGCTGAGGAACCAGTCCATTGACGAGCGCACTGAGTCTGCCTGTATCCCTATGTCCTTCACGGTCGCACGCCTAGAAAACTATGACGTGGAGCGTGGTGACCAGTACACCCGCGACATCGTGTTCAACTGGCTACGGAACTACGAGGACCACCGGGAGAAGGGTACTGGGTTACAGTTGGTAGGAACACACGGATCAGGTAAGACCCATCTGGCGGTCGCTGCTCTACGGGCTGTCATACGTACCTATCGACAGTGTGGTCGTTACATCACCGCCAACAACTACATTCGTGCTCTGGATGACGCTAGGAACAACGATGGGGTTCTCCCCGACAACTATTCTGACGGTAACCTTCTCCATTATCTCCGGTCTGCTTATGACGTGGTCGTTCTTGACGACGTGGACTCTGTCAGGGACACGGAGTTCGCTAGACGTGAACTGACCGACCTACTGGAGTCTCGGGTCCAGAACAAACTAGTTACCATTGTTACGCTGACCAACAAGCGGGACCCAACCAAGCCATCAGAGTCCCCCCTGATCATGGCAGTCAATGCTAAGTTCGACTCCCTTGTGCGTGGCACCAGCCTTGCGGCTTCTATCGTAGATACCGTTGATCAGAGGAGCAGGCCAGTTGGAAGGTAACAACATTCACGCAGAAGCCCCCATCAAGCAGGCCTGTCTGTTTGAGGGTGTCTTGGCCGCACCTCCTACCAAGACTATACAGAAGTTGAGAGCAGCAACCGCCGCCCGGCAACATGAGTGGTACAGGTACATCGGCATGTGGCAACCACATGAGTTGCCACTCAAGTCTCTGATTGATAGTGTCCTACGACGTGGAGTCGGGGTTGAGGTCTACACTATGCTTCCAGCAGGCGCTGACGATGCCATCGACAGGTGGTTGGCCCGTAAGGGTGTGTCCGTCCCGGTCTATCAGTTTGCTGACATCCATGAGATTAGTGAGGAAATGAAGTACCACAGTCCGTCCATGAGGTTACACGTGGCAACAGAGGAGCAGGCAAGCATCTTGGGTATTAGAGCGAGGGTTGCCTCACCCTCTAGGGAGTGGGTCCTGTAGTGGCCAGTGCTGAACATCTCCTTATCAGTAAGGTCCTATCAGACGGGGCCCTCCCAGAAGCGATAGCACAGGGAGTACAGGCTGTTCACTTCTCTGGTCCAAACCAACCAATCTGGTCGTGGATGCTGGAGTTCTGGCATAAGCATGGGTCTGTCCCGACCCAGAGGGTCATGCAGGCCGAGCACCCATCGGTCACCGTCGGTGACTCCTCTGGAGAGACCCTCAGTCGGCTGGTAGACGAGGTCATCGAAGGCCACCGCAGCACCACCGTGACTGGCTTGATGACAGAGGCGCTGGTGAGTCTCAAGGAGGGTAACACCGAAGGGGCGATACGCCGACTGTCATCGGGTCTACAGGATGTTTCCGCAGTAACATCACAGTCCAAGGACGTGGACCTGATTAGTGAGTGGGAGAATAGGCTCACTAGGTACGCCGACATGCGGGAGAGACCAGATGAGTTAGTGGGACTGTCCACCGGGTTCCCGGGGCTAGATCGGTTGACAGCAGGCATTAGACCACAGCAGTTGATCACCTTCGTGGGTGAGGCCAAGCGTGGTAAGTCCATGATTGCGATGGTCATGGCAGTAGCCGCTAATACCAATGGTGTGTCACCTCTGATGGTGTCCTTTGAGATGAGTGCGGAAGAGCAGGCGGCTAGGTATGACTCCTTCGTGGCCAAGGTCTCGCACACCAACCTTATGCGTGGTATGTCCACCAAGGATGAGGTGGCTCGCCTAGACAAGGCTCTACGGTTGAGGAAGAACAGGAGCCCGTTCAACATCGTTGAGGACATTGCGTCCAGCACCACGGTGTCCAGTCTCTCTGCAAAGATCAAGCAGCATGAGCCCGGCATCGTGTTTGTGGATGGGGTGTACATGATGGACGACGAGCACGGGGAACCCAAGGGCAGTCCACAGGCACTGACCAACATCACCAGATCCCTCAAGAGGGTGGCGCAGCAGTACAAGGTACCCATCGTGGTAACCACTCAGGTTCTGGCCTCCAAGTTGAGCAGTCGTACCAGCAGGCGTGTTACTGCGGATGCCATCGGTTACTCTTCTTCGTTCGTGCAGGACTCTGACATAGTCATGTCAGTGGAAAGAGACCCTGACTACGATGACCGTTCTATCATTAGGGTACTCCTGTCCCGTACTTCCCCACACGGTGAGGTAACCATCAAGTGGGACTGGGACACGATGGACTTCTCAGAGATCGGTGACGACGACGACTACGAGGCTGAGGATAGTGACGATTTCAACGACTGGTGATGCCCTAGTGGAAGTGCTCTCCAGAATGGGCGTGAGCATAACGACCGTAGGTGACTCAGAGATTGGGGGTCACTGTCCAGTGCATGTGTACACCACTGGTCGTGAGGACGGCAGCCCCTCTTGGTCCATGAGTAGTACTACCGGTCTGTGGATATGCTATTCCTGTGGTGCCCGGGGGAACCTTCCCCATCTGGTGGCCACCCTGACTGGCAGCAGCGACGATATTACAGCGGTCAATCAGTTCATAATAGAAACCGGGCTGGATAGCCTACGTGAGGGAAACACCCCGCAGGAAAGTACACCCCCAAAGCCAGACGTGGATGCCTTTAGGAGGTTCACTGAGGTACCTGAACAGTTGTTGAGTCACCGGGGTATCGACCAAGCCACTGCCTATCGCCATGGCATCAGGTGGAACCCAAAGCCACGCCATTGGATCATCCCGATCATGTCACCCCGGGGGGATCTACTGGGATGGCAAGCCAAGGGTAAGGGTTACTTCAAAAATGTACCCACGGGTGTAAGCAAGTCCCAAACCTTGTTCGGACTGCATCTGTTCAGAGCACACACAGCAGTACTACTGGAGTCACCTCTGGATGTAGTGCGTTTGTCCTCTGCGAGGTTGGGCATGGGTGTACAGGGCCTCGCTACGTTCGGAGCATACGTGAGCAAGGAACAGATGTCCTTGTTGTCACGCTGGGCTGATACAATAGTAATAGCGCTTGACAACGACGAAGCAGGGATCTGTGCTGCCGAGAGGGTTGCTCGGGACTGCCCGAGGCCCCGCAAAGGCATTACCTTCCTTCGATACGAACATACGAATGCAAAGGATATTGGCGACATGACGAACGACGAGATAGAAGGTGCTATTACTGGCACCTCCCCGATCCCATGGTGGCTGTGATGGGATTCACGGGAGAACTCTACCCCTTCCAAGAGGAAGCGCGAGAGTTAATGAGCGACCGTGGCACGATGATGTTGTGCATGGTCATGGGGGCAGGTAAGACCCCCACTACCATAGCCACGCTGGAGACTCTCGTACAGCAGGATGAGATCAGCAGGGCATTGATCGTGGTTCCCGCATCTCTGAAGTACCAGTGGCTCTCTGAGATCAACAAGTTCTCCACCTCCAGAGCCGTGGTCATAGATGGCACTCCTAAGGCTAGGGAAGTTCTCTGGAGGGCTGCAATCTCCTGCAAGTACATCGTGATCAACGCTGAGTTGCTACAGAACGACGCCAAGTACCTTGATCGCATTCGTATTGATGCTATAGTCATAGACGAAGCAACCATGATCAAGTCCCCTGCGGCTAAGAGGTCAAAGTTCTTGAAGAAGGTGGGGAAGAGGGCTCCGTACAGATTTGCTCTTACAGGTCAACCCATTGAGAACCGCCCCGAGGAACTGTTCTCCATCATGGAGTTCGTTGACCCAACCATTCTGGGACGCTTCGACCTGTTCGACCGTACATTTATTGTTAGAGATCGCTGGGGCAAGCCCGTCAGGTACAGAAACCTAGATTATCTGAACAGTAGTTTAAGTAATGTGATGATCCGCAAGACCCGTGAGGACATCAAGGATCAGTTGCCTGATCTGATCACTAAGGTAGTGCCGGTACCTTTCGACCCCGCTGCTGCCAAGGTCTACCGTGATATAACCAAGGACCTCGTGGCGAAGATCAACGAGGCTATTGGCAAGGTGGGTCGTGGCTTCGATTTGTGGAGGCACTACAATGCCATGGGCAACGAGGCTCAAGGTGAGATCATGTCACGCCTTACGGTACTCAGGATGCTCTGTGATAGCCCTGACCTAGTTCGTGCCTCCGCTGAACTGTACGCCTCACCGGGCGGCGAGGGTAGCGCCTATGCTGCTCAGGTGGTGAACAATGGATGGCTACAGTCTGTGAATAAGTCCCCGAAGTTGGATGCCGTGGTGGAGTACGTGAGGGACATCTTGGAAGAAGACGAGAGTAACAAAGTAGTTATATTCTCATTCTTTAGACAGAATCTAAGGATACTGGACGAAACCCTCTCCAAGTTCACGACCTGTACCAAGTTCATGGGAGGTATGTCGTCCCACGACAAGGAGCAGTCAAAGAAGAAGTTCGCTGAAGACCCAAACACTAGGGTCTTCCTATCCTCGGACGCTGGGGGCTACGGGGTTGACCTCCCAATGGCAAACCACCTGATAAGTTACGATCTACCGTGGTCGGCAGGGAAGTTGGATCAACGTGAATCTCGTATCATCAGGCTGTCCTCTGAGTTCCCGCACGTTACGGTGACCTCGTTTGTGATGAAAGGCAGCATCGAAGAGCGCCAGTACGATATGCTCCAAGAGAAGCGCTTGATCAACATGGCGTTTATCGACAAGGGGTACGATGCCAAAGGTCAGTTTGAGATTACGCTAGGATCGTTATCCGACTTCCTACACACCTCGGAGGTGTAATGGACGACTGTGAGTGGACCGAAAGTGACGACGCTGCATTCAATCTGCGGCTCGTGCAGGAGTACAAGGCTGCCAAGGAGATGGCCGATTCCTCCAAGAAACGCGCTGATGGACTAAAGTCTCAACTGATCGAACTTGTGGACGAACGTGGTTATGAGGGAGAGAACGGCCACCGTTGGTTTGAGGTGGGTGAGCACAAACTCAAGCGCGAACGGCGAGTCAGTAACATCTTTGATGCAGAGGCCTGTGAAGCATGGGCCAAGGAGCAGGGTCTGTGGGATAAGGTCAGCGAGGTGGTGGAGAGACTTGTGGAGGACAAGGTCCTTGGACTAGCATGGGACCAGCCTGACCTGCGGGACACCGTGAACGGGTTCTACAAAGAACGAGAGACATGGGCATTTAAGGCATGAGTTCTAAGGCGAAGGACTACTTCCACGACCTGATGAGTCGGGACCACTCAGACCTCACCGACGACGACGACTCTGATATTCCTGATTATCCGGGTAGTACCCCCCCGAGAAATCGGGAAGATAGCCCTAGTCAGGTCCCCATTCTTGGAGGAGACGACCTCCGGCGGGGCAAGGTGTACCGTGTGGGTGGGGAACTTAGGACGTTCTACCCCATCGGAGAACTGGCTAAGGTGCTAGGCAGGAAGCCGGTCACTATTCGTATGTGGGAGCGTAATGGTTGGATACCTCAGGCCAACTACAGAACCCCCCCTCCCCGTGGGGAGCAGTTGTCAGGCGAGCCGAAGGGTCGTCGCCTGTATAGCCGGGAGCAAGTAGAGTTCTTGCTTTTGGCGGTTGAGGCGTATAACCTCAACATCAGTAAGAAGGCCGACTGGGTCGGCTTTAAGAAACACACCGCCACGCAGTGGCCGGTGTAACGACAGAGAAGAGACACATTATGCCATTGGATTACGAAGTAACCGAAGAAGCACCTGCACCGGAGGCTCGCAAGATCATCCGATCAGGGTGGGGCGCTGTGGACACGCTCAAGCGGGAGGACGCCAACTATGCCGTTCGCCTTAAGACCGGACCAGAGCCGGTCCTCATCAAGTTTCTTCAGGATGCACCTTACGCATCGTGGAGGCAGCACTGGGTCAATCGGACGGGTCAGAAGTCCTTCGTCTGTCGGGAGGGTCTGGACGACCGGGGCTGTCCACTGTGTGACGCAGGTAACCGCCCTCGTCCCCTGTTCGCCTTTAACGTGCTCCTTATGGAGCGTGGGGAGGAACCGTCGCTGCGCTCGTACGAGGCAGGCACCCGGGTCATCGCCACGCTGAGGAACTTCAACGAGGACGAGCGGCAGGGTCCCCTGTCAAAGCACTACTGGGCCGTCAGTCGCTCTGGCACTGGGCCACAGACTCAGTACAACCATCTACTTATCAAGGCACGAGACCTGTCAGACGAGTGGGGCATGGAGGAGTTGTCCGAGGACTCTCTGGAGCGCTCTCTGAACAAGGCTTACGATGCTGACATCATCCGAGTTTCCACCTATGAGGAAATGACCGCCCTTGTCAACGAAGACATTGGGGCAGGCTGAAGGCACTGGTGGGGGTCGGGCTGTGTCCTCTCTCCTTGGTTCCGGCACCCACCACGTGTCCTCCTTGTCGGAGGTTAGCGAGTTGGTCTCTGAGATACAGTCTCAGGGGGCATTCGCATTCGATGTGGAGACGGTCGGGGTGCTTGACCACCACCCTGACCTCTCCAGTCGGGTAGACCAGCAGGTTGCTTCCCACGTAGAGGGTCTCGTTGTACAGAACGAGACCAACATCAGGAGGTCCAGAGAGGCCAAGGAACAAGCGATGACTAAGACCATTGCTCTGGACCCTAAGCGCAACGAAATAATCTGGATCGGGTTGGCCACCAACGGTAGATCATGGGCTATACCTGTGGGTCACCCATGTGGTGAAGTCCTGACCCCAGAGGACCGAGGGGATGGGGCCACAGTCCCCCCGACCGGTTACCGTAAGGTTCTCAAGAGTGGGCAGGAGTCCATGGCCAAGGCTAGGTACTCCGTGCCCGCCACGTTCTCTGCCCCACCTGAGCAGTTGAGTAGGACAGAGGTGTTCAATACATTGCGTCCTATTTTCTTTGATGACACCCTCATCAAGATCGGACACAACGTCAAGTTCGACGCCAGATCCGTTGCCAAGTACTACGGGGACATGCCGACGGGACCACTACATGACACCATGCTGGCACAGCACGTGCTTGACGAGAACATTTCGTCCTTTCGCCTTACGTCACTGATCAGCGAGGCTTTCAACAAGCACGACCCATATGCGAGGCACGGCAAGGTGGGGGCCGTCATCTCTACCACTCCGTTCTCGGTGGCCTGTGAGTACGTTCACTTGGATGCTAGGTGGACGTGGCTGCTCTACCAGAACCTTATGAAACGCATCAACAGGGACACCAGTCTTATGAACGTGTTCGATCAGGATACCAAGGTCCTGTCGGTGCTCATGTCCATGGAGGACGCTGGCATGGCCATTGACGCAAACGGCCTGTCCTTACTGGGTAAGGAACTGGATGCCAAGATGGAGGATACCTACACAGAGATCATTGCCTCCACCTACCCCGGGTTTAACCCAGATTCTGTCAAGGACAAGCGGGTGTTCCTGTTCGGGAAGAAGTCCGAGGGTGGGCTAGGGTTGAAGCCGCAGAAGGAGACGGAGAAGGGTCAGGCTTCAGTAGACAACGAGGCCCTCAAAGCAATCTCCCACAGGCATAAGGTTATTCCTCTGTTCTTGGACTGGGCAGAGTACAAGAAGTTGAAGTCCACCTATGTGGATGGCCTGATGGAGAAGGTGAACAACGGCAGGTTGCACCCTAACTTCCACCTACACAGGACTGCTACAGGTAGGTTGTCTTCTTCTGACCCCAACCTCCAAAACGTCCCACGGGACACTAGCGTGCGGGGACTGTTCCGTGCCGACGACGGTTGTCACCTTGTGGTTGCTGACTACGATCAGATTGAACTCAGGGTCATGGCCATGTTTAGCAAGGACCCGAACATGATGGAAATCTTCACTACCGGGGTTGACATTCACGCTGGCGCTGCGGGACTGCTGTTCGACAAGAACCCCTCTGAGGTGTCTGGCGAGGAGAGGCAGATCGGAAAGGCTGCTAACTTCCTAACTGCCTATGGTGGCGGGGCAGGTAAGTTGTCCGCTACTACCGGAATCACAATAAGTAAGGCCAAGAGTATTATCAGTCAGTACTACGAACAGTTTAGTGTTCTAGGTAAGTGGAAGTCACTGGTTGTGGCTAGGGCCAAGCGTGAGGGTTACGTGACAACAATATCTGGCCGTAGAAGAAGGCTTCCAGACATAAACTCATCTAAGGATGACCTCCGCTCACGGGCCGAAAGGCAGGCCGTCAATGCAGTGGTTCAAGGCAGCGCCTCTGACATCTGCAAGAAGGCCATGCTAAAGGTACACCCTGCGGTAACCGCATTCGGGGGTAAGGTACTAGTGCAGGTGCATGACGAGTTGGTTGTTAGCGTGCCCGACAAAGATCAGGTAGACTATTATTCAGAGGTTGTTACTGAAGCAATGGGCCACGGCATAACTCTACATGATGTTCCGCTAGTGGTTTCTGCTCATTCTGGATCGACATGGTCGGAGGCAAAGGGTTAATGGACTGCGATAGTGTACTGGCTACTTCCAAGCGTAACTTCTATCTGATGCTGTCACCTCCTGACGGTCAGGACATCGCTACCTGTCGGGGTTTCTTTCCGTCTTCAGAGGATGTCTATGAGGAGGAGGAGAAGGACGTTCTGCGTAGTTGGGCCATTCTTACCGAGTACGGTATTGTGGACTCTCTATCAGATGCAGCAGACTGGATGGCCGACGTGATGGTTGCCGACGAAATGCTACCTCCTGAAGCGGAAGACACAGACAGTGTAACCATCGGTGTAGACTTGGACCTTCCCGAAGAGGATTTCTACAGCGAAGATGGTCCCATGGATTTCAACAACCTCACCTACGCCGATCTTAAGCGTATACACCAACAGATTAAGGAATCCACCTACAACACGCTCCTAGGTTGTATGGTATCCTCTGTGTCGAAGTTGCTAGACGAAGACCTCATTGAGGTAAGGAACCTCAATCTCCTAGATCAAGGAAGTGTGTGAGATGAGTGACTGGTGGTCAGATCGTTTGTCGGGTAAGCCGGTAACCCCTAAGGTTGCCCCTTCTCCCCGTGACACCCATACTCCTCCGATTGTCTTCAACGCCCCTACTCCTGTAGAAACGCTCCCTACGATGCCTACTCCACAGGCTCAGTACTTGGCCCAGTCAGCGGCGGTCGATACTGAACAGAGAAATGACCCTAAGGGTCAAATGTCTATGGGTGAGGCCATCCGGCAGTGGCAGGGTGGCGAGGCACACCGTAAAGAGTCAGTCAAGTGCCCAGACTGTGGCAGTGGCAACGTGTTTAGCCGTGTCTCCAAGGGATCTGGCACAGCAATCAACGGCGTTCATCCAGCCCCTCGTTGCTACGAGTGCGGCTGGAATGGACTGTATGATCAGGGCATTGAGGTTAACTGGCTCAGTTGAGTCTAGGCGTAACACACTAACAGAAGGAACACTACGAGTTGAGCACCGACACGAAGTACGAAAGTATTGACGAGATAGTTAAGTCTATCAATAAGCAGCACGGCGAGGACATAATCGTCAAGGGTAGTAGGGTTACTGAGGTACTACCCCGCATCACCACTGGGGTACTGGCCTTTGACATGATGCTGGGCGGGGGATGGCCTGTAAACCAGTGGTCCGAGATAGTGGGTGACGAGTCCTCTGGTAAGACGGCTATTGCCTACAAGACCATCGCTGCAAACCAAGCGAAGGACCCCGACTGGCTTGCTTTATGGGTGGCTGCGGAAGAGTATGTCCCCGAGTACGCAGAGGCCATTGGCGTTGACTTGGACCGTCTGTGGGTCGTGGAGACAAACGTCATGGAGGACGCCTACGACCTAATCATCAGGGCCATGGACAACCGCGCCGTGGACTGTGTTGTGCTGGACTCCCTGCCTGCATTAGTGCCGGAGACCGAGTACGAGAAGAGCATGGATGAGTTCACCGTTGGACTGGGTGCTCGCCTCACCGGTAAGTTCTTTAGGAAGTCTGCCAAGGCTCAGAGGCGCTCTCTGGTCCATAAGGACCGAGGATGCACCGGACTCATCGTCAACCAGTGGCGACAGAAGATCGGGGTGATGTGGGGAGACCCACGCACCACTCCCGGCGGGTTGGCTAAGAACTTCTCCTACTTCACCCGTGTGGAGGTGAAGAAGGACGAGTGGCTCAAGGACGGCAAGGTCACCGTAGGCCAGACCATCAAGGGGCGTACTATCAAGAACAAGACATACCGACCGCAGCAGCAGGCCGTGGTGGACTTCTACTTCGCTGACTCTGGTGGGTTACACATGGGGGAGTTTGACACAGTCAAGGACATGATCAACATTGCCATTGCCTGCGAGGTGATTACCCGAGCCGGTGCGTTCTACTCGTATCAGGGAGAGAAGTGGCAGGGCAAGGAGAAGGTCCTAGAGGCTCTCAGAGCCGATCTGAGCGCTCAGGAGGGCCTCCGAGCAGAACTAATGGGTACTTTAGGTGACTGACATCCACAGGCGCTCTAAGGCGCAGGAAGAGCGTACTGCGGAGAAGTACAATGGCAGTAGAAACGCCATGTCTGGTGCTGGTTGGGTGCGTAAGAACGATGTTCGTACTATTGACCTTCTAGTAGAGAACAAGTTTACGGATAAGAAGTCGTACTCCATAGTGGCGCAGGAGATGGTTAAACTGGCAAGGACAGCCATTTTGGAGGATCGTATTCCTGTGTTACAGGTTGACCTAGGCGGGCGGTCTTATGTGGTTCTATTGGAAAACGACTTCTTGGAGATGATACACGATGACTGATGACGCTTGGAAGATTGAGGCCATGAAGGCCAGTATGAAGAATAAGGCCAAGTTGGTGTCTCTGGTACATCCCCACTTGCTGGAGGACTACACCGCTAAGAATAGGCTTCGGGACACAGCACACTTCCATCCCAGCGAAGTCTGCAAGCGTGACTGGTGTGTGCGTCAGTCGTCTTACCGGATGATGGGTTATGAGGAGTCCAACCCGGAGAAGCCCAAGCCGTTTAAGACCCTCAACATCTTTGAAGAGGGCAACCGAATACACCGGAAGTGGCAGGGGTGGCTTCAAGACATAGGACTGCTCCAAGGGCAGTGGTACTGTAGGGAGTGCTCCCACGTCTGGTACGGAAAGCCACTGTGCGAGGAGTGCCACTCCAAACAGGTGGACTATCAAGAGGTTCCACTCTATGATGAAGACCACCACATCATCGGGCACGCTGACGGCCATGTGGAACTGCACGGCGAGGACTACCTGATTGAGATTAAGAGTGTAGGTATTGGTACTTTCCGGTACGAGAACTTCCCACTGTTCAATCGGTACGCCACCAAGGCCATCACTGCTGACCAGATGTGGGGTGAGGTGAACCGTCCGTTCCTGTCACACCTGAAGCAGGGCACACTCTACATGCACTGTACGGGTATCAAGAAGATGATATTCATTTACGAGTGGAAAGCATCTCAGGATATCAAGGAGTTTGTGGTGTCCTACCAGCCTGAGGTTATCAGCGATATTCTAACCAACTGTAAGACTGGACTTCGCTCCATAGGCGAGGGTAGGATAGCACCACGACCAGACTGGATAGACACTAAGGATCACCAAGCGTGTAAGTACTGCACGTACAAGAAGGTATGCTGGAGTAACGATGATGTCACCGAAACCACAGGCGAAGTTCGACTTGAAGTTCAACTTCCCGAAGAAACCGGGGGACGGGATTCCGAGTCTCCCCCTGTATCTGGACGAGTTGTCAGACGCTAGTCTCATGGCGCTGTACAGCGAGATGGTCAGTTGGGTGAACTACGCCAAGGCTGAGGTCGCTAAGGCAGAGATCATGGAGGAGCAGTCTCTGGGGGCTTTAAAGTACCTTGAAGCATCCACGTTGATTAACCAATGGGATGACAGGGTTAACAAGTCTGAGACCGTTACAATGTCCAAGGCTAGGCGGGATGTGTACCCAGAGGTGGTAGACGCCACTGGCAAGCACCGGGAGTCTAGGGCCTATCGTAAGTTGGTGGACACGGTATTCGATAGGTGTGAGAGAAACGCCAACGTGATCTCCCGAGAACTCAGCCGTCGTATTAGTCTAAGTCCCGTGGAAAGACGGACCCAGTGGGCAGCACCATGACGACTACATACCCCAAGGACTCCATGTACAAGTGCCCATATTGTGAACGTCACTTCATTGGAGGCTTGGCGCTGAGTCGCTATGAGGGACGTTGTAACAAGTGTGACTCTGAAATCAGTCCTGACGAGGATAGGGTGAAGTGATGGGCACCATAGACACGGATGCGATGGTACAACGGTTCAAGCAGAGGGCTGCTGCGGTACGCAAGCGCACCATTCCACCGATTGCTGGGGCTGAACGCAAAGAGTTTATCCATCAGGCTGAACTTGACTATCAAGACTTCTCTATGCTTGCTGACTGTGAGGTCAGTTTGGACGGTGGGGTTCTAACCCTTGATCTACGTCCTTCTATTTGTGATGCTGCTATCCGTGGGGCTCTCCCACTTGACTACGTTAAACAACTCCCCGATGCCCGTATCCCCGGTGCCCGTATGCCCATGCCCCCCCTAGCGGCACATGAGTAACCCCTCCAAGCAGAAGGGCACAGCGTTTGAGACGCTGGTAAAGGAGTACCTGTGTGACAAGGGCTTTAAGACAGCCCACAGGACGGCTCTGTCAGGGGGGTATGATACAGGGGACATCAACGGTATTACTAACACTGAGACAGATGGGGAAGTTGCTGTCCAGTGCAAGAACCAAAAGAAGTTCAACCTCAGTGGCTGGCTGGATGCCACCGTGGAGCAGGCCGAGAGGCTGGACAATGCGTTACCACTGCTCGTGGTTAAGCGCCCCGGAAAGGGAGCGCAATCCCTAGATGACACCTACGCCGTGATGCGGTTGTGTGACGTGGTCAGCCTGCTCAAGGACGCCAACTACATCTAAACTAGTAACAACAGAGCAGTCGTTTCACACAGGAGTAGTTAGATGTCTGACAAGCAGCATACCGTGGTGTCTACGGATTCAATCGTGAAGGTCTCTGGATCAAGTAACCCCCAGAGTGTCGGATCTATTCTAGCCCGTGCAATCAACTCGGGACATACACCCAAGATGCGTGCCATCGGAGCCAGTGCAGTGAATCAAGCCGTTAAGGCCTGTGCCATAGCACGTGGTTTCGTGGCCCCAAGAGGTTTAGATGTTTCCTATATTATCGGGTTTGATGATATCATCGGGGACAACGGGGATCAAATCTCTGCCATGTTCTTTAGACCCGTGGTAAGATAGTAGTATGATCATACCTAATCAGAAGCAGGCACTAGCAGAGTTGAGGCCCCACGGCTACGATAGTCGTACGTCTGAAGATGCGTGGGAGGCGTCTGGTGCTGGTGGCAAGGTAAAGACCAACAGGCCTAACCGTCGACCACGACCGTTCACGCCTGCTGGACATGCTAACTCACCCCCCACCTCTCCTACTGCTGGTGGCTTTGGTGGCATGGGAACGTAATGACTATTAAAGCAGGACGCTATTTCAGGGCCGGTACCCAAGGACAGGTATACAGTAACTATACTCCCGCTCCGCAGGGAGTGACCACCCCCAAGAAGGCCGGTAGACCCCCTCCCGGCTCAACAGCCAAGAGGCCGGTAGAAGACCAGCCACCCACTAGCAACGATCAAGGACAGTAATCATGCCAGAAGGTAGAGACATATACAGAGACGGTAGTTTACGTGCTGATCGTTCATACAACTACGTCTCAGCAGGCACAGAAGGAATGTGGGAGGGCGTTGGACAGGTGGTTTCCGGTGCTGCAAATATCGCCTTCGACCCTCTCGTCATTGCAGGATCAGCCGGTTACTACGCTGGTAAGAAGGGACTGCTAGATAAGGTTGGTAGAGGTAGGAAAGGTCCTCCCCCTAGGAATGACCGATCACTGCCACCTGATGATCCATTTAGGAGTTAACCATGCCAGAAGGTAGAGATACAGACCGTACCGGTTCCGAGCGTGTTGATAGAGCCACTGGTAAGAGAAAGAAGTCCAAGGAGTGGCAGGACTTCCACGATCCCACCCGTCCGTTTACGGATGAGTCGGTGTGGCAGGCAGTCGCTGATGCCAACGACTTGGACTACAACGATATCGCTGACGGCGATCTGGCGGATTACCTCTAATGCCAGAAGGTTCTGATGTGTCTCGTGATGGCAGTGCTCGTGGTGACAGGGGCTACGACTACTCTCACCTGAAGATTCCTGCTGGTGGTAAGAGTGTTACTGTCCGTAACTATCTGAAGAACTGGTCCGACCTGTCAGAAGAAGGAGTTGACGTTGGCGTGGAGTGGAAGCATAACGGCGTGGTTGACACCATTCAAGATGCCTCCCGTTCGGCGGTTGAGAGTATGCTGGACTACCAGTACATTACTCCTAAGGATACTGTTCGCCTAATACCCGAACCTGAAATGAGAAGTCTCTAAATGTCTGAGGGTACCTCTGCTAACGCAGCAGTATTCGCTAACTGGAACAGCCCATCCCAACCACCGGGGGCTGCGACCACCGCTTCCCTAGGACCGGCTCCGAACTTCCGCAGTGCCAAGGATTACTTGATCTCTGGTTACCGCACAGGCGTAGAGACCCAGTTCCCAGACGGCTATCTGGGTCCGATGGAGGGCAACAGGCGGGCCGACAAGATTCTGGGCCACATTGAGCGCATGAACCTACGACAGTACAGTCGTGGTGTTCACAAGGGTGAGAGAATCAACCCATCAGATTACCTGTGGCCAGCGGAGTTTAATAAGTTAACCAACATCCAACTGGAATCTGAAGGTAAGAAGTTCGCACCGGTAGGCACTTACGCTCCTCCTCTCACAAATGATGGTAAGATTAGTGGTGCAGAGTCTATGCGTAGATCCCAGCCGGGCTCTGAGAAGATTCCTGTCAATCCAGAAAGGCAGTCAAGGCTAAGGCATATGCTGCCGCTTTATAGGTGACCACCATGCAAACACATAGACCACAGTTTCCCGATGATAGAACCACTCCCGGTACTGGCCGGAGAGAGCAGGTTGAGAAGGACGCCGCCGAGGACCCTAACCCTGTCAACCGAGCGGTCTACCGCCAGTGGTTGTATCAGGATAAGATTTCCAACCTTCAGGGTATCGGTGGGGATGACATGGATGACATAGAGTTTGCGGCGCTATCCGGTGACGCCGGTCCCAGAGTATAGGCCCTAGGCCGTATGCCATCCTACCTTGACAGGCAGCGTCTGATTCGGGACGAAGATTCTGCTGCCCCAGACACACCCCTAGGGTTGGAGATTCCTGACGACAGGAATCCTGCTGCGTTCTCATACCGGTACAAGAAAGATGGGCCAGCCGCTCCGGCCCCACGGAAGCCGTCTACCCCTGATGTGCAGTACAGTCGTTCAGGTAAGCCGATGATCTGGCGTAAGGGACAGGAAGCAGACCCAGCGGTAACCCGTACCCGTGCTCGTCTACTCAACAACTCAGACTTTGAAGGTCGCTTTAGAGACCGTTCCCCTACCGCCCCCCAGTCCACCGCCCCTGACAAACCACAGTCCATCCCGTGGATGAAAGCCCCCGAAGCCGAAGTAGCCCAGCCTGAGGCCTCCCACTCCGAGAGTACCGACACTCTGTGGGATAAGGGTAGGGAGTTCTGGTGGGATGATATGTCGGAGGTGGAGCAGGGGGAGAGGGTAGAACTACTAGCACAGCGTCCCCGTAATATGCACAGGGACATTACTGAGTTTGAATCCTTACAGAATCTAATGTCAGAGACCCCCGGGGAGACTCGGGGTACCGAAGAGGCTATGGACTCCATGGTTGGTCCTCGTGGGACTCGGACACACATGCGTAACCAGACCCCCAACTACTGGCCGGGGTCAACCGATCCCCGAGAGTTCGACGCCGACTGGGACCCAAGAGAAGCGGTAGTTCATCCAGATAGAGCCGATAACCGTAGGAATCGCTTGGTTACTTCACGTGGTGCCCCACCTCGGCTAATCAGCGCCATGGACAATATGTTCCAAGAACATACAGGAGAGAACAATCCGTTTGCAGGCCCAGAAGCCAGTAAGCGAATAAGGAAATAATGAGTAACGAGAAGATCACGCCCGGTGGCAGTCCTATTGCCCAGTCCTTCCCGATGCAGCAGTATCGGCAGAACAAGAAGCCTTGGCAGACCCGTCAGGAGTACTTGGTTGACATCGCTCTGGAGTCGGCAATCTCCGACCCCGAGACCATCAGAAAGATAAGGCCGGTAGTTCCCCAGCAACTGATGCCGGAGAGCCGTGGGTTCGGCAAGTTTGAGCCAAGTATCCACACCGTCATTAACACCTCCCGTGAGGCACCCCAGTACCGCTCTTGGGTGTCTGGAGCACCGGTCATGCTTCACAATGGTTCTCTTGTTGACGATACATTCTCCGGCTCTGACCGGTACACGATGCAGCCTATGTGGAACTAGGACAATGACTGAAAGAATGGTAAACTAGTAGTATGGCAGCACGGTACGTTAACCCAAGTAATGTGGTCGCTCAGGGTCAGAGTTTCTATACTGGTCTTGGTGACCAAGATCAGCAGAAGTCTGGCTCCGGCCCCAGCATCTCATCTGGGACCCAGCAGATGGCTGGTACCGGCCCCGGCCTCTCATCGGGCTCCTACGCTGGTCACGGTGGTGGTGGTGGTACCAATGTCATGGGTAGGGGTTCCGGTGGCTCTGCTGGGGTAGGAGCAGACCGTACCGGTAGTGACTCTAGTAAGTCTTGGAACTACAAACCCCAACTGAATATACAAATAGCGAGGGATGAGGAGAAGAAGAGGGGCGGACCCGAAGGCGAGGTAGACCCGCCTAAGCCTGAAGAAGGGGGCGTTAATGGCCCAAATGGCCCACCCGTAAACCCCGGTAGGGGGCGTCCAAGGCAGCCGCAGGGAGGGGCTCTGGAGCCGTACAAAGGTCCGTTCATTCCCGGGACAACCACCCCCAAGCGTATCCGTCCAGACTGGGATACCGCTGGTGGTCTCTTGGGTGGCGACGGTGGCACGCCCAACTTTGATGCGGCTACTGCCCCTAAGCCACTCCAACTAGGTCCCGGCACTCCGGCACTAGGTGGAGGCTCAAAGCCAATGGGTGAACTAAACCCCGGCTCAAAGCCAATGGGTGAACTAAACCCCGGCCCGAGAGCCCCCCGTGAGCCATCGCAGACCCCCGGAGCGATTCGCGGGCGGGAACGGCGAGCCAAGGCGAGGGATGAGAGGGAGGCCCATGCGGACTTTAGGGCGGCGGTTAACCCCGCTACAGGCACGCTGTTTGGCACCCCACACCGGAACGTCTCTGGCCCGATTAGTAGTGGTCTCCCGACACTGGGCACCCCAATAGGAGGAGCATCAGGCAGTCGAACTAACGGTCGCCCCGCTTAGTCCACCACATTCCACTTGAAACCTGATAGGATATACACATGGCAGTTAACGAATCCCGCTCAATGAATCAGAACATGGCACAGGGTAAATCCGACGGCCAGCGCAAGTCCTATACACCAGACCGTGGTGGTGAGGTAGACCTGACCAGCGTTGTTACTCGCTCCCGGGAACTGCCATGGCACTATGGCTTGGACTCGTCTGGCTTTCCGGTTCATATCCAGACTGATTCGGCTATTGAATACCAAGAAGACTAACTAACAGTCAAATAACTGGAGTACAACTTATGCCACGCCTACTGGTGTGCAAGCCCTGCGGGACCCTGTACAACATGCTGGACTATGACGGTCCACCTGAGTACGACATGGAACTTCAGGAGATCATCAAGAAGCATTTGCATCAGGCTAACGATCCTCGTCCTGAGTCGCATATGTCTCAAATCTTCCGCTGTGATGATGACACAGCCTCCAAACTTGACATGGAGACAGAGGTCAAGAAGGAGTTGATGAAGAACGAAGTCGAAGTCCGTGAGATGCGTAATGACCTCAAAGAGGACGCTCTCAAGTGCTTCTCCAAGCATGGTCGCCCCAAGGCCGACTGCTTGGACTACTGCGGTGAGGACAAGACCGTTGGACGCAAGATGGGGGTACCCAAGGAGCACCGTATGTACCTCTGTATGTTCTGTCCGGTGCAGGAGTACTACCAGTACAAGATTCGTGGGGCAAAGGGGTTGTATAGCACTAAGCACGACACCTTCGACAAGTTAGTAACTCCAAAGACCAGCAATAAGAAGTTGTGGAAGCCTAGGGGCTGAGTTGATAATAGTCACCATGGATACGTTGGCTCTACCGTCTGCAAACGTGGGCGAGAGGAAACCGAGCATCGAAGGCCGGAGGCTCTGGAACCTAATGTTCCAACAGTACAGCGGAAGTATTATTCTCATCGCTGACACCAATGACAATAAGGAACACTTAGAGCACTGGCTGAAGTCAGAGGGCTATAAGCCCAGTATGATTGACTATGCAGTGGACAACACTGCGAGGTCTAAGGTACAGGCGGCAAATAGGCTGAGGAATGCGTTTGGTAACCTCCACTGGTTTGTGGACATAGACCCATACTCTGCTCAGTTGGCCATCGAAGAGGGACTCCCCACCTTGATCACGATTGCTCCGTCTGTACCACGGGCTGAGTGGCGCAGTGACAAGAGTACGGAGAAGCAGTCGTGGGGTGACCTGATCCTAGAGATTGACCGGCAGAGGATTATGCGGGCCGAGGCTAACTGGGGAGAGAAAGAGTGAAGGTCTACTTCGGTGGTGCTGAGAAGGGTTCTTACTTATCTATCCTCCTGTCTGCTGGAGTCACATCATTCGGGGTGAACCTCACCCAGTTAGCCATTCCCAAGAGGAAGGCACTAGTACTCTCTGAGAAGTTCAAGGGGGGTGACATCCTTGTGTACCTTTCAGAAACCGATGAGGACATCCATAGGTTCGATTCGTTCGTTAGGCAGCATGAGGAGGATCTTGACGTAGTCATTTGTCCTCCCGACTACGATGGCTCATGGCTTGGGGCCAAGCAGGTACCTATCTGGAATGATAAGGAGGACGTAGAGAGGCTCGCTTGGCTGTGCCAGAAGCACGGAAAGGTGGCTTTAAGCGACCGTGCCATCACTGCAAAGACTCTCCCCCGTATCAACCAGTTACACCAACGCTGGGGCACGGAGATGATTGCTCTCACGTCTAAGATCGACTCCATTGAAGCAGGACCGTGGAGTGCTGTGGTGGTTGGATCATGGACATCAGTAATACGCTATGGAGAGACTCAGGTGTGGGACGGGCACGGGCTTCGCCGCTACCCAGCACAGCAGAAGGAGTCAGCCCGCAAGAAACACCGGGCAGACATCCTCCGGTTGGGGGTGGACTACAGCGAGGTAATGGATGACTCTGTTGCGGCCTTGGGTCTCCTCTCAGTACGGTCTTGGACAGAATGGTTGTGCGCTGAATCTTTGGGCTATGACCCCATCAGTGGTGGTGGTGGGTCGGGTGAGCAGGACCCCGATAGTGATCAAATACTTACTATCAGGGGTAATGACCATGACGACGATAACGGGTCACCGGGTACCCTAGATGTTGCTATCGGGGGTGTTGTTAGCAGGCACGAAGACGACAAATCGTTGTTACCCGGTGTGGGTCTTGAGACAATCACCTCTTTGGGAGAACAAACCACTGATGAGCATGGGGTTTACACCGAAATATCCCCAACTGTAGTCAACACCTTGGCCAGCACTGGGTCGATATTTAGGAACTGTAATAGTTGCTATTTAGCCTCCCGATGTCCCGCATTCAAGGAACATGCGGATTGTGGTTACAAGTTGCCCGTAGAGATCCGCACGAAGGATCAGTTGAACGCCGTCATGCGAGTGATGATTGAGATGCAGGCGAGCCGTGTTCTGTTTGGACGATTCGCTGAGGAACTGGAGGGTCAGGGACTTGACCCAACGCTCTCTGCCGAGATGGATCGACTGTTTAGCATCATTGACAAGATGAAGAACGTGAACGAGTCTCGTGAGATGTTGTCCATCTCAATGGAGACCAGAGGTAGCAGCGGAGTGCTATCACGCCTGTTCGGCAACAAGGCTGGAGAAGTTGCTAGAAGTCTACCGGGCGGCGGTTATAACGAAGAGCAAACAAACCAGTTGCTCTCAGATATAACTGACGCTGAGGTAGTTGACTGACCATGGGGTCGGTTATCAAATACTACGACAGCGACGACGACGAGCCCACACTGGTGGACTCCTCTGGAGTTGAATACGGATATTGTATTAGAGGAGAGGTGACAGTACCACTCTCTGCCTTGGCATGGGATGGTGTCTGTCGGGACTGTACTGATTGTGATGACGAGTAGCACTAGAAAGGTAGCAGCGTGGCCGGTACTCCAGATTGGATAGAAGTTGCTCCGTGCAACGGCAAGGCACAGTTCATGTGGTACCCACCAATGGACGCCAAGGACCCAAACGTATGGTATGAGATGGGACGTGTGGTGTGCTCCACCTGTCCGGTGTGGCAGTCGTGCATAGAGTACGGGCGTGACGAGAAGTGGGGCATGTGGGGAGGACTCTCTCCGAAGGAGAGACGCAGGAAGGTGGTTACTCATGGCAAGTGGACTGACTTCAGGAGAGGCTGCCGATGTGGACCGTGCTGGGTGGCCCACGAAACCCAGATGGCCGAGGAACCTATTGACTTAGGGTTGTTGCCAAACAGTGACCAGAGCGACTACGATGATCCAAGCAGGTTCCTGTTCGACATACTCTAAGCCTGCGAGGTGGTCCATGACATTCAAGTTCATAACTGCTATCCTATTATGTGCAGTCCTCATCGGCTGCCATCCCATATACGGGGGTGAGACTGGTATCGACCTAAGTGAAAGCCACACGTGGAACGCTTTGGGACCGGGGTTCGATTCCCCGCATCTCCACTCGGTAGTCGGCGGGGACGCCGTCCCCCTCACCACCGCCTCCCCGTCGGCTACCACCCTCACTACTACTACTACTACTACTACTACTACAACTCCCCCTGTTACCACCACCACTCAGAGCATGTTGCACACACGCTATGACTACTACGAGCACAGCCCTCGGGTCACTGAACTACAACTGGAACTGGGAATGAAGGTAGTAGACGGTGTCTATGGGCCCAACACCCGACGTTCGCACATAGACGCTATGGGAGGCTCCATGAGCGTCCTGCTTCGTAACTACCCCGAGATGCTGAACGGCGATGAGCCATGTTCGCACGGGTGCATACCGGGTGACGAGCATTATGAACTCCCGACGCTGGGGGCACTCATCAACGAGTACTTTCTCCCTGAGGACCGTGCGCTCGCTCAGAGAATCGCCTTCTGCGAGTCCAGTGGACGGAGTTGGGATGTTGGTTCGGACGTGGTGTCCGACGCTCTCGCCGTCGGCTGGTTCCAGCACCTAGCCAAGTACTGGGAGGAACGCTCCGAGAAGGCCGGATGGGACGAGTACCACCCCTTCCACGGTGAGGCTAATGTAGCCGTGGCTGCGTGGTTGTTTTACAACAGCGGGGGTCACCACTGGAACCCGTCGAAAGCATGTTGGGGGGGAAAGGCGTGAATGATTCTGAGTGGGAACTGACGACCTCTGAGTGGTTCTGGGTTGAACTAGCGGAGGTGAACCCAGATGCTGTGACCTTCGATGGGTTCACCGAGTGTGTGGTCGGTTATGCCTCCCAGTTCACCAGCGAACCGGTGGTGGTTTACGACCATGAACTGATGGTGGAGCAGTTGGTGAGGGAAGACAGCATGACATACGATGAAGCCCACGAATACATTAGTTTCAATGTTCAAGGGCTGTGGGCTGGTGAGTTCACTCCTATGATTATGAGAAAGCGGCCATGAAGAAGTTTGTAATAAACTGGTACGTAACCATTATTCCGGTTGTGGTCATACTCGCTTTAAGTCTGTTTATCGTATACCTGATTATGCGTGAGGATGTGGGACTAGGGTTGTGGTGACCAAGATAGTGGTATTCTATTGTCTATGCCAGTTTCATTCCCATTCCGTAGTCCACAGCATAATCGCAAGGCTCTGTCACGTCACAGGGCCGACTCCGCTTTAGAGGGTAATAGGGGGGATGACCCC
>Ga0302119_10000163_pt1 | contig 27723 bp, 32 predicted proteins | sample AG5_Tmax_MG_FD_203114 | JGI IMG/M metagenome (GOLD analysis project Ga0302119, IMG submission 203114) | Marine microbial communities from Western Arctic Ocean, Canada - AG5_Tmax | ecosystem: Environmental > Aquatic > Marine > Oceanic | place: Canada: Western Arctic Ocean | collected 2017-10-01 | reverse complement strand
ACGAGAAACCAATAATATATTCATCATAAATTAGTTATGACTATATTAGCCGATTGCTTGGCTTATTTTTTAAGGAACTTCCAGTTCGAGACCCGAAAACATTAAAAAAGATTGAACATTTAGTTAAGTTCCATTAGAAACCTGCAACGGATGAGTTTTCATAGCTCCAAAATACCCAATTCTGTCCCTGCCAGCCTCTCCATGAGGAGTGTTGGCCAAGGCAGGGTCGTGGAGGGAGCTGGGAAAAAGTTCAGCCGGATTCGCACAACCACATCCACGCAGGATCTCCGAAAATTTGACCGATTGGAGATGGAAGGCACCCACCCCACCGCGACCACGGCGGGGGCCATCTACCAAGATCATCGGGGTGCCATGGCAGGTTTTAGAGCGATCCTCATCTGAACTGACAACTAGCTCATGCACCCCATCTGGTTTCACCCTTACCCAGTTGGCGGCACGCAGAACCCGGATCTTCCGGGGCATCGTGTCCGCCCATCTCTGCTCACTCTGTAATCATCCATGAGTGCTGCCCCTCAACGTTCCCCGGCCTTGCCCCAGGCTCAACAATTGAGGGTATTTCAACCTGGAATGTCGGGATTGGAGCTTCTCAGCGTTGCCTTTGAAGCCTGCGATGGTCGTGGAGTTTCCGATATTCAGTTTCGATCCAAGCGCCCGATCTACATCGAGACCAACGAGGGGATGGAATGCCTTGATTTTCTGGGGTTTCTTTCAGATCAGGATGTTCTCGAAGTTTATAAGGAATTTGTCCGTCGGCAGGAAGAATCTGGTCACGGATTTGGCGGAGCGGCTCAGCCAACCAGGGAGGACGACAAGATCGTCCGGGCCCTGCAGCGCTTTCAGGAAGCGAGGGTCGATGACTTCTCTGCCGACGGAGTGCAGTATGCCAACAACACGAAAATTTCGGGCCGCCTGCGGATTCAGGCTCACCTCTCGGCCTCGGGACTTGGCATCACTTGTCGGATCTTGAGCGATGTCATTCCGCCGCTTGATGTCCTCGGAATCGATCCCGACACGACGGAGTCCCTGAAGCGGGCCGTGCTCCGTCGCGCAGGCCTTTGTCTCGTGACTGGACCAACTGGCTCCGGAAAGTCGACGACTCTCGCATCCCTCATTGACTGGCTTCGCAAGACGGAACCCAAACACATTGTCACGATCGAAGATCCAGTAGAGTACCGTTACCCGGCAGACATGGAGCACCCCAACTACCCGGATCATCGGGCGATGGCTCCCTGCATCGTTACGCAACAGGAGGTTGGGCGTGATTTGGCCAGCTTCCGACAGGGCCTGAAAGACGTTCTGCGGAAAGCTCCGCACGTCATTCTACTGGGAGAGATTCGCGACCGTGATGCGATGGATACCTGCCTCGAAGCAGCGCAAACTGGCCACCTTGTGCTCTCCACTCTGCACACGACCGGGGCAGTGAAGACGATGGGACGTATCCTGGAGATGTATCCCCACGAGAAAACCTCTGCCATTCTCAATCGATTGAGCGAAATGATGATCTTCATTCATTCGCAGGGACTCTTGAAGGGGAAGGATGGCAAGCGGGTTCTCACCTACGAATTCCTACAGAACAATGACGATGCGGTGGCAAGCGCCATCGCCAACTACGCCGCGGGATCAAACTCCTTGGAGGACGTGATCAGGCGTGCCGGCAACATCTCTTGGGATGACAACCTGGCCAACCTCCTCAAGCGAGGAATCATCGACGAAGACACTTTTGAGGCCACTCGAATGAACCGGAATGATGAAGATGAAATCTAACCGGTGATCTTGGAAACCTCGAAAAAACGTGCGTACTCGTGCGCATCATCAACCAAAACAGACAACGAAACCATGACACTGACACACACCCAAAACACCAAGAAGTCCGGGATGACCCTCATTGAATTGACGGTCGTTATCCTCGTCCTTCTTTCACTGATCAGTATCCTCTTCGTCGGCGCCCGCGCCTGGAAGAGGGGATCTGACCGCGCCGGATGTATTATGAACATCCGCAACGTCCAGCAGGGAATGCGTTCCTTCCAGAACATGAACGGTCACAGCGCCGGCGATAATGTCACTGGCGCCCAAACCGAAATCGTGGGCACAGGCAAGTTTGTCGAGACCCCTCCATCATGTCCGGCTTCTGGCACCTACACCATCGGTGGAAACGCTCTCCCCGGCGTGGGTTCGCTCTACATGACGTGTTCACTGGCAGTCCAAGACGGTCACGAGCCGTCCCGCTTCTCTGACTGGTAAGAACATTTTGCGGAAGTTGGCGCCGGAATTTCTCCGGCGCCGGCTCGTCCGGTTCCCATTTCCTGTTTCTCAGGCCGAGATTCCGGAGGTCCCACCCCTCCGGTTCATTGGGAGACAATCCCCACCCTTTCTCCTGTTATGGACTCCCTGGTCCACCCCGCTCAACTATCTGTCTGGCAACGATATCTTCAGGCCCGTCGTCTTCACAAGGAGACAAGTCGCTCGAAGAATTCCGACTGCTACCGTGACGCTCTGGATCTAGAGTGCCAGCTGCATTTGTTTCTTGAGGGAGACGCGATTTCCGCCGCCCACATCTGTTGGGGCAATGAATCCAAGAAAAATTGGAATCAGGTTGAGGTCCCCGCCCTTGATTTGGGTGAAGACGAACTTCAGGAGTATCTTACGACCATTCGGAGTGAGTTCACCAAGGTGAAGTGCCGGGCCCTTGGAGTGGTTCTTCACTTGGCGGATGAATTTGCAATCTCCGAGCTCGCTCATGCCAATGAGAAGCCTGAAGACCTCAGCGAGTTGAGTAACCACCTCATCATTGCGCCGCAGGAGGTTCTAGAGGATCACAGCGTTTCGACCGATGAGCTCGCCTTTAGACTCTTCCCATACCAGGGTGCAAAGTCGGGCCAACTCTACGGCTCCGCAATTACGATTTCACGAAAGCACCATGAGTTTCTCCGGCAGATTCGGCTGGTTGGAGAGAAGCTGAATTTCCCAATCGGCACGACTGCTCTCAGTGCTCCCTTGGTGGCACTTGCTGCTCTTCCCCAGCTGGCTTCCCAGCTTCCTTCTCAGCCGTTCAGTATCTTTTTCTCGTACATAACGTTTTCCGTCATCGCTTTTTTCACGGCCGATGGAGATCTCGTGATGCTGCGTTCGGTCCGCCATCACGCCGGCGGAGCCCCGCCCCATGTCGCGAGGATTATCCAGACCATGGGAGCAGCCTTGGAGCTCGCCGAGCCGTTGGTCTACGTCCTCCCCCTCTCGCAAAAGGAAGGGGGAAATATGGCAGTTCTTCCAGAATTGCCAAATGCCTCCATTCTGAACTGGCGTGAATCCGCCCAGTTCAATGCGGAAGTTCCTCTTGAATTTCAGGGGCCCTCGCTCCTGACCATGAATGAGGATTCCGAGGGTTTGGCGGCCTCCGCAACCTTCCAAGGAATGGCGGAGCAGAAATGGGCCACTCAGGATTTTCTTCCCCCCACCAATGAGGAAGCAGACCTCTACCCCTCGCAATTGGAGATGAGGGCGCTGCGTTTTGGAGGCTGGGGCCTCCGGATCGGCGCGGTCGCTCTGGCGGTCTTTGTGGGTTTGACCGGAGTGCGAGTTTTTAAAATCCTCAATGATGAGGCATGGCGTTATGAGCCGAATATTTCGCGAGAAGGAAATCAGATTTTGGCCTCGCAAATCCGCCGCTATGAACAGTGGAATTCCTACCTCGCCGATCGTTCGAAAGCCTGGGTTTCGATGGAATTGGTGAATCAACTCTTCCCCGATCCCGATCGCGTCGTGCTTTCCGATATCAGGCACACGGTCCGGCCTGAGGTGGCACGTGACCAGTCGAAGGCCAGCCTGGTCAAGGAGTGGACTATCAGTGGGCTCGTCGATGATGAAACCCTGCAGCATCTCACCGTGATCAACACGACCGAAGGCATGAACCTCGTATTTGATACCGTTTACAAACTCACTGGTGACGAGTCCCTCCGAACGGACCTAGACAGCAGGAGCCTGGTGGTGAATCTCCTCGCCTCTGAGAATAAGCGCTACGATCCGAAGTTGGGACGCAAGGTGGAGAACAATTATCCGTTCATGTTCAATTTGATCATAACTCAGCGGATTTCCACCGAAGATCCCATTGCGATTCCCACCGTTGCTGCACAATGAATCCCCACTATAAAGACTCCGTCATCGTCTTCGGATTGGTAGCCCCTGTTCTCCTGGTTGTGCTCACCCTTGGACTAGGAGTTCACTTTCGGGGCAAGTTTGAGAAGACCTACGAGGCGCGCAAGGAACAATTCGATACTTATAAAATCGCCGAGGGGCAACGGGAAGTCTTGCAGAAGAAGATTAATTCCCAGGAGCCCCATTTGAATCGTTGGATGGCACTGTTTGAGAAAGCGACCACTTCCGCTGTGAGCAGCTTCTTCAGCGGGTTTCAGAAGCAGTATGAAGGGCCGGAATTTCAACTCACCTCCATCAGGCGTGCCTCGACCACGGGAGGGATCGGAGGCGCGAGTGAACAACCGTCCATTCAGCTCCAGCTCGGCTTTCGAGGAACTTTCCGAGCCCTGCAAAACGCATTCTTGGAACTCGAGACACGGATGCCTCAGCTCCAATTGGATAGCTTTAAGATTTCGGTCGATCAGCCAAATAAAAAGGTCCTGAACATGAATCTCATCTACACCGCTTGGCAGAAATAATGAAAACGATTTCATTTTCCATTTTCGTCAGTTCATTGATCTGGGTTGCCGCGACGAACGCAAATCCTGATCAAGAGGGGAAAGCTGAGACCGAGGTTTCTCCGTCCCGCTTCCTTGCTCAGGGGCTTGGGGTTGACCAAAGGATCGAAAAGCTGAAGCAGCGACTCGCGATCAACAAGCGTGAGCGTGGACCATTTGGTCTCAACCAGATTCCCAGCAAGACGCCGGTTGACTCCGGTCCACTGAAGGAAACGTTGAGGAAGACGCCCTTCCACGAGTTCATCAATGAGATCCAGATCTCAGTGATCAACGCGAAGGAGAAGGAATTTCTCGTTGGAGCACGCATGTTCCGCCTTGGTCAGGTCTTTCCGATTGCTCGCGGAAAGGAACGCCTCTCGGTGGAGATTCAATCTGTGAGTCAATCGCGAGTTGCCTTCAAGAATCTCCAAACAGGGGAGGTCGCTGTGCGACGGTTGGACGGTCTTCCAAATGGAATCACGGCCTCTGTGAGATCTCTCAGCGTTCCAGGCGTCACGCCAAATAACCGCGGTGAACGCGCCACTCTTTACCTCAAAGGCAACACTCTCCCTCACACTCCCTAATTCACTGATTTACCAACAAGACTACCCCTTATGAAAATGAACAAACTGCTGTTCCCATCCCTTCTGTTGAGCGTTGCCCTTACTCACGGGCAGAAGGTGCTGGCTCCTGTCGCTCCGGACATTCCGGGACCTGAGCCGATCATCAGCCCTCCCGTGATCGATCCGTCGGCTCCGGGTGTGGTTGATTCGTTCGAGCCTCCCCCTGATCCACTGGGAGGGAATACACCCGTCAGCGCTCCAGCCCTTTTGGAGCTGGGAGATTTTTCTGATCAAGCCCCTCCTCCTCCTGACCCAGTGGGAGAGGTCGTGACGACAGGAACCCCCATTGGGGACGTTGGTCAGATCGAGGAGGATAATGGAGGATTCCTCATCAGCGGTGCTGCGCTCAACGACATTTTCCAAATGTTGGCCAAGCGTGCCGACAAGCAGTTCTTCCACAACAATAGTCTCATCGGGCCCGAATTCGAGGTGAGTGGACATCTCCAGGGTGGGGACCCCTTGCAGCAGATGGAAGAACTGGGATTCATGTATGGGTTGACGCTTTATCAAAAGGGAAACACCGTCTATGCGCTCAATTCGGAGCAGTTGAACCGGTTGCCTGCCACCGAGTTTATCTACCAGCTTCGCTACTTGCGACCGGACGACATCGAGACGATCAAAGCGTTGATCCAGCCAATGTTGTCACCCTCGGGGATTGCTAACTACGAGCCCAAGACCAATACGATCATCATCATTGATTCTGCTCACCAGGTTGACCGGGCCAGGGATCTGCTGACCTCGGTGGACAAGGCCAAGGGTCAGATTCGGATTGAAGTGAAGATCCTCAGTATCAATAGCTCGGCCGGAGAACGCAAAGGTGTTGATTGGTCATCGAGCCTTGGCGCTGCCGGCGTTCCCTTGGAAACCATTGGGAGCCTCAACGCTCTCTTTGGACTTGATAGTGCATTGGCTGCGGCAGGGAGCCTGAGCGGGAAAGTGCTCAGTGGATCGGATAGCCTCGCAGGGGACGGTTCGATCGTGCTCTCACCAGTGCAGCTCAATGGAGTTCTTCGTGCGCTCCAACGAGGTGGACTTGTTACCCAGACGTCAAATCCAACCTTGATCACCGAGGACAACGAGCAGGCAACGATTTCCCTGATCGATCGTGTTCCGATCATCACGACGACCATTAACGAAACTGAAGTCAGCAACCAGGTAACCGAAGAAGTACGCTACCAAGTGGACCTGAAGGATCCCACTGGTGATCCGACGACTACTCGGGAAATTGGAGTGACGGTGGCCGTGACCCCGAACTTGCTTCCGGATAAGACGATCCGCATGAACATTCGCCCGCGTTCCGCTCAGATCGTCGAAGAGATTATCGGACAAAGCGGTAACAAGTACCCGCGGGTCAGTGAGGCCATGATCGAGAGTATCACCAGGATTCCCGACGGACACTCACTCATCATTGGTGGATTCTACGGCCAAGTGAAGACCAGGGAGAATACCAAGGTTCCGATTCTCGGTGATATTCCGGGGATCAACTTTTTCTTCAAGAGCAAGGAGGCGGCCAAGGAAACAACAAGCCTGGTGTTCGTTGTCACTCCCACTTCCTACGATCCTGGATCCATCGTGCAAAACTCTGCGAACAACAGGGCCATTCGCGATGACTTGAGTATCAAGCCTGGCCATGACTGGATTGAAGAGTCCCTTCCCGGTCCTGCACACCTGCCGGATCTGGATCGGGCCTTGAAGGACCTGAGGCCCAGACAGCGTGATCATCAGCCGAGTGCTGAGGAGTTGAAAATCAAACTGAAGGGCGACGGACGAGCCAAGAGTAGTGGAATTCGTCATGCGGGTCTCAGGTTTCACCGCAAGCGGTAGACGTCGAGAGGTAACATTAAACTGAAGCTCCTGTGAACGGTAACGACACTTCGGTATTGGATGGCGTAGCTAACCAGCGCAGCGCCCCTCCTGCCACCGACCCAATTTGCCTAGATCAAACCAGCAAGCTATTGCAGGACCATGGTCTGGCCACCCCAGATGAGCTTCGCCAACTCAAGGATCACGGCCTTGCCCCGCTTCGAGGGCCAAGGCCGTGGGACCCGTTGGAGTTTCTCGCCGCCATGCGTGTGCGGGATCCCGACGCCCGATCAGTAGAAGTTGAGAGACTTGGGCGCGCTCTCTCCCAGGCTATGGGACAGCAACTGACACTGATTCCCTTTGCAAGCAGGATGCCCACACCAGCCGCATTTTATGAGGTCAACAACGAGTTGTCGACCGCTTGCGAGCGACTGATGACGCCTGTCCTCTACGCAGAAGAATCCGAGGTGATTGGAATCGGCTCGATCAATCCAGTTTCGCTGAGAATCGCATCGCAATTGATCATTCATTCTCTCAGTGAGCGAATTGGGACCAATCCGGTGATCTCCCGAATGTTGCTCCACCATCATGGTTGGATCTCGCTCTGCCACAAACAATTTGGGATATGATTGAATTCGACGGCATTCAGTTCAACGACCTGATCAGCGGGCGCGTCATGGACGCCTTGGCTGAGCACGATCCCTCTCTCGCTGAGCTTGGGCATGACCAAGTTCCCAACCGCGTGTCGAGGCCACTGTTCATGTCGGCAATTGCCCAGATAAACGGTCTCCCGTTTCTGCCCAAGTGTGCGGAGTTCTGTGAGTCAGAGCTCCTAGACGCCTGCGACCCGGCTCTCTTGACGAGAGGAGGATTTACTCCGCTTTGTATTCACGGCGAGCGCTTGATTGTTGCGATTTCCAATCCCTGGAGCTCGCTTCCGGATGAGTATCTCCCCCCGCGTTTTCCTGATCTTCAGATCGACAAGGTAGTCACCCTCAGCAGCGAAATCAGTCGTGCGATTGAGCGGGGTTCTACCATGGCCGGGCCCAATCGCTCCCAGCTCGAATCCATCAATGTCGAGGACATGGAAGATGGCCTGCAGGACTTTGATGTTACGTCGGAATACGAAGAACCCATCGCCCAGCTAGCGGCGACAATTTTGGCCACAGCGACGAAACTGCGCGCCTCGGACATTCACTTCAAAGTTGAGAAGGAGTCTTTCTACTATTCGTTTCGAATTGATGGAGACCTTGGCGAAAAATTCGAGATTCCCATGAAGTTAAAGGATCGCATTGATGCCTTTTTCTTGAATCTCATGAAGCTCGCAACGGAGACCAGAAATACAGTTCCGGGAATTTCAGGACGCTTCACTATTTCCTACTATCATCGGCCCATCGATATTCGCTACGAGCGCCACCGGACCTACCGGGGCTATCACATCACGATGCGCCTCTTGGATAAGAGTCACATTAATGTGAAACTGGGAAAGGGCTCCCTGGCGTTTGATGATGAGACCCTTTTCGAAATCGAAAGGGTGATGAGAATTCCTGCGGGAATTATTGTGATGAGCGGTCCCACCGGCTCCGGCAAGTCAACCACTCTCAACGCCATGCTCAGAGAGTTGAACCGTCCCGACGTCAACATCCTCACCCTGGAGAATCCGGTGGAGGATGAGATTGCGGGGGTTACTCACTGTGATTTGAAGAGTCCCGCTGAGTTCAAGCCGATGATCACCAGCTTCATGCGGAGTGATCCGGATATCATCCTGATGGGGGAGGTTCGTGACAAGGAGTCCGCCGAACTGGCGATTGAGGCTGCGGTAACGGGGCACAAGGTCCTGACGACGATTCACACTCCCCGTGCATCGCAAATTATTGAACGATTCGAACAACTGGGGATCGAGCGCTGGAAGATTGCGCAAACCCTGAAGGCTGCTTGTGCTCAACGTCTGATCAAGGTGCTCTGCTGCGAATGCAAGATTCCCCAGAAGGGAATCAATGAGAGCGATCGGCGGACCTTCAATCTTGGCGAAGAGTGGGCTGATGTTTCCTTGTTCTCCCCCCGCGCAGGCGGATGTTCGGAGTGTCGGCAGACGGGCTACAGTGGGCGAACGGCCATCCTGGAGATCATTCCCATCACGCCTCGCGTTTCGGACCAGCTGTCGAAGGGGGAGATCAGTCCCTACGATCTTGAGATGATGGTTCTTAAGGATGGAAGTCTTCCGAACCTCAGGCGAAGCGGTCTTCGACTTCTCGCTGACGGTCAGACCGACCTGCAGGCGATTAGTAAAACAATTGACATGACATATTCCGATGAGTAACGGCCCTGCTACCAGTACAATTCAATCTCCTTCTGGGAGAGTTGCCACGGTCAGGGCTCCGGCGACTCACAAGAAGTCGAAGAAGAATTACTTCAAGAAGGAGGAGCTCATTCACATGTTTCGAGGGCTGTCCTCAATGCTCAAGGCTCAGATCAACACATCGGACGCCTTGAAATATTACAGCCAAGGGCTTCCCAACAAGGTTTTGGGCGCCGCTCTTGAAAAGATTCGTCTTGATACGGAAGCTGGCATCTCTGTCCACGAAGCATTCAGAAAGACGGGTCGCTTTGATGATATGACGATTGGATTGATTCAGGCAGGGGGAGACTCAGGCCAGCTGAATCGTGCCTTCCGGGAACTTGCAAATCGTCTGAAATCAGAACTTCATTTTCGAAAAGAGGTGAGGAAGGCCGTCTTGATGCCGGGGATTGTGATCTCCGTCCTGATTGGTGCATTTATCGTGTCCCAGATCAAAATTGTGCCGCAGGTTGAAGGGATGCTGGAGCAGGTCAAACAGAAGCCAGACGGGATGACTGCAATCGCCTTCAAGGTAAGTCATGCGACGCAGGCACTCTGGCCCTTTGTTGTGATCGGACTGATCGGATGTGGGGTGGCGATTTGGCGATCGGAAATCGTACGCAATGCGATCACTTCTCTTGCCATGTCAAAGTGGCGGTTGCTAAGCATGCTTGTGATGAGTCTGCGGCAAATGACCTTCCTGTCCACAATGGAGCTTCTCTACTCGAACGGGATCAACCTCGCCAAATCCATCCGAGTGGCTGCCAACTCGGTAAAATCAACGCCGTTGTATCCTGAACTCCGCCAAGCAGCCGATCAGTACGAGCACTCTGGCGTGCCCCTTTCTCTTGCCTTCAGCAAATTTACATCGGTTGACGAACAGGTCGTTCACATGTTGGCCATCGGGGAGCGCTCCGCATCAATCGATAACCAGTTGAAAATGCTGGCCGACATGTACGAAGAGGAAGCGGAGAACTATATGAACGATTTTACGCAAGTGCTTAACTTTGTCGTGTTGATGGCAGCGGTCTCCCTGATTGCGGCTGTCTTCATCGGAACCTTCCTTCCGATTTTCCTGATGGGACCCAAGATGATGCAAAGTGGAATCTAAACTCTAGCGATATGCAACTTACTCATTTTGACCGCTGGTTGCGGGAGAGATTCATTTACCGCACCCATATTTATACGATGCGACTCCCAGAATCTGGTGTGCCTTCACAGGTTTTGGTCGAAGAGTTGGAGCAATCGGCCACTCGAAGGTATCGGTATCGGTTGATCGCGAACGCGAAGCATGATGTTGAGGCGCTGCTGAGCGCATTGCGGGAAGGGAATCAAATGTTTGCCACTCGGATTGTGGAAACGAATTCATGGTATAAGCCCATCATTGCGCCGAAGGGGAAGAGTTTTTTCTTCCGCTTGTTTTGGTGGCTCGTCGCGGTGTTGGCAGTTCTTGCGGTGCTCGTCCTCGGCTACATAGTGCTTACCAATGAGGAGCTGAAATTGCAGCTCATTGACTCCTTTAACCTGTTCAAAAACGGTTGATCTTTTCAACCCAACCCCCTGAAAAATGAATACTCCCTATCGAAATGAAGCCCGGGCTGGTGTCACACTGATTGAGTTAACTGTAGTGATTTTCGTTATCCTCAGCATCATGAGCGCGACGATGTACTTCGCCGGTAACATTGGGGAGTGGAACAAAGGGAAAAGAGCCTCAGTTGCGCTCCGTGAGGTATATGCTGCGCAGCGGTCGTGCCTTGCGGACAATCCACGAAAGGCGGTCTCTTCAATTACGTCGAAGGATTTGATTCCCTATCTCCCAAGCGGCGGGACTGCCCTTCCCGTAGTTGAGGACCTAAACGGAAACGTGCTTGCTTATGATGTCACGAAATCACCTCCCGCCCTGAATGAGACTGGAGGCGGAGTGTATGATCCGTCCGGATCGACAAAAGATTCACTTTGGGACGTTGGAGAATGAGAATTCGTGTTCAGCCCATCCTGGCGGTTTTTGCGTGGCTAGGATGCCTCGCGCCAGCCAGCGAAGCCGAGGAAGAAGCCCTTCCGATCGGGTATCGCTTTGTCGGGAACTACCTATTCGAGAAGCGGGTCAAGATTCGAGATGGCTTGCCATTTTCTGTCGCGAGCAAGTCGTTTGTGTGCAAGGTCTATACGGATGGCATCTCAGTGCGTGTTTATGGCCATGGCGGGGCGGAGAGCTACACTTCCTTTACCATTCACAGAAATGACGGGGTCACTGTTGGCACCGGGAGTGGAGAGCTTGAAACGATTCCTGGATTGCAGGCTCACAGTCTCGTGGGGAACATTCTGCGTCAGCTTACTCTGACCGAACAGCGGTTGGTTCTGACGAAGTTCCCAGCTCTTTCGGATGTGGTCGAAGTCACCTATGCCAATCGGCGAATTTCTCTGAGTCGCAGCGAATAATCCTTTTCCAATTTTATGAGCCAAAGCGTTTCATCTCTTAGTCCGTTGGACAGTGAGAAACCCGTTGTTCCTTCGAAAGCACCGGAGAGTGTTGAGGGTGTGCAAGGGGAGCGCTCGCAATGCACTTGTCCGCGTTGCGGGATGTATCGCTGCTACCCTGCCCTGATGTTGCTGAGCACTATCCTGGCCGGAGTGTTTTGCTGGATGTACGTGACGAAGCCGGTCTTTTTATCTTCACCTGACAACCGACAACACATGGAGGCGCAGCCCGCAATCCAGGAGGTAGTGCCGGAACGGATTCAGGGAGACCTTTCGGCGCCGACCGCGGGACTCCGCGGAAACCTGGATCCTGCCGGCGCGAGTCTTCCGGGGGATTCCGCGCTCACTGGGGAGGTCGATTCGGAGACCAGTGAGGGGGCCGGTGAAACACTCCGACCGCTTGTCGTTCGGCGCAAGGGCCCCGCCCTTTTCCGACCATTCGTGGTGGGAGAAACAGGAGGAGAAAGGCCGTCTCCGAAGGAGCCTGTTGAAAGAGATCCCGCTGCGGTCCATCCCGGAGTCGCGATCGAGGAGGCAGTGGTCCAGGAGCCCATGAAGGGTGAGGGGAGAGTCCCAAGATCAGAGCTCTCCGAGGGACGTAGTGATCAGGAAGACTATCAGGTTAGAGCCTCAGTCATGGCCGATTTTTCTTTGGCCGGAAGCGGGCGCAATTCTCCAAGATTGAAACCATGAAATTTGCTCTATTCCAATTAGTGGCCAGTGGTGTCGCGCTTGGCCTCATGTGTGGTGCAGTTGCCATTCATTCGCTCCATGTTTCAGGCGCAGAGGATCTCGCCGAAGGAGGGGATTGGATGCAGGGTGGAGCGGAACGGAGATCAGGGATCATTCCCACTGCGGTGGGTCGTGGTCCCACGCTTCATTCTCAGAGTGAGCAGAGAGAGGAGGAAACAACACTCCATGCCCTTGAGGAGATCCTCGCGCGACTGCAGGAGTTGAAATCCGAGAATCAGAATCTGCATGGTGTGAACGAAAACCTTCAGGACCAGCTGGCGGAGACAAATCGAGATCTGAGCGAACTCCAGTTTAGAGTCGATACTCACAGTGAGTCCTTTCGGCCCCTTCGAACATCTCCAAACGATATTCGTAAGAACACCATTAGAGGGGCGATTCACCCGCTCCTTCCTCTCAAAGACCTCTAGGATGAGAGCCCTCTTTCTTGAGAAAGCTCGGTGGAAGGTTGGCGTTTTGAAGCGAGTGGAAGGGCGCGCGGAGTGAGAGGAAGATGAGTTTTGTGATAGCCGATAATTCGATCGATCAGGATGTTCCATGCGATGCCGAGAGGAACGGCAATGGGAGTCGGGTAGACTGCGACTCGATTGAGACCTTCCTGACATGATTCTCCGCGTTGCCGCAGTGACTGGATTCATCGGAGTAGCTCTTGGTGCCTTCGGTGCCCACCTGCTTGAGGAAACCTTGGAGGCCAATGGGCGAGTGGACATTTGGGAGACCGCTGTATTTTACCACCTTGTTCACGCGCTCGCGTTGCTCCTGATCGGCCTTTTCCCAAAACCACCCAAGGTTGTGGCCTATGTGTTCGTGATCGGCGTGATTCTCTTCTCGGGCTCACTCTACATGCTCTCCCTCACCAACATCACCAAGCTGGGAATGATTGCGCCCTTGGGCGGAGTTTCGTTTTTGGTTGGCTGGGCGATCTTGGCGTTCAAGCCGCCCATGAAAACGGTGAATTAGGCCCTGGAGAGTTCAAGCTGGGGCGGATGGACCGACGCCCCCGATTAGGGCCTTACGCCCCATTCGGGAAATCGTAATCTCGGGCGGACAGAAGTATCTCTCGGGGACTCCACAACCACCTGTTCCACGCGAAGGGTAGCCAGTCAGGCCGGCGTAAGCCCAGGGACCTGAGAGCATGCTGGGGGTCAGTTGCCGTTGCGGATGATGGGTAGTCCGCCAGGCAGGAAAATCTGACCGCCGTGAGGATGACCGCTCATCATGAAATCGAAGCCGCTCTTTGCCACGGGGGCGCAGGACTCAGGGCTGTGCGAAGGCAACCCTCGAAGATCATGGCCCCAACTCCATTTTTCGAAGGCTTGCGCGGGAATATCATTTAATTAAATTAATATTAATTAACAAGAAGGGAGTCGGTTGTGACTTTGGCATTCTTGACGATGACGCCCGGCTTTGAGATGATTGATTTCGGGCGATCCGATTGCTGTCTTCTCAGGGCCTACCTTGCCGAGTTATTGGGGGCGTTGGGAGAGGATTCGGGTGCCCCGACCTCGGGGTGTTGCGGATGACTGGACCCCCGTGTAACTCGCACGAAACGAATCGGAACATGGCAATACTGGTAGTAGGGGGCGCTGGTTATATCGGCTCGCACATGAGTTTGCTGCTCGCGCAGCAGGAGATAGAATTTGTGATCCTGGACGACTTATCATCCGGGCGCAGGGAGTCTGTTGAGGGCTTCGAGCTGGTGGAGGGCCGCTTGGATGACGTGGCATTGTTGAGTGCCCTCTTTAGCTCCCGCAACATTTCTGCGGTCATGCATTTCGCGGCCTTCATTGAAGTGGGCGAGTCGGTCGTGAATCCTGCCAAATACTATCAGAACAATGTGCACGCGACCCAGAGCCTCTTGGACTGCATGGTGGCCCACGAGATCAAGAACTTCATTTTTTCCTCCACCGCAGCGATTTTTGGAACTCCGGAGTATACCCCCATTGATGAGATGCATCCCAAGCAGCCGATCAATCCCTACGGACGAACAAAGTGGATGGTTGAGCAGATTCTCGACGACTATGATCACGCCTACGGTCTGAAGAGCGTGTGTCTCCGCTATTTCAATGCCGCCGGAGCCGACCCCGGGGGCCGGACCGGGGAGTGCCATGATCCCGAGACCCACCTCATTCCCCTGGTGCTACAGGCCGCTTCCGGGAGGCAGGAACACATTTCGATTTTCGGGGATGACTACGAGACTGCTGACGGAACATGTATTCGCGACTACGTTCACGTGGAAGATCTCAGTCAGGCCCACCTGCTTGCGATCAAGTATCTGGAGGAGGGAGGGCAGAGCGGTCGGTTCAACCTGGGCAATGGCCGCGGCTTCAGCGTGCGGGAAGTGATTGACGCGGCGGAGCGTGCGACTGGGAGGAAGATCGAGATCGTGCATGGCGACCGGCGGGAGGGTGATCCCCCAGTCCTGGTGGCAGACTCCACGCAAGCTCGAGAAGTGCTTGGTTGGGAACCTAAGTTTGGAGCCCTCGACATGATCCTCGATCATGCATGGGGATGGGAACAGCGGCACTTTCTCGGAAAGGAAGCTTGAACTTACCCTTGGGAGCCACCTGGGGTTTCTGCGTCAAGGACCCCTCTTGCCGTTGCTTGCCTTCGGAGCGGTCTTGTTCTGGCCAGTGGTAAAGTCGATGACGCACGAGCAGTTGCTAGTGCTCAGTCAGGATCGATGCAACGGATGATCGCTTGGGGAATGAAGTGCAGGCTGCGTTCCCGAAGCGTCGAGGAGGTCCCAATTGATGGCCTTTCGGCGTCTTGCCAGCACTCCGCTCTCCTGCGCGCGGAGCTGTCGGCTCGAGCCAAACGGGCCCGAGCATTCGCGTGACTCGGGAAGGTTCAACTTGACTCTCATCGTGATCATTGTCTCCTCGTAAGAAGCATGAAACGCCTGTTTCTCATGACGATCTGTTGCCTGGCGGCGTGTGCCGGGTCAGGAGAGGTAGTCGCAGAGAAGATAGACGAGGGCTTCGTCTCGATTTTTGACGGCAAGACGCTCAAGGGCTGGGAGGAGATGCCCAGCGTGCAGGAGAAAGCCTGGAGAGTGGTCGATGGAATGATCGTGGGCGAAGGGGACAAGGGGCGGGGCTATCTTGTGTTTGAAAACAAGGATCTTGCCAACTTTGAGCTCAAGCTTTGCTACCGCTTTCCAGGGAAGGGCAACAGCGGCATCAGTATTCGCGCCCGCAAGGATCCAACCGGAAAACGGTCGTTTCAAAGTTATCACGCCGACCTGGGACACCTGGGGATCGGGGGGAAAGTTTTGGGAGCTTGGGACTTTCATACTCCGGGGCGCAAGGAACATCGCTGTTTCCGGGGCGATCGCCTGGTGATCGCCAAGGATGACCAGCCCACCATCACGCCTCTCAAAGGCGCGCTGACCGCCGCCGATATCAAGAAGAGCGACTGGAACGAAGTGCACCTCATCGTCCAGGACAACACCTTCGAGTTCTTCATCAACGGCAAACTCGCTTCCGAATTCACGGAACACCTCGACCCGGTGAAGCGCCTGCACCGAGGCATGATCCAACTTCAACTCCACGACCCCGGAATGATTGTTCACTACAAGGATCTCATGCTGAAGGTCCTGAAGTAAGACTTGCGAAGTGCAGGATCGAGCACAGGAAATTTGGCGACCGCCGATGCCGTTCAGGGAAGCCACTCCCAGCGCGATCCGCGGTAGGAATGGATCTTGCATTGGGCACCCAAGACATGCCCACCGCCATCCTTGATCCGAAGCTCCGGCGAGTCGGAGCCCTCGGTCAGGAAAAGGTGAATCTCTCCCTTGGAGGGGCCGGGGTGGTAGGCGTTGAGGGCTTGGGAGTTGGCTCGATAGGCCGCGGGGTGAGAAGATCCTTCGTCGTCGGCATGACCTGGCTCGGTTGTGATGGCCCCCGGGCGGCGGCCCTTCAGCCACGCCTTGCGCCGGGCATGCCTTCCTCGAACGGATGGAGACCGGCGGTGACCACGGGCCCGAGAACGACTTGCGATTTGCCTTGAACAAGCAGTCCAAGGCGATGCTGGACGATTCTCCCCTGGTTGGGATTGGCTGGAACAACCTTGGGATTGTGAACCGCAGACCACGGGGTGAGAAGTAATCCAAGATCCTGGAAGACAGGGAGGCGGTCGGTGCTCGCCGAATCGAGAGGCGAGCAGGAGACCATGAGACCGGAAAGGGAAAGAAGCAGAACTGAAATGCGGAGCATCGCAGGGAGTGTGGAGTGTGCAGAGATGCGCGGGCAGGTCAATTTCGCGGTGGTTGCGCTTCGGCATTGGCTGCGCACGAGGAAGGCCTAGAGTGCGGCATGGATGCGCTGCACCTGTCTCCGATTGCGCACGTCGCGACCCCTTATCAGGACAAGTTTGGAGTTCCGCGTCAGTCGGGCCTGGTGCCGTCGGCGCAGGGGCGCCTGGTCTTTGAGCCCGACTATCGGAGGGAGGAGGCCGTGCGTGGGCTGGTGGAGTTTTCGCATCTCTGGATTGTCTTTCTCTTTGACCAAGTGAAGGAGGAAGAAGTGCGGTTGAGTGTGCGACCGCCCCGCTTGGGAGGGAACGAGAGGGTCGGAGTCTTCGCGACGCGCTCGCCCTTCCGGCCGAATCGCCTTGGCCTTTCGGGCTGTAAATTGGAGGCGGTCGATCGAGAGTGCAGTGACGGACCGGCCTTGCTTCTCTCGGGGGTGGATCTTGTCAATGGGACCGCAGTGCTCGATGTGAAACCCTACCTCCCCTACTCTGATTGCATCGCGGGTGCCCAAGCCAGTCTTGCACCCGCGCCGCCGGCGCGCCTTGCGGTCTCGATTGCGGAAGAGGTGCGCGCGATCTTTGAGAATTTGCCGGCCCACCAGCAGGCGGTCATTCGGGAGACCCTGCAGTGGGATGCTCGACCGGCCTTTCACGAAGGGGATCGGACCTATTATTTGCGGGTCTTTGATTGCGACGTGGCTTGGGAAGTGCGGGGGGATGGGTGTGTGGTGACGGGAATCGTGATCGTGAGCGAGTAAATCGGTCGTGGGGGATTCCTTCGATGCCACCATGCCGATGGGCGCACCCTGGTCGAGCTGCCCAACGCGCGGGTGAGGATTGTGACGCAGGAAGAGCGGAGCCGCTGAGGGCGACGGTGCGCCTCGCTTTGACTATGGCAAGCGTTGCAGGCTGGGCAATCCTCGCTCAAGGAGAGTCTTGTCGACCGAGTCGCTCAACTGCGGATCGAGGTAGAGCACGTAGGGGATGTCGTCGATGCGGATGGAGTGCAATCCGTCCTTGGGATCCTTGAGAGCGGTCACGAGGGAATTCATGTCGGTGACTTTCTGGCCATTGGCTTCAGTCACAATGAGGTTGGCCACCCGGTCGTAACCGATGGTGGCGGGGGTGCGGATGACGCGGCTGAGAAAGACGAGGCGATCCCGCCCCTCTTCATAGTCCTCGGGATTATTAAGGGCATCGAGCAGGTTGAGAGGTGCGCGGCTCTGCCACTCCTTGCCGAAGGCTTCGAGGTAGGAGCGAGTGAGTTCCTGGAAGACGAGGCCACCCTTGATCAGGAAGGGAGGGGCCTTGTCATACATGTGGCTCGGGATGAGTTTGGGAGGTGGACGGCGCAGAACGGCTTTCAGGGTCTGTTCCTTGCCTTCCCGCAGGATGACGAGGGAGAGTCTCTCACCCACTTTCCTTGAGCCGCGCACGAGGTGGCTCCAGAAGAGGCGTCCGTAGGATTCGTCTTTGTAGTAGCCTCGACGATCGATGGGATGACCATCAACAGTGAGAATGACGTCGCCCTTCTTGAGACCGCTTTCGTCGGCGCCACTGCCTGGGAGAACGCGACTCACGTAGAGACCTCCCTGCTCATCCTTCAGGCCGAGCCACTTGCGGAAGTTGGAGTCTTCGGTGAGGACGGTGGCGATCCCAAGGGAGGGAAAACCTTCGTAATTTCCGTCCTTCACGTCATCGAGGAAGATCTTCACGATTTCGGGAGCGACGACATCGCTGATCTGATCCTTCGAGTTGTAGCTGGTCAGGATTCCAAGGAGGTTGCCATTCAGAGTGATGGGCAGAGTGTAGCTGCTGGTGGCGCTCTGCATCGAGGCCTTCACTTCGTAGGAGAGGAAGTAGTGACCGCTGGCAAAGGTGGAGAGCAAGTCCACCGAGCGGACGGTGCCTACGGTGCGAACCGCGTCGCCGTTGTCTTCGAGTTGCCAAATGTCGACTTCGTCACCGATGCCCACCGGTCCATTGGTCTTGAGTGTGCCCAGCTTGAGGATCCAATCTGCGTTCGCGCCTTCTTCCGGGCCGAGGAGGGCGAGGTTGGTTTCGTAGTCAATCGCGATCACGGTAGCGGGAACGGTGTGGGTCCCATCCGCGGATTCAAACTCGATGTAGGTCGAGTTTGCCGCCATCTCGGCGGTGGTGAGGATCTTGCCACTCTCGAGAACGGCCCCGAGACCGCGACGTCGTTTTGGGGGGGTCAGTTCCCACGGTTGTGAGATGCTGTAGGTCTGGATCGTGGTGTTGACGCGCAGCAAGCCCTTCGCATCGATCGCGAGGGAGTGGGGTGCGGTGGCGAGGAAGCCGAGAGTGCAGGAGAGGAGAGAGAGAAAGGGGCGTTTCATTTTGCGGCAGGGCGGGAGTCTCCGAGATTGTAGGAGCGGAAGATGCCGTTGGTTTGCATGATCCGTTTGTTGGCGGCCTCTACTTCGGCGGAGGGAATGACGATCGGGCGGTCGATTCCGTTGCACTTGAGGGTGATGAATTCGGGATGGTTCTCGGCGTAAAGGAGGTCATAGGCCTGTTGGAGGTTTTTCACTTTCGTGCCGTTGATTTCGTCCAAGACGGTGCCATTGAAGCCGGTGATGAAGGAGGTGAGGTGGTCGCTTTCGACGCGGGTGAGGACCACCACGTCCTCGCGGTCCTTGAAGATCGCGTCGCGCACGTAGTTTTGGAAGATCTTGCGGACGCGGGGACTCTTAAACTGGTGAGCGGAGTAGAGGTTGAAGTCGAGCGGCTGAAATACGAGGCCTGCAAAGAAGATGAAGCGCGGCCGTTCTCCATAGCGCACGGCGTAGATCCGCGAATGGGGAAAGGCCTTTAGGGTGATCGTGAGGTCCTTTTTCTCTCCGCTACGAAGGAACTCGAGCTTTACCTTGTCGCCGGCAAACTTACGTTCGACCGCTTCATGAAGGACGACCTTCTCGCTCTGGACTTCGATGTTGCCGGCATTGTCGATCGGACTGCCGTCGATTGAGATGAGCACGTCCCCGGGTTCCATGAGACCATCGCAGGGGCCGGTTGGCATGACCGAGGCGATCATGACCCCGAGGCCATTTTCGGGGACATTGAGGGCTTTGCGCATGGCCGGATTGAAGAGTGGGAACTCGGTGATCCCGAGGTCGACATACTTGTCATAGTTGCCGTCGCCCACGTCCTTCAGAAAGCGGTTGATGACCGGAGTCGGAATCATATAGCCGGTGTTGTCTGCCTGGCGCAGTCCCTGGAAGGCGACTCCAACGACCTTGCCATCCTGCAAGACCGGTCCGCCGGAGTTGCCGGGGTTGATGGCGGCGTCAATCTGCACCACAAGGTGAGAGTCGACCCGCGAGTGAGAATAGGGGCGGAAGTCGATGCGCGAGACCACGCCGCGCGTCACGGAGATGCGATCGCCGCCGACGGGATATCCGATCACGCGCACCTGGCTCTCGAGAGCAGGAACTCCACCGAGTTCGAGGTACTCGAGTTTTTCAAAGGGCACCGAATCCTCCACTTCGAGGATGGCGAGGTCGCAGTCGTGAGCGACGTGGATCACGCGAGCAGGATGTTTCTGAGCGGAGCCGCGTTTGGTGATCAGGATGCGGTGAGCGTCGGAGACGACGTGGGCATTCGTGAGGAAGCGGTTGGGGCCAATGAGAAAGCCTGATCCTGTTCCTCCTCCGAAGCGGCCGGAATTCCAAGGAGTGCGATAGTCGGCGACTTGGGTGGCTACTTCGATGCGAACGACGGACTTATAAATGTTGTCAGCGTTCTTGGGCGGGGTGGCTGCATCCTGTGCCAGCGTAAGCGGGTGAAAGAGCGCAATGCTGCCAAGGAGCAGCAGGAATCGAGTCATGGCGGGAAGCTAAGCAGAATCGCGGGGGAATAAAGAGGCAAATTTGGAATGGGTGATTGTTATCGGGGAATGGAGTTAGGATGAAGATTTTCAGACAATCCGGGAGGCCAGGCGGCGATGATGCGAGCAGCGTATTCTGTGCGAGAAGTTGTCGCCGGTGGCAAGGGCGTTTTGAGAGAGGGCGGCGAGCAAGTCGTTGGAAAAGCGCAAGGCGTAGTGCAAGGTGCCGGGAAAGGCTTCGGGATAGGTCCGAGCGATCTTTGCTTGATTGTAGATCCAGTGGGGCCCAAGGCAGAGGGCATCGCCGGCCAGGGAAGCGTAGAGAGCGGTCAGGTGGCGGGTCGTCGGCGCAAGGAGAGCGCAGCAAGAGGAATGATGCAATGAGAGCCCGCCGCATCGGCAATTTGTCAGGCGCTGGGGCGTAAACCGGGGCGAATAAATGTAGGGGAGAACCCTTCTAACATAGAGATTTTCAATTCTTCAGCGGGACAGGATCTTGAAAAACGCTCGCAATGTAATTCGTAATCAGGCACATGTGAGCCTCGGTCGCGACGGGAAGATTTACGGAACAATGAATAAACGGCGCTCAAATGTTGCCTTTCGCTACATGTGGACGGCGTGGCTCAACATCATCCGTTGGCTTTCGCTGTGGACCATGACGGCCTTCTTGATCATCGCCTTTGTGAACAAAGACCCCGGGTGGTTCATCCATACCGGAATCGCAGGGGGAGCCTTTGTCGTCGCGTTGATGTTCTTTCTGCTCGAAGCACCATCGGTGCGTTGCCTTGGTTGTGGTGGTACGCTGCTGCGGACCATGCGCTGTGCCAAACACAAGACCGCCAAACGAATCATTGGGAGCTACACTTTGCACTGCACCTACGTTCTCGCGACCTATAGGCATTCGGTTCATTGCCCATACTGCGGCATGCGATACAAGGTTTCCCGTTCCACGCGAAAAGAGCAACACGAGGCGGATGAGGTGAATCACGTCGCGCGGGTTGCGGAGGCCCAGGCGAAGGAAGATAAGGCTCGCAAGAAGGCCGAGTCTAAGAACAGGCCTTACTATTAGGTCCGTGCTCTCGGAGGACGGAAGGTTGCCGAAGGGGAACGGCTTTGAGAGCTGTCCCGGGGCGAGGAATGAGAGGGCAAACTGCCCTCGATCATTGACCTGTGACCATGCTCGCCGGGGGGGACAACTTACTCGGGGGCGAGCTCGGGAGGAGGATTCAAACGTTGAATCTGAACTCGACCACGTCTCCGTCCTGAACTTCGTAATCCTTGCCTTCGATCCGAAGTTTCCCGGCATCGCGGGCTGCAGCCTTGGAGCCCGCGGCGACCATCTCGGGGTAGGCGCATACTTCGGCAGCAATGAAGCCGCGTTCGAAGTCGGTGTGAATGACCCCGGCTGCGGCGGGAGCCTTGTCTCCTGCCACGATGGTCCAGGCGCGGGTCTCCTTTTCGCCGGTGGTGAGGTAGGTGCGGAGCCCAAGAAGATGATAGACGCCCTTGATGAGAGCGGAGACCCCGGAGTCAGGCACACCCATGTCGGCGAGGAACTCGGTGGCTTCCTGTGGCTCGAGGGAGATGAGTTCTTCTTCAATGTGCGCGGAGATGACCACTGCTTCGGCGCCGTGGGACTGGGAGGCAAGGGTCTGCACTTTGGAAACCATTTCGTGGTTTTCGGGATGATCAAGAGCCCCGGCGAGTTCGGCCTCGGTCACGTTGCAGGCGAAGATGGTGCGCTTGGAGGAGAGGAGGAAGAACTCGCGGAGCACTATTCGTTCGTCATCGGATAGTTCGAGGGTGAGGGCGGGCTTGCTGTTCTCGAGATGAGGGACGAGTTTCTCGATGAGGGCGAGTTCACGCACGGACTCCTTGTCGCCACCCTTGGCCTTTTTCTCGCGGGAGGACTTGCGTTTCTCCAGGGTGGTGAGGTCGGCGAGGATGAGTTCCTCGTTGATGATCTGAATGTCGCGGATGGGATCGACAGATCCGAGTTCGTGAATGATGTCGTCGTTTTCAAAGCAACGCACCACCTGCACGATGGCATCGACTTCACGAATGGTGGCGAGAAACTTATTGCCGAGCCCTGCGCCTTCACTGGCCCCCTTCACAAGCCCGGCGATGTCGACGAACTCAATGGCGGTCGGAATCAGTTCCTTCGATCCTGAAATTTTGGAAAGCACTGCGAGGCGATCGTCGGGCACGGTGACGACTCCGATGTTGGGATCGATGGTGCAAAACGGATAGTTCTCCGCCTGCGCCTTGTGGGTGCGCGTGACAGCGTTGAAGAGGGTCGACTTTCCCACGTTGGGGAGTCCTACGATACCGGCCTTGAGCATGAGGCGGGGCCTGTAGCGGATATCGCCGCTTCTGACTACCGCGAAGTCAGGGAGGAGCCGATTTATAATGGTGGGGGGAGGCTGGGGCCCATGGACCACCGCAAGGATGGGCTCCGAGGGGGGCTGGGGGCAGAGCCTGAAGCGAGAGCTGGGAGGCGCTCTTACGCGATCGAGAAATTCTGGAGAATCGAGGTCGGGTAGGAGGCTGCTCCGGAGCGTGTGCCGGGATGGAATCCGGGGGCACGGAAGAGGGAGGTGGCTCCGCCTTCCTTGGGAGGCAGGATGTTTTGACGATTGCAGTCTCTTGATTGTTTGAAAATCGAGACTACGTTGCCTCCTCCTTGTCCTCAGAGAGGGAGGCCGATCCTTTCGCGGTGAAAATTCCCGTTGCGACGAAGCGCGCGCGTGCATCACCTAATGCTTCACAAGTAAGATGTAGTTGCGCACGGGATTGTTCCCTATTCTTCGGGTGGAAATGGGGCCGCCATTGATGGAGGGAGAAACCCAGAGGTCGCAGGAGCGTCCGCCATCGAGATTGAGGGCCGTAGTGATGCTGAGGATGGAGAGTGAGTTTGCAGCAAGGGCGGCAGAAAGCTCGGCTAGGGTCGCGGACTGGGTGTAGCCAAGAGCCCAGTGATGAAAGCCGTTCCAAAGGATGAAGGAACGCGGGCGTTGCTCCTTGTTGTCAAGGCCTGCGACTGGGGATCCGTTTTCCAGAAGAAAGGGGCCGGCTTGCACGAGGTGCTTGGTGGGGGAGAACGAGCGCCAGTGCTTGCGGCGAAGAAGGCGGGGGGATTTTCCCACCGAAAGGACGCCGGAGGTGAGTGAGGAGGAGGCGTTCCAAGTGCCGATCCGGGATCCGTTTTCGATCACGAGGCCGAGTGGTTTTCCTTCGGGAGTGAAGAAGCTGGCATTGATGGCAGCAAGGGCCTGGTGAGCCTTGGCGGCCTCCTGCGCGCTCTGCCATTCGGTGGCGGGTCCTGCAGCCTTGTCTGCAACGGCGAGTCCGTAGTTGCGATCGTCGAAGGTGAGGAAGGTGAGAGAGACTCCCCGGGAGCTGAGGTGGTGGACGCTGGCGGGCAGAGTGGGGCGGACTGGATTGAGTCCCGAGAAATCGAATGCGGGCCGTGGAGCTTGGTGGAGCGCTGCGGGAGCGATGGGAAACTGCGGATCGAGATGGGCGAGGGGTTCCTCCGGCGAGGGGTCCAAAGGGAATGCGTTCGTGAATTCGGCATCCCCGGGTGAACGGTTCCAGGAAGAGCAGGAAGTAAGAATCAATGCGGCAAGAAGAGAAAACCAACGCACGGTGAGAGGGTGGCGCAGCTTGCGTTTATTGCAAGGGCCCATCGGGTGGTGGAAGGGTGAGTTCAGGTCTTCGCACAGGTCGGGGTGAAGGTGCGCGAATCGACTTTGTGGGGCACCGTGGATTGGGCGTGACCTCCTGGAGGCCGTCTTTGCAAACTGGCTGGTCAAACTGGCTGGCGATTTGTCGTATCCGCTGGGTTGGGAGGATGGGCGATGGCGAGCGAGCGGGTGCGGCGGGTTCCCTTGCCGTCACGATGACGGACTTCTATCCAAAGGAGTCTTGGAACTATGTCTTTGGACACGCTTCCTTGAAGCGCTGGGTCGGAGTCTTCAGTTTCGCACGCTACGATCCCCTCTTTTGGAATGAGGAAACCGATGGGGCACCTATGGACCTGTGACCGGTCTGCCTGCGCAAATCATACCGTGCACTCGGCTTCGATCCGGGGGCGCGTTACCAACGTATGAGCGAGTTCTCCCTCGCGCATGAGCTTAAGGAAAGAAGCTCGTTGGCTTGAGACGCGCTTGACCGCGATCAGAGAGGCCAAGTGACTCAATTGAAGAAACTGCCACGCATCATCCGAGCGTGGTTCAGTCTCTTGCGGTAAGGGAGGATCCGATTGCGGACCCGGGCCCCTTAGAGCGATTTGACATTTTCCGCGCAAGGGCCCTTGGGACCTTGGCCTTCCGTGAATTCCACGGTGTCGCCTTCGTGGAGGTCTTCGAAGGTTCCGTCGACTGCGGAGCGGTGGAAGAAGACGTCGTCTCCGCCGGTTGCGATAAAGCCGAAGCCCTTTTCTGAGACGAGTTTTTTGATAGTTCCCTGAGGCATTACTGATGTGTGATTAGGAGATAAAAGTGGCCGCTCTTGCTCCAAAGAGCAATCGACCACCGAATTAGGTAGCGTCAATTCAGGGGAAACCGATCCAAAACTTTCCAATCGGCCCGAAAATTTGGATTGTTTGGGCAATTGAACTATTCCCTCCGAGGGTTCAGGGCGGCAGAGCAAAGCAAATGGCCATCAGGAGGAGGAGAGTTAAAAATTCGTGAAATCCTCGTGCTCCGTGGTTCAATCGGGAGGATGAATCGCAAGAAGAAGAGGATCTCGACCAGCGAGAGGGCGGAGCTGACGCAGAATCCTTTTGGAGCCTTGTCTGGACTGGGCGGATTGCCGGGCGGTTCCGAGGATGGGCCCGGCGAGGCAGCCGGGGTCCAGGAGGAGAAGAGCTCCAAAAGGGGGCGGAAGAACACTAGTCGCGGCCGCGTCGACATTATTCGTCAGACCGCCCATCGGGGGGGCAAGGCGGTGACGGTGGTCACAAATTTCACGGGGATTGGATTGCCTGAGAAACAGGACTTGGCCAAGAAGATGCAAAAATCCTGCGGGGTGGGCGGCACGGTGAAGGAGGGGCGGATCGAAATTCAGGGTGACAAACGGGAGGAAGTGAAACGCATTCTCACCGAGGCGGGATTCCAACCGGTGTTTGCCGGAGGGTAAGGACTCCCGCGGTGGCTGGGGGCTGCGTCCGGAGCGATCGAAGCTTGTTCGTCATGCTACCTGAACAACGACTGTGGGGAAGGGGACTCCTCATTGTTTATGAGGGGTCCCTTTTAAAGGCGTTCGCGGTCAGGGCGCGCGATAGATTCTCAGGCGTTCGGCCTCCTCGATGAGCTCGAAGCCCCGGGCTTGGAGCAGAACGCGGCAGACGGTGAGTTCACGTTCGCGTTCGCAGTCGTGGAGGGCGATGAGGCCGCCGGGTTTGACTGCGGCGGTCGCGGCGTGGGTACTTTGGTGGCGGCCAAAGGTGGGGCCCCACGGGGCATCGACGAAGATGCAGTCCCAACGGTGATCAAAGGGGGCGTGTTCAAGCTCGGGAAGGGGGACCGCCTCCGGAGAAAAGCCAGTTGCCTCCCACTCCTCGTAGACTTGTTGGTAAGCAAGGGCCCGAATGTATTCCCTCCCGATTTCCGTTCCGATTTTTTCGATCCACTTTCCGTTGTTCTCGAGAAAGAGGGTGCGTCCTCCCTCGTTCACTGTGCGCCAGGCGATGGAGTCGCGCCCAACTCCGAAGACAAGGAGAGCGCAGGGGGCCAGCATGCGAATGCGGCGAGCGAAGGCGTAGTACTCCTCGTGCGTGCAGCTGTTAGGCTGTCCTCCGATCTCGGCGAAGATCTCTTCGAGAGAAGATGTTGGGGGGGCTTTGTCAGGCAAGGCGACCCAAGATCCCACGACTGGACTTTGAAGAAAAGAGGAAAGGATGAGCAGGCACTAGGGCGCGCTCAGTCGTTGCTGAATGAGCTCGCGGACCAGTGATGCGCCCACATCGCTGAGGTGGTCGTAGTCGTGGTAGAGGAGTTCATTGGTTTCTGAACGAATGCGAACGTTGCCGTTGGGAAGTTCGAAGGGTTGGTGGAGAGGGGTGAGGGACACGTTGGGAAGATCGTCGGCAATCTTTTGCAAGGCCTTGTTGGCCAGTTCTCGAAGCGTGCGGCGGTCCGGGGCTTCGCGTCCGACGACCGGGCGCTCTTGTCGTTGGAGAGTCGAGGCGAATCTGACGATTGAGCTGCGGCGTTCCATCGAGAAGGGAGTCTGGGTGAAGAGAGAGACCTGTGCGGTGTGTTCAAGAAGGAGAGCGATGCTGTGGCGGATTCGGGAATCGAAGTCTTCCGCGCCGAGGAACTCGTACTGATTGTCCCAGCGGCCGAACCAGAGGACCTGCTTTGGTCGCCACTTCGCCAGGTGAGCGATCCGGGCGCGATCAAAGTCGGCGCGGAATTCGGCGATGCCGTCGCGGAAGATGGCATCATCGCCTGGTGCATGGAACCGACCGAAGGCATTGCCGAGACAGAGAAAGGTCACCGAGCGACGATCTTGGTGGGCGAGATCGGCGATGGTGGAAGCGTACATGAGGGCGTGACTACTTCCGATCACAACCACCTCGGGGGGAGCTTCGCCCACCAGCACTCCGCCGGTCTTCCAAATCTCGTTTTGATGCGCGCCAAAGCGATGCGAGCTGAAGGTGGGAGCTTCGAACGAGGGCTCGGCTCCAGAGCGCAGCTGATTGTTGCGGACGAGGTGAGCGAGTCCCAAGAGCAGGAGAAAGGATGCCGCGATGATAGCGAACTTTGCTGAGCGGAGCGAGAAGGTGTCGTGGCGAAAGGGTTTTTCGACAAAAAAGTAGGAGAGCGATGCCGCCGCAAAGGTGAGGAGGAGGATGGGAATGGCGTGTCTGAGGGCAGAGACCGGTTCCATGGTTTGGAGGCGCCAGAGGAC